>FWPU01002573.1_pt1 | contig 49496 bp, 29 predicted proteins | sample 2228361 | NCBI WGS metagenome assembly FWPU01 (sample SAMEA103939777, study PRJEB20133) | metagenome | reverse complement strand
TTCCAGTCGTACAAGGCCGGGCGAAGCCCGGCCGAAGCCACCGCCTTCAGGCGGTGTGAGTATTCACTGCCGCGACGACCAGCACGGCCGGTTCCGGCGCCTCGTCCGCCAGGTGAACCAGATGGCGGACGTGCTGCTCCTCTGCGGTGACCTCACCGACCGCGGGCTCGTCGAGGAGGCCAGGGTGCTGGCCGAGGACCTCGCCGACCTGCGCATCCCCTGCGCCGCGGTGCTCGGCAACCACGACTACGAGCACGGCAAGGAGCGCGAGGTCATCGCCGAGCTGACGAAGGTCGGCGTTCGCTGTCTGAACGGAGACCACTACGTCTTCGAGAAGGTGCTCGGAGTCGCGGGCGCCAAGGGGTTCGCCGGGGGCTACGGCAACGCCACGCTGCAGGCCTTCGGAGAGCCCAACGTGAAGGCCTTCGTGCAGGAGGGAGTGAACGAAGCCCTCAAGCTCGAAGCGGCGCTCGGCCAGCTCGACACGCCGAAGAAGGTCGTTATCATGCACTACTCGCCCATCCCGGGAACGTGCGAGGGCGAGAACCCGTTCATCTACCCGTTTCTGGGCACGGGCCGGTTGATGGGAGCCGTCGATCGCTACGGCGCCGACGCCGTCTTCCACGGGCACTGCCACCACGGCTCGCCGCGCGGCAAGACGGACAAGGGAATCCCCGTCTACAACGTGGCGATGCCGCTCTTGAAGAAGCTGACCCCCGAGCAGCGGTTCGTCGTGGTCGAGGTGTGATGCCGGCCACCGGGCGCTGTCGGGTGCCCGTCTTGCGGTCGACCGGATTCTACCGGCGCGTCAGGCGCCGCCGTCCCCCGCCGGAGCGCGATCCAGCAGATCGGCGAGCGACTGCGGCAGGTCCGACAGCCTCCCCTGGTCGATTTCGGCGACCTCGGGCCGGCTGCCCTTCGCGTAGACGAGATTGTCCTTGCCGGCCACGGCGCTGCCGAGCACGAGCTGGGCCAGCACCTTTCCGTCGCGGTCGAACGCGGTGACGGCGCGCGAGCGCTCGTCGATGCCGTACTGCGGCCACTTCTTCGGCACCTCGCCGAACTGCGCGGCCTTGAGGCTGCCCAGTGCCCAGAGGATGGAGGTCATCTTCCACCGCTTGGCCGGGCCCTTCTCCGGGCTCACCACGGCCCATTCCTCGACGCCGCCATCGGCCGTCGAACGCTCGACGACGATCTCCTGCCCTCCGGCGAGCCGGAACGACAGCCGCGCCACCTGGTCGCGCTCGAAGACGAGGACGGACTTGTCCTTGAGCTCCGCCGGGTCGCGGTCGAGCACGCCCGCGGCGCTCTTGTTCACCTCGGCCACGGTCTTGCTCGCGCCATCCTCGCGCAACAGGTACGTGCGCTCGCCCGACTCGGCCTTGGTGGTGGCGAACGACAGGCGCACCACCTCGCCCGACTCGAGGGCCAGCCGCGCCTCGGTGTGCGGCTTGCTCAGGCCCAGCGCCTCGGGCGAGTCGGAGGGGAACGCGATGGCCCGCTCGATGCGCAGGTTGCTCAACATCGTGTTGATGGCCGAAGCGTCGGCGGCGGCCTCGAACGGCCGGAGAAACCGCCAGCGCTTCTCGTCGTCGCGCTGAAGGACGTACGCGTGCGTGCGCGATTTGACCTCGATCGATCGGATCTTCGCCTCGTCGAGCGCGAGCACCTCCTTGTCGCGCAGGTCGTAGCTCGTCTTCTCGAGCGACCAGCGCAGCCCGCCTTCGGCCGACCACACCGCCTCGTGGCCATCGCGGCGCACGTACACCGAGCCGTCGAACGGGTTGTCGATGCCGCCGTAAATGGTCATCTCGCGGACGCGCGACGGATCTTCCTTGCCGCCGCCCTTCTCGTCGGGGACGTACCCGCGCACCGTGACCTGAAACTGCGGCGAGTCGAGGCCGTACTTCTTCAATGCCGCAGCGTCGGGCTTCTCCTCGACCCTGGCCTTCATCTTCGCGGTCTGCACCTGGCTCAGCACCGTGTCGACCGTCACCCGATCGGCGCGCGCCTTCACCGGCTGGACGACGCGCCATTCGCCGTCGTCGCCCTTCTCGAGAACCGTGGTCTCTCCCTTCGCCTTCACGGTCACCCGGGTGAAGGCGAGCTGGAAGTGGCCTCCGTCGGCCGGTTTCTCGCCGACCTTCTGCAGGGCGAAGACCTTGTCGGTGATCTCCTTCTCTTCGGCCTTCCGCTCGTCGGCCTTCTGCACGCCGAAGTACGCGTAGAGGCCGAGCCCGCCGGCGACTGCCACGAGCGAGGCGAGCAGCACGAGGTTCTTGGTGGTCTGGCTCACTTGCTTCGCCTCGCAAGCCAGATCGCCAGGCCGACCCCCACCAGCGACAGCGGGAGCAGGTCCATGGCGACCAGCCTTATCTTCGAGAGGGTGTCGGGAGTGAGATCGACCGTGGAGATGTCGCGGTCGGGCGGGCGGATGGTCACCTTGTTCGACTGCTCGGTCATCCACCCCAGTGCGTTCATCACCAGGTTGCGGTTGCCGTCGTGGCCCCAGTTGGCGTCGACGAGCAGCTCGGAGTCGCCGAACACCACCACGCGCGCCTCGTCGTGGCGCTTGTCGGCGGCATTGGACGTGGGGCGGCTCGTGGCGACGACCAGCGGCACGGCGCCGGCCTTCTCGCCGCTGGAGGGCGAGGGCTCGTTCTCGAGATCCGTCTCGACCCATGCGTAGGGCGAGCTGGTGACGACGGGCAGGGCGCGTACTCCCTCGGCGGTTCCGGTGTGCACGACCGAGAGAGCGCGCGCCGTCGGGAATTCGACCTGCAGCCTGAGCTGCTTGTGCAGCTTCGTGATGTCGTGGTCGCCGTAGAAGGCAGAGATGAGGTGGTAGGGGTTGAAGGGGTTGATCTTGTCCGCCACCAGGCCCGCGTCGACCTGGACGCCGTAGGCGTTCAGCACCTCGTCGAGCCCGGGATCGGCGTGGGCCTCGGCGAAGTAGAGCAATCGCCCGCCCTGGTCGAGGTACTTGCGCAATGCCTGTCGCTCGGGCTCGGAGAACTTCGACTTGGCGCCGGCGATGACGAGCAGCGCGGCGTCCCTGGGAATCTCGTTCTGCTTTTCGGCGAGGCTCAGCGGCTCGGAGACGTAGCCCTCCTGCTGGAGCGACCGCTTGAGCTCGCCGAGGCTGGCGGTCTGCTCGCGCGCGTCGGCCATCGGGTCGGGCTCGAGCGGCCACTCGCCGTGGCCGACGAGGAAATACACCTTCTGCTCGGTCACCTTGTCGAGGCGGAGGAGCGCGTTGGTGAGGTCCTGCTCCGAGAGGTTCTTCAAGGTGGTGTGGCTTTCCTTCTCGCCCGAGCCGCGCAAGAGCACCACCGGGGCCTCCCACTCGCGCAGCTGGTACTTCGCGGCGAGATCCGGGTGCTTCTTCGGGTCCTTGAGCTCGTAGGTGAACTTGTCGCTCGCTGCCGCGTACTTCTTGAAGAGGCTCTCGAAGAGGTCGCGGTCGCGGTCGCCCGGCTCGAGGAGCGCGATGGCCTTGACCGGCTCCTTCAAGTCCTCGAGCGCCTGCAGAGTCTGCGGCGCGAGCGAGAAGATCTTCTTCCGCGTCAGGTCCCAGGTCTTGTTGCGCTTGGCGGCGATGAAGTTGGCCGCGCCGAGCGCTCCGATGGTGACGAGGGCCATGAGCAGCGTGGAGAGGTAGAAGAACGAGGCCCGCGCCGACTGGGGCATGGCCTTCTTGCCGTCGCCCCTCTCGTTGGGCCTGGCGTCGGCATTGAGGAGCTTCTGGTAGTTGGTGGCGACGTACGCACCCATCAGCGCGACGCCGACGATGGCCTTGATGCCGGCGGAGAGCGAATCGCCGGTGATGAGGAAGGTGATGGGGCTCGACAGGAGCGCGAGCAACCCGAGCCCGCCGAGGATTTTCCCGATGGTCTGCATGGCTCTACGTCCAGCGCTGCGCCTCGACAGCGCGCTGCGTGAGGAAGAGGGAGAGGACGATGATGGAGGCGAAGAACACCAGCGCCTTCAGGTCGAGCACGCCCTTGAGCATGTCCTGGAGCTGCGCGCTGAAGGACAGGTGGTTGGCGATGGACCGCCACGGCTCGTCGGCGGTGCCCGCGAGGAAGCTGAGCAGCATCCACGGCAGGAGCACGCCGAAGGTGAGCACGGCGGCCAGCATCTGCGACTCGGTGAGCGACGAGATGAACATGCCGATGCCGATGCAGGTGGCGCCCCACAAGAGCATTCCGGCGTAGCCCAGGGCCACCGTCGACCACTCGAGCGCGCTGCCGGACTCGGACGAGCCGAAGACGGCGAGGATGATCGGGTAGACGATGGTCAAACCCAGCGTGGCGCTGATGGCCCCGACGCCGCCCAAATACTTGCCGAGGACGATCTCCATCGGCCGCACCGGCGAGGTCATGAGCAGCTCGAACGTCTTGTGCCGTTTCTCCTCGGCGAACAGCCGCATCGAGAGGAAGGGTGCGAGGAAGAGGGTGATGATGAGGATCGTCTCCCACAGGTTCACCACCACCGCGTCGGTGAGGTTTCTGAACCCCGGGGGCAGCCGGTCCTGGTTCTGCGCGAACCAGGTGAGGCTGCCGATGAAGAAGAACGAGGAGACGAACATCATCGCCGTGAAGACGAGGTAGGCCCACGGCGTCGTGAAATAAATGGACAACTCCTTGCGCGCGATCGCCAGCACACTACGCATCCTCGTCACCTCCCGCGAACGCTCCCGCTCCCGCTCCCTCTCCCGTCTTTTGAACCAGTCTGGTCAACATCGCCGCCACGCGGTCCAACAACTCGAGCCCTTTCGCGTAATCGCCCGTATCGATCAGCTTCTTCGCCAGCAGCACATCGAACCACGCTGCGCACTCGGTCGCAGAGCGCAGAGCGATTCGATAGAACCGCGCCTTCTCCTGCTTGCTGAACTCACCCGCGCCCTCTGCGATGTTGGCGACGATCGAGGTCGAGGCGCGGTTGATCTGATCCGCGAGCCGTGCCCGGCCGCGAGGTAGCCGCTCGATGACGTCGTCGGCGATCGCGACGAAGTCGATCGCCGTCTTGTAGACGTCGAGCTTCTGGAATTCGAAGGTGGGCATTTCAACAGACGGGAGCGGGAGCGTTCGCGGGAGGGTCACGCGGCAGTCAGCTTGATGAAGACGTCCTCCAGGCCCGCGGTGGCCGCGACGTTGGAGATGGCGTCGTGGGCGACGATCTTCCCGCGGTGGATGATCAGCACCTTCTCGCAGGTGGCCTTCACCTCCGAGAGGACGTGCGTCGACAGAATCACCGTGTGCTTGCCGGCGAGGCTCTTGATGAGGCCGAGCACCTCGGTCCGCTGGCGCGGGTCCAACCCCTCGGTCGGCTCGTCGAGAATCAACACCGGCGGATCCCCGAGCAGCGCCTGCGCCAGACCGACGCGCTGCCGGTAGCCCTTCGACAGGTTCATCACCAGCCGGTCCAGCACTTCGTGCACGCCGGTGGCGACGGCCACGCGCTCGAGCTCGCCCCTGACGTCCTTCACGCCCTTCAGCCGCGCCACGAACTTGAGGTACCCCTTCACCGTCATCTCCGGGTACAAAGGCGGCGTCTCCGGCAAATACCCGATGCGCCGCTTCACCTCGAGCGGGTGCTCGAACACGTCGAAGCCGAAGACCCTGACGCTGCCCTCGGACGGCGGCAGAAACCCCGTCAAGATGCGCATCGTCGTCGACTTGCCCGCGCCGTTGGGGCCCAGAAAGCCGAGGATCTCTCCCTCGGCGACGGTGAAGCTCAACGCATCGATGGCCACCCGGTCGCGGTAGCGCTTGGTGAGGTTCGAAACCTCGATCATCGCCATGACGGCCTCCCGGAGCGAGGCACCTCTGCCGCGCGGAGCGGCGCGCAATATAGAAGTCGATCGATCCCTGTCAAGCCGCCGAAACAGCTTGAAAATCAACGTATTCCGCACGCGGTTCGGCACTCGGCGCCCGCGAGTGCCAACCGGTTGGCCCCCACCGTGCACTGGGGCATAAACGCCTGGTGAGTCGCGCGGGAGAGGAAGGTCCATGGGCATCGTGGTGCAGAAGTTCGGCGGCTCGTCGGTCGCCGACATCGAGAAGATTCGGCGCGTCGCCGAGAAGGTGAAAGCGCGCAAACAGCGCGGGGACCAGCTCGTGGTCGTCGTCTCGGCCATGGGCGACACCACCGACGAGCTTCTGGCGCTGGCCAAGAAGGTCTCGCCCGATCCGCCGCGGCGCGAGCTCGACATGCTGCTCACCTGCGGCGAGCGCATCTCGATGGCGCTCCTGTCGATGGCGCTGCAGGAGATCGGCGTTCCGGCGATCAGCTTCACCGGCAGCCAGAGCGGCATCATCACCAACGACGCGCACGCGCAGGCCCGCATCGTCGAGGTGCGGCCGTTCCGCATCCAGGACGAGCTGGCCCAGGGCAAGGTGGTCATCGTCGCCGGCTACCAGGGCGTGAGCTACAAGCGCGAGGTGACGACGCTCGGCCGCGGAGGCTCGGACACGACCGCGGTCGCCCTGGCCGCGGCGCTGGGCGCCGACTGCGAGATCTACTCCGACGTCGACGGCGTCTTCTCGGCCGACCCGCGGGTCGTCCCCGATGCGAAGAAGCTCGCCTCGCTTTCCTACGACGAGATGCAGGAGCTCGCCTCGGCCGGGGCCAAGGTCCTCAACGCCCAGGCGGTCGAGTTCGCCAGGCAGAAGGGCATCGTCATCCTCGCCAGGAGCACCTTCGGCCAGGGCTCGGGGACGATCATCTCGGACCAGGTACCCAGCGAGTCACGGGTGAAGGCGGTGGCCAGCGAGAGCGACATGATCGTCCTCTCCGCCGAGGGCGAAGGGAACCACCTGCCCGAGCTGCTCGACTTCCTCGACGCGCGGGCCGTGCGCGGGCGGGCCTTGTCGTTCGACGGCATGACGCCCAGGACGGGGGCGACGCTGGTGTCGGTGCCGATCCAGGACGTCCATGGGCTCGAGGCGCTCGAGCGCGACATCGCCTCGCGCTTTTGCGGCCGCGTGTCGGTGAAGCAGAACCTGGGCTCGGTGACCTGCGTGGGGGCGGGCATCAACGCCGACTGGTCGTGCATGCGGAGGGCGCTCCAGGCGGCCGAGGAGCTGCGCGCCGTGGTACACGCCGTCTCGACCTCGCCGCTGCAGCTCACGCTCGTCGTCGACAAGCCGCACCTGCCCGAGCTGACCCGGCGGCTGCACCGCGAGCTCATCGGTTGATGAGGCGCCCGGGCCGGGCATTTGCCATTGTCGGTATCCTTGGGCGCCGTTGTTCGCCAGGCCCCACCCGGAGGAAGACATGAGCAGCCCCGTCCGAGGCATTCAGTTCATCCACTCTGCCATCCGCAGCGAGGTGGTCGCGCTCGCGGACGAGGCATGGTCCGACGCCGGCCCCAAGGCAGACTGGGCCGACCGCGTCGACATGCTCGCCCAGGTGATTCGCCTCCACACCAACGCCGAGGAGGTGTCGATCTTCGCCGACCTCGAGGCGAGGCTCCCGAGCTCGACGCCCACGTACCTGCACGATCACCGCGAGGAGAGCGCGCTGCTCTCGGCGCTGGTCGAAGCGGCCCGCCGCCGCGACGTTCCCGCGGTGCGCCGCGTGGTGGCCCAGCTCGACTCGCACGTGCGCATGCACATCGCCAAGGAGGAGGAGCTCGTCATTCCGCTCCTCGAGCGCACCTTCACCATTCCCGAGCTCGCCGCCAGCGCGGGCAAGATGATGGCGTCGTTCCCGCCGAAGGAGCTGGCTCGCGTGCTGCCGTGGATGTTCGTCCGCCTCAGTCCGGAGCAGCGCGTGGCCTACGTGGAGATGATGCGCAAGGCCATGCCACCGGAGCGGCTGCCCGGCTTCGTCGGCATGCTCCGCGACGGCATCCCGGCCGCGATGTGGGACGAGGTCCGCGCCAAGGTGTCGGGCCTGCCTGTCTGATCGCTCCCGGAGCGCCGAGGCATCGACCTGAGTCGCCGCCCACCCGCGTTGCGGCTGCAGGGCCGGACGTTATTGATGCCGCATGGCTGCGGCCGTCGAGCCGGTGCGGGTGCGCGTGACGTCGGCCGACCCGCTCGTGCGCTCGGCGTTGACCGCGCTGCTCGAGGAGCTCGGTGAGCTGGCCGTCGTCGACGGCCCGGCCGACGTGGTGCTGGCGGATGCGGGGCCCGAGGCCTCACGCTTCCGGGGCGATGGGACGCCGGCGCTCGTGCTCCTGGCCGAGGGAGCCGATCCGCTCGAGCCTCTCGCGGCCGGAGCAGGTGGAGCCATTCGCCGCGATGCTCCGCCCGAGGTGATCGCCGCGGCGCTGGTGGCGCTGGCGAGGGGACTGGTCGTGCTGGATCGATCGTTCGCGTCGTCGCTCGCTCCCGCGCGCGAGCCCGAGCCGGACGAGGTTCGTCAGCCGCTCACCGCCCGCGAGCGCGAGGTGCTGTCGCTGCTCGCCGAGGGGCTGTCGAACAAGGCCATCGCCGACCGGCTGGGCATCTCCGAGCACACGGCGAAGTTCCACGTGAACGCGATTCTCGCCAAGCTCGGCGTCACGCGCCGGGTCGAGGCCGTCGTCCGCGCGGCGCGGCTGGGTATTCTCGACCTGTAGGTCGCCCCCACGCGGCGTGTCGGTCGACCTGCCCGAACGGGTAGGGCCGGGCCTATCCGTCCAGCCGATGTGGCGCTTCCGCCCGACCGTTACGGTTCGCCCACGGAGGAAGCCATGTCGATTCCAGCAAGCGAGCTGTCGAACACGTTGGCGTCGGTCGTCGAGCGGACCGGCCGGAGCATCGTACGCGTCGCGGGCGGATGGCGCCGCGCCGGCTCGGGCGTGGTGTACGCGCCCGGGGTCGTCGTCACCGCGAGCCACGTCCTGCCGAAGGACGAGGGCATCCGCATCGGGTTGGCCGACGAGGAGTGGGACGCGCGCCTGATCGGACGGGATCCGAGCACCGATCTCGCCGTGCTCGAGCTCGCCGGTTCGGCGCCGGCGGCGACGTTCGGAGAGCTGACCGGCCTCGCCGTGGGCCACATCGTGCTGATGCTCGGGCGTCCCGGTCGGACCGTGCGGGCCACGTCGGGCATCGTGAGCGCGCTCGGCGACCGGCCGTGGCGCACGGGCGCCGGAGGGGAGCTGTCGCGGTATTTGGAGACCGACGCTCCGCACGTGCCCGGCTTCTCCGGCGGGGCGCTGGTGGGGCTCGACGGCAGCGTGCTGGGCATCAACACCACGGGGCTGCTCCGCGGCGTGAGCCTCACCGTCCCGGCGGACACCGTTCGGCGCGTGGTCGACCAGCTGCGCGCGCGCGGGAGAATCCGGCAGAGCTATCTCGGCGTCCGTTCGCAGCCGGTGCGGCTGCCCGATGCGGTGCGCGCGCAGACCGGTGAGGAGATCGGGCTGGTGGTGCTCGGAGTGGAGCCGAATGGCCCCGCGGCGAAGGCCGGCATCCAGTACGGCGACACCATCCTCCGGCTCGGGCCGGACGACGTACGCGACCTGGGGGACCTGCAGGCGTTCCTGCGCGCGGACCACGTGGGCGAGACCGTTCCCGTGAAGCTCTACCGCGCCGGCCAGGTGGTGGACCTCACGCTGACGTTGGGAGAGCGGCCATGAACGTGCTCGAGCTCTTCTCGGACGAGCTGGAGAAGCTGGTGGCGAAGGTCGCTCCCGGAGTCGTCGCGCTCGAGCATCGGCGTGGGCATGGCACCGGCGTCATCGTGGCGAAGGACGGCTACGTCTTGACCAACGCGCACGTGGTGCGGGACGCGCGGAAGGTGCGCGTGCGGCTTTGCGATGGCGAGCGGCTCGAGGGCGAGCTGGTCGGGGCCGATCCGCCCACCGACCTGGCGGTGCTGCGCGTCGACGGACCAGCGCTTTCGCCGCTGCCGCTGGCGGACATGTCGCAGGTGCGCGTGGGGCAGGTGGTGCTCGCGCTGGGGCACCCCTACGGCTTCGAGCGGTCGGTGTCGCTGGGCGTGGTGAGCGCGCTCGAGCGTCAACTGCCCTCGCGCGACGGTCTGCTCGATGACCTCATCCAGACGGACGCGGCCATCAACCCCGGCAACTCGGGCGGGCCGCTGGTGAACGTGCGCGGCGAGATCGTCGGCATCAACACCGCGATGCTGCCGTTCGCGCAGGGCATCGGGTTCGCCATTCCCGCCTCCACCGCCGCGTGGGTGACGGCCGTGCTCGTCCAGCGCGGAGCGATCCACCGCCGCTATTTGGGCATCGCCGCCCGGACCGAGCCGCTGCCGCCTTCGGTGGCGAGGGCGCTCGGGCAGGCGCGCGGCGTGCGGGTGGTCGACGTGGGAGAGCGAAGCCCAGCCCAGCTCGCAGGCCTGCGGCCCGACGACGTGCTCCTGTCCATCAATGGCAGCGTGGTGAAGAGCATCGACGACCTGCAGCGGTTGATGGCGCTCGATGCTGATCCCGAGCTGCGCGTGGCGTACTGGCGCAAGGGCGATCGGCGGGAGGCGATGGTGCGGCCCGAAAAGCGTCGCGCGGCGTGAGGCCGAGCCCCCGCCGGTCAGCCGTTTCCTCGGGCTCCGAGCGGTCAGTCCGCCAGGTGCGTCACCTCGGCCGACGACGTCCATCGCGGGGATCGTCGCACGCCGGTTCCGCCCGGCTCGAAGCCGCGTTGCCGGGCAACAGGCCTCCAACCGAACGACGCCGCATCGTGCGTGCGGCGTTCATGCGAGGAGATTTCTCGAGGCCGGTCCCTCCTCGAGGTTACGACCGGGGTCGAAGCGCACGCGCCGGTAGCATCGTGGCCGCGAGCCTGGCCCCGCAGCCTGTTCTCGTCGTGACGTGCCGAGCCGACGCCGGCGCCGTGAAGGAGGGCCGCTGCCTCGATCCTGATCGTAGGACTGTCGTTTGGACGATTGCGGCCTCGCCTTTCGCCGGGCATCGTCGCGGCCATGTCGGCCGCCGAGCTTTCCTCCTGGGTCGTGGACGCGCGCGAGCGGACATGCGCGCTCTTCGAGGATCTCGAGGCGGAGCAACTCCTCGGACCCAAGCTGGCCATCGTCAACCCGCCGCTCTGGGAGTTCGGCCACGTCGCCTACTTCCAGGAGAAGTGGGTGCTGCGGCACGTGCTCGGCCGACCGCCGCTCTACCCGGAGGTCGACTCGCTGTACGACTCGAGCGCCATTCCGCATGACACCCGGTGGGACCTGCCGCTGTTCGATCGGACGGGCGTCCTCGAGTACCTCCGACAGACCCGCGACGCGGTGTGCGACGTGCTTGCGCGTAACGAGCCCGACGAGCGGCTGACGTACTTCGTGAAGCTCGCCGTGTTCCACGAGGACATGCACGGCGAGGCGTTCGTGTACACGCGGCAGACGCTCGGGTACCGGGCGCCGAGCTTCATTCGCCCCAAAGCCACGGAGTCCATTCGCCCGCATCGTCCATCGCTCGGCGACGCCGAGATTCCTGGCGGCACGTTTCTGCTCGGAGCCGACCCGTCGGAGCCGTTCGTGTTCGACAACGAGAAGTGGGCGCACCCGGTCGAGGTGAAGCCATTCCGCATGGCGAAGGCAGCGGTGACCCAGGGCGAGCTCGCCGAGTTCGTGGGAGATGGTGGCTACACGCGCCGCGAGCTCTGGAGCGACGCCGGTTGGGCCTGGCGGCGTTCGGCCAACGCCGAGCACCCGGTGTACTGGCGCCGCGAGGGGACCGGCTGGCTCCGGCGCGACTTCGATCGGTGGGTTCCCCTCGAGCCGAACCGGCCGGTGCTGCACGTGAACGCCTACGAGGCAGAGGCTTATTGCCGCTGGGCGGGACGGCGGCTCCCGACCGAGGCCGAGTGGGAGCTCGCTGCGGCGGGCCTGGGCCCGAAGCGCCGATTCCCGTGGGGTGATGCTCCGCCCGAACCGTCGAAAGCCAACCTCGACGCGCGCTCGCCCGGAACGGTCGAAGTCGACGCCCTCGCCGACGGCGACGGCCCGTTCGGATGCAGGCAGCTCCTCGGCAACGTCTGGGAGTGGACCGCCGACGCCTTCGGCCCATACCCGGGCTTCGTCGCCGATCCGTACGAGGATTACTCGATGCCGTGGTTTCACACGCACCGCGTGCTCCGCGGCGGCTGCTTTCTGACGCGCGGCAGGTTGCTCCGGAACACCTGGCGCAACTTCTACACGCCCGACCGGCGCGACGTGTGGGCGGGCTTCCGGACCTGCGCGCTCGACTGATGCGGATCGTCCTCGTCACTCCTGGCGGCGTCGAAGGCGGCAACCGCGTCACCGCGCTCCGCTGGGCGAAGCTCTTGCGCTCGCTCGGACACACCGTGCGCTTCCGGCACGACTACCAGGACGAGCCGTGCGAGCTGCTCATCGCATTGCACGCGCACAAGAGCGCCGCGGCCATCGAGCGCTACCGGCGCCGCGAATCTGGCGCGCCGCTCGTCGTCGCCCTCGGCGGGACCGACGTCTACCCCGAGCCGTCGGAGGTGGCGCGCCGGTCGATGGACCTCGCCTCGCGCATCGTCGTGCTGCAGCCGCTCCTGCTCCAAAGGCTGCCGGCGTGGGTGCGAAAGAAGGCGGTGGTGATTCTCCAGTCCGCCGCGCCGTACCGCTGCCCCATCGAAGCGGACGGCTTCCAGGTCTGCGTCATCGGCCATTTGCGCGACGTGAAGGAGCCGTTCCTCGCCGCGGAGGCGAGCCGGGCGGTGCCGGAACGATCGCGGCTGAAGGTGCTGCAGGTCGGGGCCGCGCTCGATGCGACGCATGCAACGTCTGCTCGTGCCGAAGAGCGGGAGAATCCCCGTTACTCTTGGCTCGGACCGCTTCGGCGCAGCGACGCGCTGGCGGTGCTCGCGACGAGTCGGCTCTTGGTGCTGACGTCGCGCAGCGAGGGCGGAGCCAACGTCATCTCCGAGGCGATCGCCGCCTCCGTGCCGGTGCTCTCCACCCGCATCGATGCCGCCGAGTCACTGCTCGGAGCCGACTACCCCGGCCTGTTTCCCTGCGGCGATGGGCGCGCGCTGGCCGAGCTTCTCTGGCGCGCCGAGTCCGATGCGGCGTTCTACCGGAGCCTTTCTGAACGCATCGATGCACGCGCCGACATCGTCTCGCCATCGCGCGAGCGGCGATGCTTTAGCGACCTCCTCTCCTCGTTGTTCCCTTGCCGAGGCCGGCTGGCGATCCGGCGCGTGGGAACGTCGGTCAGCGACGACTTCGCGCGCGATGTCCGGGAGGGGCTCTCGGCGAAGCCCAAGCGCCTCCACTGCCGCTACTTCTACGACGCGGAGGGCTCGCGCCTCTTCGAGGCCATCTGCGCGCAGCCCGAGTACTACCTGCCGAATGCCGAGCGGGAGATTCTCGAGCGACACGCCGCGGACATCGCCGCGCTGTCGGGCGCGCGCGAGCTGGTGGAGCTCGGGAGTGGCAGCGCGGTGAAGACGCGCCTGCTCATTCAGGCGCTCGCGTCACGGTGGCGAGGGCGAATCCGGTACGTGCCGATCGACATCTCGTCGTCCGCGCTGGACGAGAGCGCGCGGTCGCTGCTGGAGGACTTCGAGCACCTCGAAGTGGTCGGGGTGTGCGGAGAGTACGCCGACGGCCTGAAGCTGCTCTCGCGCATGGGCGGTCCTCCCCGGCTCATCGCGTTCCTCGGCTCGAACGTGGGCAACTTCCACCGGGACGAAGCGGTCGAGTTCGCGTCCAAGGTGCGCGGTGCGATGCGTCCGGCCGACCGGTGGGTGCTCGGCGTGGATCTGCGAAAGGACAGGGCCGTGCTCGAGCGCGCGTACGACGACGCCGCCGGAGTCACCGCGGCCTTCAACAAGAACCTGCTGGTGCGCATCAACCGCGAGCTCGACGGGCGGTTCGACGTGGCGGCGTTCGACCACCGCGCGACCTACGACGTGCCCGACGGGCGCATCGACATGTGGCTGGTCAGCCGGAACCGCCAGACGGTGCACATCGGACGGCTCGGCATCGACGTGACGTTCGAGGCGGGCGAGGCGGTGCACACCGAGTGCTCGTACAAGTACTCGCTCGAGGAGCTCGATGCGCTCGCCTCATGCGCCGGCCTGCGTTACCTCGCCCGGTGGACCGACAGCGCCCACCGCTTCTGCCTCGGCGTGCTCGCCCCCTGAGTTCTTGCCCGCGAACGCTCCCGCTCCCCCTCCCGTCCTTTGATCTCGATGAAATGACGCAAGCTTCCCACGGCGAGCTCAACTGCCGGGAGGGGGAGCGGGAGCGGGAGCGTTCGCGGGTTGAATGAGGGGAATCACCTGCGCGTGCGATGAACCACCTTGCCATCGAACTCCTGCCGCGCGCGTCGGTAGTCGGGCGTGTTCGGCGGGAACTCGATGAACTGGCACATCTCGCACAGCCGGCTGTAGATGCGATCGCCGACGCGGTCGCACAGAAGCCGCGACTCGCGGCCCGCCTCCTTCAGATCCTCCGACGTCTGCACCGCTGGCCTCGGCCGCTGCTCCGGCGGCTTCAGCGAGTAGTTCGTCGCGAACAGGGTGACCCGGCCCGCGTTATACCGGCGGGCGATGAGCTCATCCAACGTCTCGAGCTCGAACGGGCTGCCCCGGCCCTTGCCCAGCTCGTCGATGGCCAGAAGCTCCACGTCGGCCAGAGGCTCGATGATCTCGCCTCCGCTCTTGCCCTCCTGAAACCCGCGGCGAATCGTCTTGTACAGAAGCGAAATCTCCACGTACCGCGCCCGCGCGCCCCGCTCGATGACGGCGTGCGAGAGCACCGCGGCGAGCAGGTGCGTCTTTCCCGTGCCGACGGGCCCCGACAAGACGAAGCCGCGCGAGCGGGGCCAGAGGGCGGCGAACTCCTGCGCCACGCGCTTGGCCTCGTCCAGCTTCTGCCACGCGGGCTGGTAGCCGTCGAAGTCGGCGCCGGCAAGCACCGCCGGAAGTTGCGCCGCGTTGAACGCCTCGAGCCTCTGGCTGAGCAGCCGGCACGCGCAGGGCGAGACCACCTCGTACTGCTTGGGCCCGACCTTCTTCGAGAACGTCTCCTCGCGCGTCTCGTAGACGAAGCCCTCCCCGCGGCAGCGCGGGCAGGAGGCCTGGCACTGGCACCGCTCGGCCGCGGCGAACTCGCCCCGCTTGACGAACCGGTACAGCCGCCCACGGCAGCTTTCGCACGAGCGCAGCTCTTGAACCGGTTGCATGACCCCTCACCAGAAAGCTTTCAGCTTCAGCTCTCTTCGTAGCACCGCCGCGCGGTGAAAACGCCGGCCCATCTTCCGGGCCTGACTCGAAACCGAGGCGACGTTCTCTTCCATCTGCCGCGCCTCGCGCAAGAGCGACAACCGCCGTTCGAAGGGCAGCGCGCGCAGAAGACCCGCGTAGGCGCGCTCCTCCTGCCGCGAAGAGCCGGCCACGTCGTCGGGCGGTCGGGCCAACGCACCGTCGAGGAGGCGTTGGATGCCGCGCAAAAGCTCGGGCTGCTCCCGCCCGAGCCGCTTCAGCGCGGCCAAAAGCTTCTTGTGGCGGAAAAGGTGCGGCATTTCCCGCTCGGGCTCTCCCTCGGCGCGGCCGGCGGAGCGACGGAAGTACTTCTGAATCTCGAGCTCGACGTGCTTGCGACAGGCTCGCAGACTTCTCAACGGCCGCTCGTCGGCTCGGGCGTCGTACAGCGCCGCCTCCGCCGCGCGCCGGATGCCGCGGGCCACCACCTCGAACGGCACGTCCAGCCGCGACCAGGCCTCGACGAGCTCGGCATCGAGCGGCGAGAGCATCAGCCCCGCGCCGCGGAACGCCAAGAAGCAGTCCTGCACGCGTTCGGCGAACTAGGCGGAAGAAGGGAGCCAGCTCATCGACGGCCCGATCTACCAGCCGCGTCGGACAGGCGCCGTTTCCCCCAAGATGCACTTGCAGGCCGCGGTTGATGCGGGTGAGCAAGTAGGAGATGATCCCCACGCTCGACTCAAAGGGAATTCGCGAGGAGTCCCGCCCACTTGCTACTTGACGCGAGCGATCGCCGAAGCGCCGGCGGACTTTCTCTCAGGAGAGCCATGCGTCGACTTCTGATTGTCGTCTCGTTGCTCCTGTCGTCGACCGCCTTCGCCCAGGAACGGAAGGCGGTGAAAGACCAGGACCTCAAGAAGGACTCCGCCGGCGGCCCGGACAAGTCGCTCGCCGGCGACATCACCCGCAAGGCCGCCGACAAGACCGAGGCGGCCCCCGCGCTCCAGTACGACCAGTACCGGCTGTCGGTCGAGCTCCAGGTCCGCGAGAAGCGCCTGCAGCAGATCGCCGACCTCGAGAAGCTGCTCGAGCTCACTCCCAGCAACGACCCGCGCGGCAAGAAGGAACGCCCCCGCATCCTCTTCCGGCTGGGCGAGCTCTACTGGGAAGAGTCCAAGTACTTCTTCTTCGAGGCCAACCGCAAAGACGACGACCTGATCCAGTGCATGAACCGCAAGGATCAGGCCTGTCAGGAGCGCGCCAAGGCCGAGAAGCAGGAGCTGCTCGCCAAGAGCAAGGACGAGGCGAACAAGGCCGTCGCCAAGTACTCGGAGATCGTCCAGAACCACAAGGACTTCGAGCGCTCGGACGAGGTGCTCTACTTCCTCGGCCACAATTTGATGGAGGCGGGCGAAGACCGAAAGGCGCTGGTCGCCTTCAAGCGCCTCATCGAGAAGCACCCCAACTCGAAGTTCATCTACGACGCGCACCTGGCCTTCGGCGAGTACTACTTCAACAACTCGAAGGGTAAGCGCGACATGCTCGAGAAGGCGCTCGCCAGCTACAAGCTGGCGGCGGGCGACCCGGCGAACACCGTCTACGGCTTCGCGCTCTACAAGCAGGGGTGGTGCTACTTCAACCTCGCCGACTACGCCCAGGCGATGGACAAGTTCCGGGCGGTCGTCCTCTACGCCAGCATCCAGGGCAAGGAGGCCGTCGAGGGCGGGCCCAAGGGCGGCCGGGCCGGCCTGGTGCGCGAGGCCCGGAACGACTTCGTGCGCGCCTTCGAGCGTTCCGGCGGCTCGCCCACCGACGCCCGGAGCGAGTTCGCCAAGATCGCCGACAAGCCCGACGACCGGTTCGACCTGATGAAGAAGCTGGCCGGCCTCTACTACGAGAACGGCAAGGACAAGGAGGCGGCCCTCACCTACAACATGCTGCTCAAGGAGAAGCCGCTCTCTCCCGAAGCGCCCGGCTGGCAGGGCCGCATCGTCGACTGCGTGCTCCGCGCCGGCAACAAGCGCATGACGGTCGAGCAGGTGCGCCGGTTGGTGAAGGTCGCCAACGACGTCAAGAAGTCGGGCGTCATCAAGGACGAGAAGTCGAAGAAGGCGCTGGAAGAGGCCAACGAGCTGTCCGAGCGCACCATCTCGAACCTGGCGGTCAACTGGCACAACGAGGCGCGCAAGACGCGCGACGACGAGACCTTCCAGTTCGCCAACGAGGTCTACGGCGACTACCTCACGCTCTTCCCCGACAACCCCAAGGCGTACGATTTGCGCTTCTTCTGGGCCGAGCTTCTGCACGACAACCTGCAGAAGTACGACAAGGCCGCCGAGCAGTACTCCATCGTCTTCGGCCGCGACATCAGCTGCATCGAGAAGGGCGCCAGGCCCGAGCAGGCGAAGAAGGCGAAGAAGGGCGCCAAGAAGGAGGAAGAGGAGGAGAAGCCCGAAGAGGCCGGCGACGAGAAGAAGGAGACCAAGGCCTCAGCGCACAAGTGCCCCGGCAAGTGGATGGTCAACGCCGCCTACAACGCCATCCTCTCGTACGACGAGGTGGTGAAGAAGGCCGAGGAGCAGGGCAAGTTCAAGGCCGCCGCCAACACCGACATCTCGAAGAAGCTGCCCATTCCCGCCGAGAAGCAGGCGCTGCTCGACGCCTGCGAGCGCTACATCAAGTACATCCCCGAGGGCGAGAAGCGGGTCGAGATCATCTTCAAGGCCGCGAAGATCTACTACGACCACAACTACCTCGAGGAAGCGGTGGCCCGCTTCTCGGACATCGCGCTGAACTACCCCGACTACAAGTTCGAGAACGGCGACCGCGCGGCCGAGGTCGCGGCCAACCTGGTGCTCGACTCGTACAACCTGATGCAGGACTGGGCCAAGGTGAACGAGTGGGCCCGCAAATTCTACGCGAACGAACGGCTCGCCACCGGCAAGTTCCGCGACGACCTCGCCAAGCTCATCGAGCAATCGGCGTTCAAGCTGGTCAACCAGCTCGAAGCGCGCAAGGAGTACGTCAAGGCCGCCGAGGCGTATCTGGGCTTCGTGCAGGAGTTCCCCAACTCCGACCTCGCCGACCAGGCGCTGTTCAACGCCTCGATCGACTTCTTCAACGGCAAGGCGCTGGACAAGGCCATCGAGACGAGAAAGCGCATTCTCCAGCAGTACCCGAAGTCGAAGTTCGTGCCCCAGGTGATGTACGCGCTGGCCGAGGGCCACGAGGCGATCGCCGACTTCGAGAACGCCTCCGAGTACTACGAGGCGTACTGCAGCCGGTTCGAGAAGAGCCGCGGCATTTCGCCCGCTCCGAAGAAGGGCGGCAAGAAGGGCAAGGCCGCCAGGAAGGCCGAGCCGCCCAGGAAGGAGGGCGACCTGCAGGTCTGGGAGGAGGCCAAGGCGCAGATCGCCTGCTTCAACGCGGGCGTCTTCCGCGACGGGCTGGGCCAGTACAAGCAGGCCTTGAGGGACCGCGAGCGCTACCTTTCGCTGTGGCCCGACCACAAGGACTCGGAGGCGGTCTTCCTCTCCATCGCCGATCTGCACGAGAAGAACGGCAAGTACCAGGCGGCGATGAAGCAGCTCGAGGAGTACGAGCGCAAGTACAAGCAGCCCAACAAGCTCCTCTGCGCCGAGGGCCGCATCGCCTCCATCTACGAGGACAAGCTCAAGAACAGCCGCGCGGCCAGGAAGATCTACGACCGCATCTGGAAGCTCTACGAGCAGCTCGGCAGAAAGCAGCGCGAGTCGCTCGAGACGTGCGCGCTCGACGCGGTGGGCCGGGCGCACTTCGTCATCAGCGAGGACGAGTGGAAGAAGTACACCAGCCTGCGCCTGAGATGGTCGAAGCTTGCGAACATCAACGAGTTCAAGCAGTCGATGAACGACAAGGCCAAGGCGCTGCAGGGAATCCAGAAGCTCTACACCACCACGGTCGGCTTCAAGTCGGCCGACCCGGCCATCTGCGCGCTCCACAAGATCGGCCTGGCCTACGACCACTTCTACAACGCGCTGCTCGACCCGCCGGTGCCCAAGGGCATGCCGGAGGACCTTCTGGCCGCCTTCAAGGCCGAGCTCGAGACGCAGGCCGAGCCGGTGAAGCAGAAGGCGTCCGAGGCGTTCAGCTCGGCGGTGCTCAAGAGCCAGGAGCTCTCGGTCTTCAACGAGTGCACCACCGCGTCGTTCCAGAAGCTGCGCGAGAAGTACAACCCGCAGCAGTTCCCGCCGATGAACGACGAGACGCTCGAGGTGAAGGGCGACTTCAAATTCCAGTCGGTGGGCGGCGACGTGCTCGCCTCGGTGCAGCCGATTCCCATCGTCAGCGCGGCGCGGGCGAAGGAGCTGAAGGAGAAGTCGAAGGAGATCAAAGGCGACATCGAGGAGCTCGACCGCAAATCGCCAGCACCGCCGCCGGACGACGACCTCGGCGGGCCCAAGGTGGCGCCCGTGAGCAGCAAGAGCAAGGACGTCGAGCCTGAGGACGAACCTCTGTGATGGGGCCGGCCATGCACACCTACGTCAGCCAAGAGGCATCGGACAGGGCGCTCCGTTCGCCCCTGCGCATTCTCGTCGGTGCGCTCGCCATCGCGTCGGCGCTCGGTTGCGCAGGCCCGAAGGCTTCTGCCCGCGACGTGAACATCGAAGGGCCGAAGGTGGCCGACACCAAGAGCCCGAAAGCCGCCGCCCCGTCCAAGCCTGCCGACGCCGGCCCGGTCGAGACCGAGCGCATCCCCGAAGTGAAGGCGAGAGCCAAGCTCGCCTTCGAGGACGCGCTGAAGGAGTACCAGAAGCAGGCGGCGGTCGGCCGGGTCGACTGCGCCACCATCCTGCGCAAGTTCCAGGCGGCATCGGACGCCGACGAGACCTTCGGCGAGCCCGACTACAACATGGGCGTCGTCGCCGAGCGCTGGTGCGGCCCCGACGGCAAGAAGCAGGCGGAGCAGCACTACAAGAACGCGCTCCGCAAGAAGCCGACCCTCAAGCAGGCCGCGGAGAACCTCGCCGTCATCGAGCTGAACAAGGGCAACGAGGAGGGTGCCATCGCCATCCTCCAGAAGATCCTCGAGCAGTACCCCGAAGACGCCTCCAGCCGGGCCCGCCTGGCCGAGCTGTACCGGAGGCGCGGCGAGCTCGAGCGGTCGATCGAGCTGGCCCGCGAATCGCTCTTCCGCGACCCGAAGACGCTCACTGCCTACAAGGTGATGATGCAGGCCTACTACGACCTGAAGCAGCTCTCGCTGGCGAAGCTGGTGGCGCTGCGCGCGCTCAAGCTCGACGAGAACGACCCGGTCATCCACCACACGCTGGGGCTCATCCACCTGGCCGAGAACGAGCCGGTGAAGGCGCGCCTCAACTTCAAGAAGGCGGTGGAGGTCAGGCCCGACTACCTGCCGGCGCACCTGCTGTTGGGCAAGATGGCCCTCGAGCAGGACGACTTCCTCGGCGCCGAGCAGTCGTGGAGCGCCATCTTGAGGGCCAACGGCAACAACCCCGAGGCGCACGTCAACCTGGGCGTCGCCTACAAGGGCCAGGGCCAGTACGACAAGGCGATGCAGGAATACGACATCGCCCAGAAGCTGAACCCGAATCTGCCGGCCATCTACCTGAACAAGGGCATCCTCATCGCCATCAAGGGCGAGCCCGAGAAGGCCATCGACCACTTCAAGAAGTACATCGAGATGAACGGCACCTCGGAGGCCGTGCACAAGCTCATCCAGGAGCAGGAAGCGGTCATCCAGAAGCGCGAGGAGGAGAAGCGGGCGCTCGAGGAAGCCAAGAGGATGGAAGAGGAGATGAAGCGGCAGGAGGAGGCCGCCAAGGCCGAGGAGAAGAAGAAGGCCGACGAGGAGCTCCGCCGCCGCCAGGAGGAGGCCAAGGGCAAAAGAGGCGACAAGCCTGCCGCCGACCCGGTGAAGCAGAAGTGCCTCGAGAACGCCAAGACCGCGAAGCAGCGCGCCGACTGCGAGCGCGGTGGCGCGAGCCCGGTTGCTCCGGCCGAGCAGGCGGCCAAACGCAACGGCACCCCCGAAGAGCCGAAGAAGCCCGCCGTTCAGCCCACCTCCACCCGCCAGACCGGCGAGCCGGGAGAGCCCGACGACGGGCTGTAAACCGTTGCGCCCAACGCCCCATTTGACAGCCCGGGCCGACCACGTTCTACGCACCGTTCCAGTGTGGGCGGAACGCGCCGGGTCGGCCCCTTGGCGCCCGCGCGGCGGGTGCTAGCATTCCCTCCCGCGACGCGAGCAAAGGGGTCACCGCCGTTCGCTGGACCCGAACGGCCATACGGAGACCGTCATGAGAAAGCTCATCCTGCTGTCCGTCCTTTCGTTCGCGGCCATCGCCGCGGCGCAGGACAAGGGCGGTGAGGGCAACGTGCGCTACTCGAAGACCACCACCATCAACTTCGAGGACGACACCATCGAGGGCGACCTCACCAAGCCCGATGGCGAGTACGTCGAGGCGCGCAAGAAGGTGAAGCACTCGAACCTGATCCGCATCCGCGAGGAGTTCAAAGACAAGGTGATGCAGTCGGTCGGCGAGCTGTAGCGGCCTTGGACATGCGGGCGCCCGGGGGAACCTCGAGCGCACGCGAATGTCCAATCGCTCGGGAATCGCAAGGAGGAGCCTCCGTGGCCGTCCCGCTTACATTGAAGGTCTACAAGGGCGATGAGCTGGTCGCGACCAAGGAGTACGACCGCGACATCATCAAGATCGGCCGGCTCTCGTCGGCGCACCTGTGCCTCGACGACGAGAAGGTCTCGCGCATCCACTCGGTGATCGAGGTCGCTGCCGACGGCGGCTTGTCGATCATCGACATGGGCTCGGTCGAGGGCACCTACGTCAACGGCAAGCGCGTCAACAAGGGCAGCCTGCAGTTCGGCGACGAGATCAAGGTCGGCAACACCACCATCAAGGTCGAGCAGGGCGGCGCGGGGGCGGCCCTGGCGTCGGCCGCGGTGAGCATGGAGGCCACCACCAAGGTGGTGCCGGCGACCGAGCTCTTGGGCGCGACCGACCCGCACACCGCGGTGGTGCAGCCGCCCCCTCCGGCGCCGCCACCCGACGCGTCGATGCTGTCGACCGACCGGAACACGGCCGTCGAGATGCCGCACGCGCCTTCTCTCAAGCACGGTCCGGCCGCCGCTGTGCGCGTCTCGGACGAGGAGACCGGCGAGCCGGTGCGGTCCCGGCCGCGGCGCAGGGCCGGCAGCGGGCCGTTGGGGCTCGAGCTGAGGTTCTTGTGGGGCGACCAGATGGTGGGCGAGTACTTCCTCAAGCCCGACCAGAAGGGCGTCTCGTTCACCGTGGGCTCGGCGCCCACCGTGCACTTCGCCATGGGCGACTCGAAGCTCGAAGGGCCCGTCTTCGAGGTGGTGAGGGCCGACCCGCAGGGCTTCGTGCTCAGGTTCACCCGCAAGATGAAGGGCGAGCTGCACCGCGGCGAGCAGGTGATGGACCTGAAGCAGGCCATCGAGCGGCGCATCGCCAGCTCCGACGGCGACGGCTACGGCATCTCGCTCCAGTCGGACGACTTCGCCTGGGTGGATCTCGGCGGGGTGACGCTCGAGGTCTTCTTCCAGCCGGTGCCCAAGCCGGTGTTCGTGCCGTTCGCCGAGTCGATCGACTTCACCGCGCTGAACATCTTCCTGGTGATGTTCTTCCTCGGCGCGCTGTTCGTCATCACCGCGGTGAACCGCGAGCTCGAAGGCGACGAGTATGCGGACGAGCTGTCGGGCAACCAGGCCCGCATCGCCAAGCTGATCATCAAGCCGCCCGAGATTCAGAAGAACCCGCTGCTCGAGAAGCTCGCCAAGCAGAAGCAGGAGCAGGGCGAGATGGCCGCCAAGCACCGCGGCGACGAAGGGCAGATGGGCAAGAAGGACGCTCCCAAGCGCTCGGCCCACGCCGCGCCGAAGGGCGACCCGAACAACAAGGACCAGGCCCGAATGATGGTGCAGAAGATCTTCGGGTCGGGCGGCGGCGGCGGCATCTCGACCATCTTCGGGCACAACGGCCTGGGCGGAGCGCTCAGGGCCGCGATGGGCAACATGTTCGGCGCGGCGCCGGGCGACGCCCACGGCTTCGGCGGCCTGGGCCTGCGCGGCACCGGCTCGGGCGGCGGCGGCATCGGTGACACCATCGGCATCGGCGGCATCGGCACCAAGGGCCGCGGCGGCGGCACCGGCAGCTACGGGTCGGGCGTCGGCGTGCTCGGCGGCAAGAAGGGCGTCGACATCGGCATCACCTCGTCCGAGCCGATGGTGATGGGCTCTCTGGACAAGGAGCTCATCCGCCAGGTCATCAAGCGGAACATCAACCAGATCCGCTACTGCTACGAGAGCCAGCTGACCCGCTACCCGAAGCTGCAGGGCAAGGTGGCGGTGAAGTTCGTCATCTCGGCCTCGGGCTCGGTGGCCAGCTCGCAGGTGGCGCAGTCGACGGCCAACAACGCCGAGCTCGAGACGTGCGTGGCCGGCCGCGTGCGCACCTGGATCTTCCCCAAGCCCAAGGGCGGCGGCGTGGTCATCGTGACCTACCCGTTCATCTTCAAGCCGTCGGGCGAGTGACGCCCCTTCGGCTCGAGTCGAAAGGGCAGCCTCGTGGGGCCGCCCTTTCGTTTGCTTCGGTCAGGCGTCCTTGATGAAGCGGAGCACGTCGGCGATGGCCGACAAAAGGCCCTTGCTCTGAATGGCCTCGAGCTCGCCGTAGTCGAGCCACACGCCGCGGCAGGTGGGGCACAGGTCCATCACCACCCGCTGGTCGCGCTGCGAGACCACCTTGTCCATCGGCTTCTGGCCGGGGCAGCGCGGGCAGAAGAGGATGCGGCCCTGCGTCTCGATGCCGGGGAGGTGCTTCCAGTCGAGGAGCCTGATGTCGACCACCTGCTCGACCGACTTGAGCGCGTCGGACTCGAGCCAGTGACCCGTGCAGGTGTCGCAGAAGAGCGCCCGGACGGCGACTCCGGCCGCCTCGTGGGTGACAGCCGTCAACGGCTTCTGGTCGCGCGGGCATTTCATGCCCGCCATGCTACGTGGCCATTCGGGCGACCGGCCAGCGGCGCGCGATTCGGCAGCGGTCTTGGGAGTCGTCCGGCCGCGCTGCGTATCGTGACCCGAAGGCCGGAGTGCGGTAGCGTTGCCGCGCCATGGCTCGCACGTTCCTCGTGGTGGCGCTGCTTCTGGGCTCTCACGCGATCGCCCAGGAGGCCGGAGCTCGGGTCGCCAGGGACAAGGCCGAGGTGAAGTTCAACGAGATCGAACGCGGCCTCTACTTCGGCGTCACTGCCGGCGGCTGGTTCATCGTCAACCCGCCCAAGTCGGGCAACTCGGCCCAGCCGTTCTCGCCGGGTCAGATGGCCCAGGTCGAAATCGGCATGGACTTCGGCGACCGCGTCTCGGTGGGTGCGCTCGTCATGGGCACCGCCAACCGCGCCGGAGCCGACTACACCGGCAAGTCGGGCGGCGTGGCCTCGGGCGACTTTTCGTCGATCGCTCCGGGCGGGGCGTTCAGGTTCAACCTGGTCGGCTTCGACGACAGCCAGGACGTGCGGCGCACGTGGATCTACGTGCGCGGCGGAGCGGCGTTCGCCTTCTTCTCGCCCAAGCCGCTCCTGCCCGACCCGGACGTGGTGCTGTTCGGCGGCCTGGGCGTCGAGTACTACACCCGGCTGCGCCACTTCTCGATCGGCGTCGAGGTGGCGCCCGCCTTCCTGCTCACCAACGCCTCGGTCGGGTTCGCGGTCTCGCCGAACCTCCGCTACGCGTTCTGAGGCGGCGACGCTCCACCCTCCGGCGAAGGACGTGGTATGGGCTGGGCCTCATCGGGAGGTCCAGCCGTGGCAGAAGAACATTCGCGAGAGGGCGGCGAGCGCCAGAGGGGCAGGGGCAAGGGTCGGGGTCGGGACGGCGGCCGGCGTGACGGCCGGCGCGGAGATCGGCGCGACCGGCGGGAGCGCGACGGCGCTGGAGCCAGCTTCCGCGTCGTCACCGAGCTGTCGGCCGTCGAGAAGGCGCTGACGAAGAGCGACCTTTTGGCGCAGAAGCAGTCGCTCGAGGCGATCGTGCGGGCGCTCAAGCCCTTGCACCTCAAATCGATCGACGACCTCGATTTGAGCACGCGCGGGCGGCTCATCACCACGCTGATGCGCGTGCAGCGGCAGCCCAAGCCGCCCAAGCCCGAGCCGCCCCAGGCCGAGGCGAAGCCCGAGGGGCAGCCGGCGGAGGCGGCCGCGGCGGAGGCTCCGCCAAGAGCGGCGGAAGCCCCGGCACCGGCGCCGGAGGTACCAGAGGCCGAAGCGGCGCCCGCCGAATCTGGCGCGGAGGCCCCGGCCGAAGCGCCGACGGGGGCGAAGGCGGAGGAGGCGGCCCCGGCGGAGGAGCCGAAGGCCGCGGCGGCGGAGGGCAAGGCCGAGGAGCCGAAGAAGGCGCACGTGGCGCCGGTCGACGAGAAGACGCTGAAGTTCCGGGCGTGGCAGGACGTGATGTTCCTCTGCGGCCAGGTGTGGCGCGCCGCGGGCGACGAGCGGAGGGCGGCGCTGGCGTTCGCGACGAGCGGGCGCAAGGCCGAGGAAGCCCAGGCGGTCGAGACGCTGGAGCGGACGGGCGATTGGCAAAAGCAGGCGTCGGTGCTCGAGAAGTCGGGCAAGACGCGTGAGGCGGCTCGCATCCACGAGAAGCACGAGTCGCACGCGGAGGCGGCGCGGCTGTACGAGGCGGCGAAGGACACCCGGGCCGCCCTGCGGTGCGCCGTGGCCGCGAAGGACGACGAGACGGCCAGGCGCCTGATGAAGGCGCTCGAGCCCGAGGAGGCAAAGGCGGCGCTGGAGAAGGCCGGCGCGTGGGAGCTCCTCATGGAGCACTTCATCGAGACGAAGAACTTCGATGGGGTGGCCCGACTGTACGAGCGGGCCCGCCAGTTCGACCAGGCGGCGCTGGCCTGGGAGAGGGCCGGCAAGCTGTCCAACGCGCGCAAGGCTTACGAGCGGGCGAAGGACTTCAAGAGCGCCGAGCGGGTGCGCCAGCTCGAGGTGAAGAAGCTGGTCGAGCGCGGCGACCGGCTGGGCGCGGCGGTGGCGCTGATGGCCGCGGGCGATCGGGCCAGGGCGGTCGAGGTGCTCTCGGAGCTCCCGACGATGAAGGCCTTCCGCTTCATGCAGCGGGCGAAGCTCGACGAGGAGGCGCTGGCGCTCGCGAAGAAGGAGCTCGCCCGCGCCGAGCAGGAGAGCAAGCCGTTCGAGAAGGCGCGCTGGCTGGAGATGCTCGGCGAGCACGAGAAGGCGGCCGAGGCGTTCCTCGCGGCGGACCGCAAGGACCGCGCGCTGGCCATGTACGAGCAGGCCGGCAACTGGCAGCGGGCGGCCGAGCTCGCCGAGGCGGTGCTGCAGTACGACAAGGCGGTCGAGCTGTTCCATCGGGCGGGGGACAAGGCGAACGCCGAGCGCGTGGCCGCGCTGAGAAGGCCTCCGCCTCGGGAGAAGACGCAAAAGCGAGCGGAGGGCGAAGAGGGCGAGACGCCTCCGCCCGAGGCCGCGTCCGTCGAGAGGACGTCGCCCGAGGCGCGCTGAAACGTCGCGACGGCACCGGTGGATCGGCGGCGGAACCGATGTCTTCACAGCGTCTGACGCCTCAGCAGGCCTCATGGCGCGACTCGAGGCCGGAGGGGGCTCGACGTGCACGCAGACCGGTTCAGCCCGGAGATTACCGATCTGCTGGTCGACATCGATCCGACGACGCTCGAGCGCCGGCCGGAGCGGCAGAGCGAGGTGGTGTCGCGGCTGAGGGCGGCGGGGAACGAGGCCGGCTCGCGCATCGCGGCGTCGCTCCCGGCCCGCGAAGGCGTGCTCGACGAGGCGGCGGCTGAAGCGCTGATGGTGCGCGTGCACTGCGAGATTCAGCGGCTCTCGGAGGAGTTCCACCACGGCCAGCGCAGGCTCGAGCTGCTCCGGCCGATGCTGCAGGCGATTGGGGCCGAAAAGCCGCACCGCACGCTGCGCGTCGTCTCGCGCTGTCGGTCTCGGACGCGCCGGAGGTGACGATGTCCGAGCCATGGGCGGCGGCCTGGCGCATGGTGACGGTGTACGGCCCGTATGCCACGGTGCTGCTCGTCTCGCTGCTGGTGCAGCTGTTGCCGTCGGTGGACGTGCGCAGCGCGAGCAGCGTCATCGTCTTGGGGCCGCTGACGTTGATCCGGCCGTTCGTCATTCTGGCCGGAGCCATCTACGGGCCGTTCACCTCGTCTCGCCTCGAGGTGGTGGCGCTCGGGGCGTGGGTGGCGACCCTGACGCGCGGAGCGGTGCGTCGATGGGATCTTTCGCGTCGTCCACGCGACGAATGTGCGCCAGCGCCCCCTCGGGCCGAATGGGGAAAGTAGATCCGTTCCGCCCCGAGCGGATTCGGCGGTAAAGTCCCGGCCGGGCGAGCGATTTCCTCCCCTCTGCCCCAAGGGCTCAAGCGCTGATGGCCAACACGCCGCCGCTCGCGGAAAGATCTGAAGACGAGTCGTTCGCCGAGACCGAGGCCTTGCTGGAGAAGGCGGGCCGCATCGAGGACCTGATCCGCCTGTACGAGTCGCGCGCGCGCGAGGTGACGGGTGGTGAATCGGCCCACCTGCTCGTGCGCGCTGGCGAGCTGGCGAAAGACCGGTTGAAGAACCCTTCGCGCGCCGAGGAGCTCTTCCGGCGGGCGATGCTCTGCCAGCCGAGCTCGAAGGAGCCGCTGAAGGCGTTGCGCGGCCTGTACGAGCAGAAGCAGGACCACGCGCTTCTGGCGGACACGCTGGAGCACCTGGCCGCCCTGTCGAAGGGGGCCGAGGCCGCCGCGCTCTTCCTCAAGGCGGCCGACGTCTACGAGCTCAAGCTGGGCCGGCGGGACCGGGCGGTGCTCTGCGCGCAGATGGCCAGGTGCGCCGACCCGAAGGAACGCGAGGCCTACCGCCGCGCGCGACAGCTGTTGCTTGCCGACGGGCGCCACCTGCCGGCGTTCGAGTCGCTCGAGCGGGAGCGAGCGGCCCTCGGCAACGCCGAGATGTCCGGCGCCTACATCGAATTCGCCGAGCGGCTGGCCGACGACCCCTCCGAGCAGGGGCTGGCGCTCAAGGCGCTGTCGATTGCGCTCACCCTCGACCCGAAGGACGCCAAGGCCGAGAAGCTCAAGAAGACGATCGAGAAGGCCGAGCACACCTGGCGCGACCGGGTGCGCATGCTGCGCCAGGCCTCGCTCGAGGAGCGCGACACCAAGAAAGCCGCGCGCATGTCTCTGCTCGTGGCCAAGCTGTACGCCTGGTACGACTCGAGCGCGCCGAAGAAGGTCGAGGAGGCGCTCTCGCGCTGCTTCCTCCTCTGGCCGGCCATGCCCGACGCGCTGAACCTGCTCCAGCACATCGCCGAGAAGAACGGCGACATCGGCGCGGCGGTGAAGCAGTTCGAGAAGATGGCCGAGTCGGCCAAGGACAAGAGCGCCCAGGCCGATCTCCACGTCCGCGCCGGCACGCTCAAGCTGACGCGGCTCAACGACGGGAAGGGCGCGCTCGAGTCGTTCGAGAAGGCCGCGCGCATCAACCCCGCCCGCGCCGATGCGTGCAGCCTCGCGGCCGAGCTGTACATCGAGCAACAGCGGCCCAAGGAGGCGGTGGCGCTCCTCGAGCAGCACCTCGCCACGCTGAAGGACCGGCCGTCGCAGGTGTCGCTCCTTCTGCGGCTGGCCGACCTCTGCCATCTGCAGCTCAAGGACGACGCCGCGGCCCGCAAGCACCTCGAAGCGGCGCTCAAGCTCGACCCGGCGAACGCGCAGGTTGCGTTCAGCCTGGCACGGCTCTGGGTAGACGAGGCGCAGCTCGATGCGGTCTGGCCGCTCCTCCAGCGCGCCGTCTCGGCGGTGCGGCCGCTGTCCGAACGGGTGGCCCTCTGCGAGACGGTGGCGATGGTCGCCGACGAGCAGGGAAACGCCCAGCGCGCGTTCGAGGCGCTGGCGATGGCGTTCGGGCTGGATCCCTCCCGGCCGGACCTCTTGCGCGCGGTGCTCGACGCCGGCAGGAAGGCCGGTGCGACCGAAGCGCTGGTGCGCGCGCTCAGGCGGGGCTTGCCCTCGGCGTCGAAGGAGGCGAGCGAGGCCATTGGCCGGGCGCTGGCGCAGCTCTCGCCATCGGAGGCGCAAAAGGCACCTTTCGCTTCCGATGGCGCTCGAGGCGAGATGGCGCCCGCGACGGCTCCGCGATCAGAGCCGGTACCGCCCGCCGACCCGAAGGCCGAGCTGGAGGCCGAGGCGAAGAAGCTCGAGGGCTCGGCGGCCGATCCGCAGGCGCTCAAGGCCATCTACCAGAAGCTCTTGAAGCTCGCGCCCGACGACGTGTCGACCCTGAAGCGGCTCGGCTCGGTGTGCGCGTCGATGGCCGAGTGGGACGAGGTCGCCGCGGTCGCCGAGCGGCTGATGACGCTCTCTCAGACCGCGGAGGACCGCCACGAGTGGCGCGCCCGCCTGGCGCAGCTCTACGCCGAGCGGCTCAACCGCAAGGACGAGGCGGCGAGGCTCTACCTCGAGCTGCTCGCGGACGGCGTGGCCTCGGCGGCGGTGGTGGGCGGGCTCGAGCGGCTGGCCTCGCAGGGCGTGCGCCAGGCGGAGATCAGCCGCGCCCTGTCGCCGCACTACGCCAGAAGCGGCGACTGGCAGCGCCAGGTGGCGTCGCTGCTCGTGCAGCTGTCGACCGCACAGAGCCGTGACGAGCAGAAGCACCTGTTGGCGCTCCTGGCCGAGACGAACGAGAAGCACCTGGCCGATTCGCGGGCGGCGTTCGAGTTCCGCCTGCGCGGGCTCTCGGCCGATCCTTCCGACGCGTCGTTCCGGTCGGAGGCGGTACGGCTCGCCCGCGTGCTCTCGGCGAACATCGAGCTGGCGCGCTTCCTCGTCGACCTCGGCCTGAAGGTGCCCGGTGCGGAGCTGGCCGCATCGCTGATGGAGGAGGCCGCCGAGCTCGCCGACGAGGTCGGAGCCGTCGACGACGCCGCCGCCGCCCTGACGCAGGCGCTCTCCCGCCGCCCGGACGACGCCGAGATCCTCGCGCGCCTGTCGCAGCTCTACTTCAAGGCGGGTCGGTTGGCCGACTGCGACCAGGTGCTCAGGCGCCGCATCCTGGTCAGCGACGAGGGCGAGAAGGCCGAGCTGTACCTGCAGCTCGCCGAGGTGTCGGCCGAGCTGGGCCGCCCCCGCGAGGCCGCGCAGGCCATCTCCGAGGCCATCAAGCACGGCGCCAGCGAGGTGGAGAACCTGCCCCGGCTGTGCCAGCTCCTCGAGCAGGGAGGGCGCACCACCGAGCTGGTGGCGGCGCTGGGCCGGCTCATCGAGCTGGCCGAGGCCGCCAACGACAAGCAGCGTGTGTCCAACCTCGCGCTCAAGCGCGCGCAGGTGCTCGAGTCGTCGCTCGGCGACAAGACCGAGGCGGTGCGCAAGTACTCCGAGGTGCTGGCCACGCGCCCGGCGGACCCCGACGCGCTGGCCGCGCTCGAGCACCTGCTCGGAGATCCGACCTGCCGCGAGGAGGCGGCGCGGGCGCTCATCCCCGCCTACGAGGCGGTGAAGGACCACCGCAAGCTGGTGGCCGCGCTCTCGGTCATCGCCGACGCCGCGGTCGATGCGCTCGAGAAGGTGCTGGCGCTGAAGGAAGCGGCCTACGTGCACACGCACCATCTGCGCCAGCCCGAGCAGGCCTTCGCCGCGCTGGCCCAGGCGTTGAGGCTGGCCCCGGGCGACGCCAACGTCCGCGCCGCCGCGCGCAAGGCCGCCGAAGATGCCGACGCGCTCGACTCGTACGCCGAGGTGCTCGAGGACCTCTTGGGCACGAGCGCCCCCGAGGTGCAGCCGCACCTCTTGTCGCTGCACAAGGAGCTGGCCGACGTCTACGAGAAGAAGCTCGACGACAAGAAGAACGCCGTCCGCCACCTGCGCGCCATGCTCTCTTTGGAGGGCAAGAACGTCGACGCCCTCAAGGCGCTGCAGCGGCTCCACCGCGCGGGCGAGGAGTGGGCCGAGCTGGCCGACGTGCTCGAGCGGCTCGGATCGGTGGAGACGGACCCGGCCGCCAAGGTGGCGCTCTACCGCGAGGCCGCCGCCATTTACGAGCTCAAGCTCTCCGATTACGACCGCGCCGCCCAGGCCTGGCGACAGATCGCCGCCCGCGACGCGCTCGATCGCGAGGCCGCCGCGGCGCTCGACCGGCTCTACACCCAGCTCGACCGGCCGCAGGAGCTGGCCTTCGCTCTCGAGCTGCGGCGCAACCAGGAGGGCCAGAGCCCGCAGGGGCGCGAGCTGGCGTTCCGCCTGGCGGAGCTGCGGAAGAAGCGGCTCGACGACGGGCAGACTGCGCTGCAGCTCTACCGGCAGATCCTCGACGAGGACCCTTCGCACGACGGCGCCCGCGAGGCGCTCGAGGCATATGCCCGGTCCGACGCCCCCGAGAGCAGCTCGGCGATGGAGATTCTCGATCCGGTGCTGGCCCGCGCGGGCGAGCACGCCGTTCGCATCGCGCTGAGAGAAGCGCGCCTCGCTGCGGCCACCACCTCGAGCGAACGGGCCAGGCTGGCCTCCGAGATCCGCGCCATCTACGAGCGCGACCTGATGCAGCCCCAGGCCGCGTTCATGCAGGCCCTCAAGGCCTTCACCGACGGGCTCGACCGCGAAGGCGTGCGCCCCGAGCTCGAGCGGCTGGCCAGGGAGACCGGCTCGTACGAGGAGTTGGCCGAGGTCTACGAAGCGATCGCCGACGAGCTGCTCCCCGGAGACGACCAGATCGTGCCGTTGCTCCGGCGCGCCGCGGAGATTCGCGAGCAGCTCGGCCAGTGGGACGACGCGGTGCGGGTGTGGAAGGACCTCCTCGCCGAATCGCCGCAGGACCGCCAGGCCCTCGACAGCCTCGGCCGCCTCTTCGAGCGCACGCACAACGCCAAGCAGCTCTCCGAGGTGTACGCCAAGAAGGCCCAGCTCTCGACCGACCCGGCCGAGCGCAGAGCCCTGCTGCTCCGCGCCGGCGAGGCGTACGAGGCGGCCGGGGACGACGACAAGGCCATCGACGCGTTCAAGTCGGCGCTGGCCATTCGCAAGGGGGTCGAGGGGCTGTCGGCCCTCGACCGGCTGTTCGGCAAGACGCGCCGCTACTCCGAGCAGGCCGACGTGCTCGATCAGCTCGCCGAGTTCGCCGTCGACGACGAGCTGCGCAAGGGCTACCTGTCGCGGCGGGCGCAGCTGCTCGAGCGCGAGAACCAGATCGGCGAGGCGCTGCGCGCCTACGCCCAGGTGCTCGACCTCGCGCCGGGAGATCCGGGCGCCATCGCCGGGCTGGAGCGGCTCATGTCGACCGAGCCGGGCCGGGTCGACGCCGCGCGGCTGCTCGAGCCGTACTACCGCAAGCAGAACGACGTGCGGAAGCTGGTCGAGGTGCTCGAGATTCGGCTGCAGATCGCCGACGCCCGCGGCCGGGTGCAGCTCCTCGAGGAGATCGCCGTCCTGCGCGAGCTGTTGGGCCAGAAGAGCCTGGCGTTCGCCACGCGGCTCAGGGCCTTCGCCGAATCGCCGGAGGACCGCGAATGCCGCGAGGAGCTCGAGCGGCTGGCCGCAGACACCGGCAGCTTCGAGGAGCTGGCCGCCGCCTACGAAGACCAGCTCGAGCGAATCGTCGACGACGAGGTGGCCGAGGACCTCTGGCGCAGGCTGGCCGTCGTCTACGGCGAGCGGCTGAGCCGGCCCGAGCTGGCCGCGCGGGCCTGGCTCGAGGTGCACCGGCGCGACCCGACGAACCTGTTCGTGCTCGACGCGCTCTCGCGCATCTACCGCCGCATGAGCGCCTTCAAGGAGCTCGCCCAGGTGATGAAGAAGCAGGTCGAGATCGAGCCGAACGTCAACGCGCAGGTCAACCTGCTCTTCGAGCTCGCCAACCTCGCCGAGGAGACGCTCTCGGACAAGGCGCTGGCGGCCGAGGCGTACGAGGCAATTCTGGCCAGAAAGCCCGACGACGCCAACGCCATCAAGTTCCTGGGCCGCGTGCTCTCCGAGACCGAGCGCTACCCCGAGCTGGCGCAGCTCATCGTGCGCGAGGTGAAGCTCGCCGAGTCGAAGGGCCTGCTCGAGGAAGCCTTCGACCTGATGGTGCGCCTCGGGCGGCTCAAGCTGACGCGGCTCAACGATCCGCGCGGCGCGCTCGACACGTACGCCGAGATTCTGCGCCGGCGGCCGAACCACCCCGGGGCCGTGGGCGCGCTCGAGGAGATGGCCCGGTCCGATAGCCCGCTGCGCGGCGAGGCGGCTACGATGCTCGAGCCGGTGTTCGCCAAAGGCGGAGAGCACCTCAAGCTGGTGCAGATGCTCGAGTCTCGGGCGTCGACCGAGCCCGACCCGCGCGAGCGGGCGGCGCTGTACCGCAAGGTCGCCGACCTCTACGCCAAGGACATGGACAACCCGGAGATGGCGTTCGTCGCCGCCACCCGGGCCCTGCGCGAGGTGCCCGACGACGAGCAGTCGCTCGAGCTGTGCCTGTTCCTGGTCGACGCCGCCGAGGCCGCCGACGAGCTGTCGGCGCTGCTCACGGAGGTGGCGGCGAAGGCCTCCGACGACAAGGCCCGCGCCGCGCTGTACCGCGCGTTGGCGAGGCTGCAGGTGGATCACCAGGAGCTCGCCGAGGCCGTCGAGAGCTGGAAGCGGGTGCTCGAGATCCTCCCCTCGGACGAGGAGGCCCTCGATCAGATCGGACGGCTCCTATCGAAGCAGGGCAGGGTGGCCGAGCTGCTCGACGTCTTGAGGCGGCAGCTCACCATCGCCGAGGATCCGGCCCGGCGCGCGGCGCTCCTGTTCCAGATCGGCGCGCTGCAGCAGGACCACCTGAAGGACGCTCCGTCGGCGCTGGTCACCTTCCGGCGGCTGCTCGAGCTCGAGCCCAACGACCCTGCCGCGCTCGAGCGCATGGACGCGCTCTGCGAGGCGCAGGAGCGCTGGCCCGAGCTGGCCGACACATTGGCCCGGCGCATCGAGGTGGCGCATCAGGAGGCGCAGCGCACCAGCCCGCCGGGGGAGATCGGCGAGACGAGGCAGCTCTCGGAGCTCAAATTCCGGCTGGCGGTGGTGCGCGAGTCGCGCCTGATGGACAAGTTCGGCGCGCTCGATCTCTACACCGAGCTGCTCGATGCCGACCCGCGGCACGAGGGAGCGCTCTCGCGCGTCGAGGCGCTGGTCAACCGCGAGCCGCAGAACCAGACCGCCGCCGACGTGCTGATGCGCGCCTACCGCGCCATCGGCGAGCAGACCCGGCTGGCCTCGGTCATCGAGCAGCGCGTGTCGGTCTCCGCCGATCCGTACGAGCGCAAGACGCTGCTCGTCGAGCTGGGCGAGCTCAGGGCCGCGCAGGCCGACGCCGAGCTGGCCTATCTGGCCTTCTACCGTGCGTTCAAGGAGGACCCGAACGACGAGAAGCTGAGGAAGAGGCTCGAGGAGGCGGCGGACGCGGCCAAGACGTACGACGAGCTGGCGGTGGCGCTCGAGACCGAGCTGCCCCGCATCGCCGAGGCGAAGGACGCGGCGGCCATCTGCCTCAAGCTGGGCTACCTCTACGACCAGAAGCTCAACGAGCTCGACCGGGCCGCGCAGCTCTACGAGAAGGCCCGGCAGCTCGACCCCGAGGTGGCCCTCACCGCCCTCGCCGCGCTCGACCGGCTCTACGTGGCGCTCGACCGGCCGGAAAAGCTCGCCGCGACGCTCGAGGAGCTGGCCGCGCTCACGGTCGACCCGCACGACAAGGTCGGCCTGCTGTTCCGGCTCGGCCAGGTCTTCGCCGAACGGCTCGAGAGCCAGGACCGCGCCGCGCAGGCGTACGAGAAGATCCTCGAGATCGACCCCAAGCACCTGCCGTCGCTGAGGCTCCTCGAGAGCCTCTACGAGCAGGGCCAGAACGCCGACAAGCTGTACGAGGTGCTCAAGGCCCAGCGCGACCTGGTGTCGGGCCCGGAGAAGGAACGCATCCTCCAGCGGATGGCGGTGGTGTCGGCCGAGGGGCTCTCGGACGTCAGCCACTCGATCGAGATCTACCGGGAGCTGCTCCAGAAGAACCCGCGCAACGAGCAGGCCTTCGCCGCGCTCGACGGGTTGCTCGAGAAGGGCGGCCGGTTCGAGGAGCTGCGCGAGCTGCTCCAGAACAAGCTCGCCCACACCATCGACCCGCGCGAGCTGGTGCGGCTCAACGACCGGCTGGGCCGGGTGCTTATGTGGCTTGAGCGGCCCGAGGAGGCGATTCCGCACTTCAAGGCCGCCCTCGAGCGCGACGCCCGGCACAAGGGCGCGCTGGAGAGCCTGAAGGAGATCTACGAGGAGCTCGGCCGCAAGGACGACCTGGTCATCGTGCTCCGCCGGCTGGTGCCGCTGCAGGACTCGGCCGAGGGCGTGAAGGCCTTGCGCATTCGCCTGGCCGAGGTGCTCTCGGAGATGGGCCGGCGCGAAGAGGCCCTGGACGCGGCGCGGCGCTCGCTCGAGGTCGAGCCGCACCACGCGGCCGACATGAACCGCGTGCACGCGGTCTTCATGCAGCTCAAGGCGTACGCCGACGCGGTGCGCGCCCTCGAGCACCGCGCCCAGTACGAGATCGGCCAGGAGGACCAGGCCGCGGCCATCGAGACGTTGTTCGCGGTCGCCGACCTCTGGGCCAACGTCGCCGGCAAGCCCGAGAGCTCGGGCACGGCGCTCGAGAAGGTGCTCGAGCTCGACCCGGCCAACCGCCAGGCCTACGAGCGCGCGGTGCAGCTCTACACGAAGCTGTCCGACTGGCGCTCGCTGGCCCAACTGATGGATCGCTACCTGCCGCACCTGGTCACCGACGAAGAGAAGATCGCCTCGCTCAAAGCGCTCGCGAGCCTGCAGGAGACGAAGCTCGGCCAGAAGGACGTGGCCTTCCTGCAGATGTGCCGCGCGCTGCAGCTCAAGCCCGACGACGACGATCTGCGCGGTGAGGTCGAGCGGCTGGCCGACGAGACCGAGAGCCACGAGGAGCTGGCGGCGGTGCTCGAGGAGATCGCCGACGGGCTGCCGCGCGGCCCGCTCGCCGAACGGCTGTACCTGAGCCTTTCGCGCGTGCATGACCAGAAGCTCGACGATGCCGCCGCGGCCGAAGCGGCCCTGCGGAAGATTCTCGAGTTCGACCCCACCAACGAGCTGGCCCTCGACGCGCTTTCCGCGGTCTTCAGCCGCCGCGGCAAGGACAAGGACTACATCGTCTCGCTCGAGCAGAAGCTCGAGGCCGCCGGGTCGATCGAGAAGCGCAAGGAGATTCTCCGCGAGATCGCCCGCGTCTTCGACGAGCGGCTGGGCGATACGCGCGAGGCGGCGGCGGCGCTGCTCCGGGCGCTCGATCTCGAGCCGGATCTGCAGACGCTCGAGGTGCTCACCGAGCTGTACCGCCGCCAGGGCGACTGGGCCAACGTGGCCGGCACGCTGCTCCGCGCGCGCGATTTGGCGCCCACCGCCGAGCAGCGCAGCCGCATCCAGTGCGAGGTCGCCGCCGTCTACGAGCGCGAGGTCGAGGACGACGAGGCGGCCATCGAGGCCTACCGCCAGGCGCTCGAGCTCGAGCCGTCGAACAAGACCGCGCTCGACGCGCTCGAGCGGCTCTACACCAAGCTCGATCGGCCCGCCGAGCTGCTCGCCGTCTACGAGCGGCAGCTCGAGCTGTCGACCGACTACCGCGAGCGGGTGAAGGTGCTCTTCAAGAGCGCGGCCATCTGGGAGGACCGCTACCAGAACCTGGCCAACGCCGACGCCTGCGTCGAGGCGGTGCTCTCGGTCGACCCGGCCAACCTGCAAGCCATCAAGACGCTCGAGCGGCTGCGCCGCACTCAGGAGCGATGGGAGGAGCTGATCGCCGTCCTCGACCGGCACATCCAGCTCCTCGCCAGCCCGGTGGAGCAGGCCGATCTCTGCGTCGAGGTCGGCGACGTCTACCACCAGCACCTCAAGAAGGTGGACCAGGCGGTGAACGCCTACCACAAGGCGCTCGAGCTGAACGGGCGCTGCCGCCCGGCGATGCACGCCCTGGGCATGCTGTACGAGCGCAGCGGCAACTGGCCCTTCGCGCTGGACATGCTGGCGAAGGAGGCGCAGGTGGCCGGGCCCACCGCCGAGGCGGTCGAGCTGTACTACCGCATGGGGAAGATCAACGAGGACATGCTCCTCGACCCGACCTCGGCCAAGGCCTGCTACCTCGAGGCGCTGAAGATCGACCCCGGGTATCTGCCCTGCATCCGCGCGCTGAAGGGCATTCACGAGATCGAGAAGGACTGGGGCGCCTACGAGCGGGCCCTCATCCAGGAGGCGCAGCAGACCGAGGATCCCGAGGCCAAGGCCCGGGCGCTGCTCGAGGTGGCGCGCTACTACGCCGAGCAGAAGGACGATCGCGACGCGGCGGCGCAATGGTACGAGCAGGCCATTCAGCTCTCGCCCGAGCTCATCGAGGCGGCGCGGCCTCTGGCCGACATCTACGTGGCGCGCGAGAGCTGGGAGGCCGCCGAGCGCATGCTCGACGTCGTCGCCCTCAAGCTCGCCGAGCACGCCGCCACCGGCGACCCCGAGGGTCAGATCGCGAAGGATCTGTGCCGGCAGCTCTACCGGCTGGGTTACGTCGCCGAGAAGCTCGGCAAGCGCGAGAAGGCCCTCAAGTCGTACGAGAAGGCCTGGCAGCTCGACGCCACGTACCTGCCCGCGCTGGAGGGCCTGGGAAATCTCCTGGTGCAGTTCAAGCGGTACGAGGACGCGCTCAAGGTCTACCAGACCATCCTCATCCACCACCGCGACGATCTCACCGACCTCGAGGTGGTGGAGATCTACTGGCAGCTCGGCGACTGCCACACCAACCTGAAGCAGCTCGACGCCGCCAGGAACCACTTCGAGAAAGCGCTCTCGATCGACCCGGGCCACGAGCCGTCTCTGCGCTCGTTGGTGTCGCTGGTCGATCAAGCCGGCAAGTGGGACAAGGCGGCCGAGTACCGGCTGCAGCTTCTGCAGATCCTCGACGGCGACAGCAAGTACGGCGTCTGCATCGAGCTGGGCATGCTGGCGCGCGAGAAGCTCAAGGACGCCTACGTGGCCATCGAGGCGTACCTGAACGCGCTGAAGATCAAGCCCGACGTGCTCGAGGTGATGGACGCGCTCTACGTCCTCTACCGCGAGACGAAGCAGGGGCCGAAGGCGGCGGAGATCCTCACCCGGATGCTGCAGCACCCCACGCTGAAGAAGGACGCGCAGAAGGCCAGGCGCGTCTGGTTCGCGCTGGGGGAGATCGCCCGCGACGAGCTCAAGGATCTCTCGACCGCCGAGAAGGCGTTCAACGCCGCGCTCGATCTCGACTTCAAGTTCGTCGACGCCTTCAGCGCCATCGAGCAGATGCTCGGCAAGGCCAAGCAGTGGAAGCTGCTCGAGGAGAACTACGCGCGGATGATCCAGCGGCTCCCCAAGGTCGAGGAGACGCATGCCGCGCGCATGACGCTGTGGAAGGCGCTCGGCGATTTGTACCTCAACGTGATGAAGAACACCGAGGGCGCGCTGATGGCGTACCAGGTGGTGGCCGCCGGCATGCCCGACGACCCTCAGGTGCAGGAGATCTACGGCCAGCTCGCGGCCAACGCCGGCAAGCCCCAGGAGGCGGTGCGCGCCTACCGCAAGGCGATGGAGCTCACCTCGAACCCGGCCAAGATCGCCTCGGAGCTGGCCAGGCTCGCCGCGCTGCAGAAGGACTACGACTCGGCGTACCTCGCGGCCCAGGTGGTGTCGAATCTCATCGGCGAGCCCGGCCCGCACGAGCGCGAGATCCTCACCAAGCTGACGCCGTACGCGAAGAAGAAGGAATCGGTGAGCCCCCGCCCGCTGACGGACCGGCTCTGGCAGACCCACCTGTTCCACCCGAAGATCCGCGGGCCCATCAGCGAGCTGATGGCCATTCTCTTCGAGCAGGCCGGGCACCTCTGGAAGGAGGAGTTCCCCCGCTACGGCATCAACCCCAGGCGCCACCTCATCGACGTCGCGACCGCGCAGGAGTACCAGATTCAGCACTTCCGCTACGTGGGGCGGCTGCTCGGCATGGAGCAGATTCCGCTGTTCTCGCCGTGGCTGGTGGCCACGCGCGAGCGCATGGCGAAGCGCTCGAACGAGCCCGCTCCCGACCCGCTGGTCGGCGTGGAGATCTGCCACACGCACCCGGTGGCGCTGAAGGTGGGCGGCAAGTTCTTCAGCGAGATGGGCCAGAAAGAGGTCTACTACCTGCTCGGCCGCACCATGGCGCTGCTGAGGCCCGAGCTGGCGCTGTCGCAGAGGCTTTCGGCCGAGCGGCTCGAGGCGGTGTTCCAGGCGGCGATCAGCCTGTCGGTCGACAAGTTCCGCTTCACCGCCGACCCGCGGGCCATCGACCACGAGCGGCGGGCGCTGGAGAAGACCCTGCCCGAGCCGGCGCGGGCGGCGCTGGCCCGCGTCACCCGCGAATACGTGAAGGTCGCCACGCCGCAGGATTTGCGGAACTACCTCGAGGGGTGCGAGCTGTCGGCGGTGCGCACCGGCCTGTTCGTGGCCGGCGAGATCGAGCCGGTGAAGAAGATGGTGCTGGGCGAGAGCGGGGCCTCGTTCCGGGTGCAGGCACGCTCGAAGATTCGCGACCTGATGGTCTTCGCCCTCTCGGAGGACCTGCATGCCCTGAGGGTCGCGGTGGGTACCCACGTCGAGGTTCAGGTCCGACGGTGAACGGCGGGCGCGACCGGGTGGGCGCTCCTCGCACCTGGAACGCGCAAGGGGCAACAGGCGTCGATTCGTTGGGGCCCATTGCCTTGACCCCCCAGTACGCTACCTCTACGATTTTAGCTCTCCCACATCTGTCGCGAGCCCTCGTTTCACCCTCGGTTGCCGATGCGCTTCGTCTGTGACAGCTGCCGCGCGCAGTACATGATCTCCGACGAGAAGGTCGGGCCGAAGGGGGTCAAGGTTCGCTGCAAGAAGTGCGGCTACGTCATTCTGGTGCGCAGGCCCGATGCGGCGGCCGCACCTGTGGCGCCGGCGAGCAAGCCCCCACCTCCGCCGCCCGATGCGAGAGACGACGGCGCCGCCACGCAGGTGATGATGAACCCGCTGGCCGCCTCCGGTCCGGGCGCTGCGCAGACGCACCTCGACCGCACCGATCCGGGCGAGGCGCCCAACCGGGCCGCGGGCAACATTCTCACCGGCGTGGACGAGGACGAGATCGGCGCCGTCTTCGACCAGGTGCTGAACTCGGGGCAGCACAAGGTTCCGGCCGAGGCCAACGGCGAGAAGACGCAGAATGGGCCGGCGCTGGGAGACGACAGCGACGACCGCATGAGCACCCGCGTGCTCGACGCGGACACGATGAAGAAGCTGGCCGCCGAGGCGGGAATCGAGAAGGAGCAGGAGAAGAAGAACGGCGAGGCCCAGCACGACTGGTTCGTGGCGATCGACGACAAGCAGGTCGGCCCGCTCTCTCTCGACAAGGTGAACGACTACTTGAACAAGGGCGAGATCGGCCCCGACTCGTTGTGCTGGCGGGCCGGGTTCTCCGACTGGATGGCGCTCTCCGAGGTGCAGGAGCTCGCCTCGGTGCTGGCGCCCCGGCCGCAGAAGCCGGTCATCGTCGCTCCGGCGGCGGCCGCGGTGGTGAGCGTGCCCGTCGAGTCGGCCTTCAACGCCGGAGGCGTCACCAAGACGGTGCGCTCGGAGGTGCAGGTGCCGTTGGCGGCTGCTCCGGCCGAGGACACCTCGGGCGGGTGGAAGCCCTCGGCCGCGTCGGCCCTCGCCTCGCTGGTGAAGGAGGAGATCGAAGCCCTCACCAAGCCTCCGCCCAAGCTGGACACCGTCGACGTGGAGCCTCCGCGCACGGTGGGGCTGCTCGATCTGCCGCCGCCCGAGGAGAAGCCCGTCTCGAACGGCAAGGCCAACGGGGCGATGCGGGCGCGAGTGGACGAGCCCGCATCGCGCGCGCCGGTACCGCCGCCGACCTACGGAGCGCCGAGCTACACCTCGCCCGGCTTCACCACCTACCGGCCGCCGTCGAACCGGGGCCTCATCATCGGCGTCGCGGTGGGCGTGGGCGTGGTGGTGCTGGGGCTGGTGGGCCTCATCGTCTACCTGCTGACGCGGCCGCCGCCCCCGGTGGTGGTGCAGCCGCCGCTGGCTCCGACGTTCGCGCAGCCCGGTGGTGCGGTACAGGCGCCGGCCGGGCAACCTGCGCAGCCGCCCGCTCCTGCGCCGGGAGCGGTCGCTCCCCAGCCGTCTGCTGGTGCCGCTCCGGCGAGTGAGCCGGCCGGTTTGGCGCAAACTCCGCGACCTGCGGCTGCTCCGGCGGGACAGCCGCAGCAAGGGGCTGCGAAGGGCGAGGGCGCGGGAGCGGTCGGCGCCGGCGGCGGCAGTCGGATGACGCGCCTGGGCTCGCCGGACAGGCGCGAGAGGGCCGAGCGGTCCGAGCGGTCCGAGCGCGGCACGGAGAGCGCCGGTCTGATCACTCCCTCCAGGCCGGAGAAGCCTTCGAAGCCGATCGCCGAGCCGAGCGGCGGCGACGACGAGTTCGAGGCCGTGTTCGGTGGCGGGGGCAGGTCCGAGAAGGGCCCCGAGAAACCTGCGGGTGCCTCGCAGCCGACGAAGCGCGCCGTGTACGTGCCGCCGCCGCCCGGAGGCGGGGGAGATCTCCCCGAGACACTGGGCCAGTCGGACATTCTGCTGGTCGTTCAGCAGAACCTGCCCGCGCTCAAGAAGTGCGCGGCCGAGCACAAGGCGAAGGAGCCCGGCGTCAGCGGCACCCTGAAGATGCGATGGATCATCCAGACGTCGGGGCGCACTTCGAACGTGTCGGTGGTGACGCCGGAGTTCAAGGCGACGTACATGGCCGCGTGCGTGGGTGGCCTCATCAAGCAGTGGCGCTTCCCCGCGCACCGCAAGCAGGGCGACCCGGTCGAGTTCCCGTTCAAGTTCTGATTGGCCGCTCGGTCTGACGCCCGCGCCCGGACAGCGCTGTCGCGATGAGCGGCGGACACCGGTGCTCCAGGTGCCTAAGCTCACGTAAGTGGGCGCGAAATCGAGCCTTTCTGGACGAGGCCCGGTCCGTTTCTTGCCAACTCGAGGGCGTCAACTTTCGTTGACACACCCGATCTCCAGGACTAAACGCGCTGGACGCTACACGTCGTGGGGACTGTCTGGCCACCGCTTGGCGGCTTTCGAGCGGCGGCCCCATGGGAGGAACGCACCGTATGAATCTGAAACGGTTGGGACTCGTGTTGTCCGCATCGGCCGGCGTCGCGTTGCTCTACGCGGCGTGCGGAGACGGCGGAGGCGGCGGCGATGGCAGCTGCACGAGCAACGCGAACTGCAAGACGAACGAGATCTGTCACCCCGTGGAGAAGGTCTGCGTGCAGACCTGTAACATTGGTGCAGATTGTCCGGACACCGCGAAGGACTGCCGCCCGCTCGGCTCAGCGCCTGGAGGCGACGCGGGTACGGCGGATGGTGGTTCCGGTCAAAAGATCTGCCACTGCTCGCTCACGAACCTTTGCAACAGCGGGAATGTCGGCGGCTCACTCGTATGCAACGACGAGACGCGCATCTGCGTGGTGAAGTGCTCGAACGACGCGGCCTGCGGCGCCGGGCGCAAGTGCGACACGGCGACGGGGCAGTGCAAGGCGAGCGGTGGCACGTGCAACCCGGCATGTGGAGCGGACAAGGTCTGTGACAACGGTCAGTGCGTCGACAAATGCAAGGTGGGTAGCTGCGCGGCTGGCAAGACCTGCAACACTTCAACCGGTCTGTGCGAAACCGCGAAGAGCTGCAACGCATCCAATCCCCAGCCCGATGCTTGCAGCAACGGCCAGTTCTGCAGCACGGGCACCTGCAAGGACGTCTCGACAGGTACGTGCCCCAACATCACGGCACACGGCGCGTCGTGGACGCCCACTGCCAACGGCCAGATCATCTACGAGGTTTCGAAGGTCTTCTTCCGTCCGGACCAGAGGACCGGCGGCATGTTCTTCTGCGGAGGGTCGACCGATGCCGACCCGATGGAGCGCGTGAAGGTGCACATCAAGGCATATGCGGGCCCCAATGCCAGCGCCTTCCCGGCGACGGAAGCCGGTCTGCCAGCGATTCTGCACTACGTGAAGGCAGATGGCTCTGAGGGACCGGTCACCGGCACGGTTCAGGCGTACACAGTGAGCAACAACAACAAGAACGTGGAATTCGACCTGAACTACTGTTTGCCCAAGGGGACAACTTCGTTCTCGGGTGCTTGGCACTTCGTGAACGGAAATGAGGTTTGCGCTCAGATCGCCCACGACTGAGCAAATCCTGACAATGGCGGCCCTGCTCTCCGCTGGGGAGCAGGGCGGCCGGTCTGTTACTGGTTCACAGAAAAGACATATACGTCATCGATGCCAGCGCTGCTTTCCTGAAAAGCAACCACTGGCAGCCCCTGCGCAGTGAGAGCAAGGGATGCGTTCTGCGCGTCGGTGCCAATGCCGCCGACGGCACTAATGGGACTGCCGATTGGAATCCACGAGGCGCCATTCCAGCGCGACACGAAGACCTTCGACTCGGAGTTGCTCACACTGGTCCATGCAACGACCGGTTTCGCCGTTGAATCCACGCGAAGAGACGGTCTGAGGGCCTTGGAAGTAGGGGAGCTGACGCGCCCTCCTACGGACATCCAGCTGGAGCCCGACCACTGAGATACGAATACTCCTTCGATAGACGAGGTGTCGTTCTCATCCCATGCGACGAATAGCGCTCCGCCTCCCTGAGCGACGCTCGGCTTCACGGCGTGTGTGCCATTGGCAGCCACGGCATTGAGGTCGGATCCGAGCAGGGACCAACTCGTTCCCGAATAACGGGATACGAAGGTCATCCGCTCCTCGGTCGGGCTCTCGTAGAAGCTTGTGCCAGCGAGGACGAAAGCCGCCGAACTATCGATGGCGCACGAGGGATAAGCTGGATTGAAGCCTCGGGGCGAAGGGTCCGCTCCAAAGTTCACCCAACTCGCTCCATTCCACATCCCGGCAAAGATGGCGAAACCAGCTCCCAAATATTCACCCCACGCAGCGATAGGATTGCCTTGCGCGTTCACCGTGGTGCACGGCGAGCCGACGTAAGCGTCTGAGTAAGTGCCCCCTTGCAGCGGTCCGACCAAGGTGCTCCAGCCGGATCCGTTCCATCGGTCGATGAAGATTCGCTTGTTGGAGGTCGTTGTTTCCACCCAGATCAGGCTCGGTACGTTGTTTCCGTCGATCGCCAGTTGAGGTTCGGTAGCGTCTGTCGATCCCCCGACCCGGCTGCGGGCTGTGCCCATCTGCTGCCACGCCGAGCCGGTCCATCTGTAGACGTAGACGTTCTTTGCCATGCCGTCGGACTCGCTCCATGCGACGATCGGGTTGCCGGCCGAGTCGACGACGAGCGACGGCGTCTGCGCGGGAGTGTTTCCGCTGGTCGCGCTCAACGCACCTCCGATCTGCAGCCAGTCGGGATAGGTCCACGTCCAGTTCGGGCTCGCTGGAGCCAGTGGGTTTCCTGCCCCATCCGTCACTCCGCTGCTGAATGCGACCGAATATGTCGCCGGCGCGGTCGGCATCGTGTTCGGAATCAACATGAGGGTTCTGCCATCGCTCGAAAGCATCAGCGTCTTGGGGACGGCCGCCGTCCCGTTGAGCAACGCCACGCTCGCGTCCGTCACGCTGCTCGCCAGGAGCGGCTCCGAGAACGTCGCCTCGATTCTCGCCCGCACCGCTACGTTGCTGTCGCCCGGCGCCGGCAGCCGAGACGTGATCGTCGGCGCGGTGCGGTCGACCACCACCGTCACCGCCGCGCTCGTCGAGGGAACGCCCGCCTTCGTCGCCCGAGCCGTGATCGTGTGCTGGCCCTCGGCAACGCTCCGCGTGTCCCAGCCGTATGAATACGGCGCCTGCAGCGTCGCGAATGGCACTCCGCCGTTCAGCAACTCGACCGTGTCCGGAACGCCGCCCGTCACCTGCACCTGGAAGCTCACGGTTCCATTGGTGTGGTGCGGCGATGAAGGACTGGTGATGACCACCGCGATGTCCGCACCGCGCGTGATGGTCAGGCTCAGCCGCGCTCTACGCTCGAGCGCGCCGGCCGCAGCCCGAATCGTCAGCTCGTGCGTCCCCAGCGGCGTCCCGCCCAGCACCCGCACCACCAGCGTGCCCTCGGCGCCGGCGATGGTCAGCGGATCGGCGCTGACGCCGCTCGGCGGAGCGTCCAACCCGACCGAAACGGCCCCGTCCATTCCGCGGCGCTCGACACGAACCTTGACGCTCCCGGACTCTCCTTGCGCCACGCCGATGCTCGCCGGATCGACCGAGACGACGAAGTCCACTCCGGCGTCTGCTCCGCCGTCCGGCTCCCCCCCGTCGGGCGTTCCTCCGTCCTTGATCGGAAAGCAGACGCGAGTCTCCCGATGACAGAACCCGCCGGCCGGACAATCTGCATCCGTCGAACAGGGGGGAATCGACCGCGGGCAGGCCCACAGCGCCACTGTCACCAGCACGAGCGCGACGTACCGCATGGTTTTCCTTTCGACGTCAGAATTCGACGGCCACGCCGCCTGGAGACGGCCGCAGCCGAATGGCTCGGGCCTCCTCGCCACCGGACCAGAGCAGGAGCGCCCCGGCCACCGCCGCCGACGCCGCTCCGACCCCCAGCGCGATGGCTCCCATCGTGTTGTTCCGGTCGATCGCGGCGGTGAGACGCGCCGTCTCCGCCGTGTCTCCCTGACACAACTCGCCGCCGCAATGCGTCTTCAACTGGCCGTCGGCGTTGCTCGCCTGCAGGAAGAAGTAGCCCGACGCGAGCAGCGCGGCCGCGCTCACGCCTCCAGCCACGTACGTTCCGATCGGCGGGCGCCGCGCGGGTGCCGTCACCGCCACCGCCGCGTCCGGAGCGCTCTTGACCGCGCCGTCGGCTACCTCCACCCGTTCGGTTTCCGGCATCACCGCCCCCTTCACTGGCACGACGGGCGAGAGCGCCTCGCCGGTGGCCACGAAGTCGGCCAGCCGGGCGATGCCTCCCAGCGGCGGGCCAGCCGGGCCGAGCTTCACCTTGGCCTCCTGCGTCTCCTGCCCGCTCATCGTGTCCAGCACCGACACCACCAGGTAGCGGTCGCCGGTCGGGCCCTCCTCGAAGCGGCCGGCGATGAGCCGCGGCACGCGCAAGAAGCCGGCGAGCCGCATCATCGACGTCAATCGCGCCTCGCGGTTCGGCTCGGTCTCGAGGCACGGGCCCTTCGAGGCGTGTACCGCTCCCTCGAAGGCACGGTCGAGCTCGATCGACGCTCCCGCCGGCTCGAGCCGCACCTCGCGCGGCATCCACCGGTGCGTGGGTGAGCCGACCTCGATTCGGTAGTCGCCCGGCGGCAGCTTCACCGTCACCGGCGAGACGCCCATGGGCCGGGCGTCGACGTACACGGGCAGACCCGCAGGCTTGGTCTGCACCTGAAGGCTCGCCAGGCCGCGCTTCTTCACCTTGGCCCGCACCTGATCGGCGAACGAACGGAACGACGGCGGGAAGGTGTTGCGGTCGGGCTGGTAGTCGGGCTCGACCCGGAAGATGCGCTCGAGGCGCGACTCGGCGTCGGCCTTCTTGTCCGCCTTGTGCTGCACGTGCGCCAGCAGCGTGCGGACGTCGCGCACGTCCTTCCACCGATCCTCGGACGGCGGCAGCGCCGACAAATCCTCGAGCGCGGTCAGCAAAGCCCGCTCGGCGCGCTCGGCGGCGCTCTTCTCGTACAAGTCGTAGCGAGCGCTGGCGATGAGCCGCTGCACGTCGGCGGGCGAGCTGGCCGAGGCTCCACCCAACGCCCCGATGGTCTCGGCTTCGCTCATCACGCTGGCCCTGGGCCGCGCCGCGAGGTTGGTGCGTAGCTCGCGCACGTACGAGCCGAGCGCTCCATCGGAGCATTGGCCCACCGCCACCACCGCGTCGGACGCGGCGAATGCAACCGTTGAGAGCGACATCGAGACGACGGTGACCAGGCGCATGGCGTGACCCTCCCCCTGCAGGGCGCGTGAATTTACCAGTTTCCGGGAAAGACGGCCGGTTGCCAGCGCACTGTACGGCCTCGTACCTCTGGCGCAAACCAGCCGCGTCGTTGGTCCAAACGCCAGCAGACGGGTGCGGATTCAGCGCGGCCCCAAAAATCGCCCGGTCGGAAGTGCCATCGGCCATCGCCGGCTTGCGAGCAGGCTGCGCCACACCTTGCGGCCTGACACTGAAACCTGAATTGGCCACGCCTGACGTGCCCAATCCTGATTTCAGCCGTGACCGGCACCCTCGTCGGAGTCGTGCAGATCGACGGTGTCCACGACGGGAGAATACAGCCGACCACCGCCGGCGCACGACAACGCCGCGGCCATTCGATAAAAACATCGGTCGGTGAAGCCGTCGATCATCCAGCTTCAGCCGCGCCTTCCCGACCTGCCGCTTCGGCGCGTCGAGGACATGGGCCTGAAGGAGCTCGAGCGCATCCGCCTCATTCTCCGGGGCGGCTCGGTCATCGAGTGGCGGCGCATGCACTTCAAGACCTACGACGAGGTCGATCGCTTCCTTCGGCTGTGCCAGATCGACCCGTCGAACCCGCACGACGAGGCCTGGGCCCGCACGGTGCTGGCCGACGCCGTCGAGTACTTGCGGCGGACCTTCAACTACCGGGTCGCCGACGCGGTGGCCAACCCGGAGCGGATCCACGACCTCTTCCTCTACGCGTCGGGGGTGAAGGAGCCGAGGAAGTACCGCCGCATCGCCTGCGTGGTGCTGAAGGTGATGCACGTCATCCAGCACATCGAGGGCCGCGACCTGCTCTTCCGCATCGCCATGTCCGAGGCCGAGCTGGCCCAGATGGTCACCGAGAAGGTCATGGCCGTGGCCCTCGAGATGCGCGAGAAGGGGCTGCCCATCGTCGAGTTCACCGACTCGATCAAGACGCGCGAGTCGATCATCACCAAGCTGCTCGCGAAGAAGGAGACGGTCGCGGCGCAGGTGTACGACCGCACGCGGTTCCGCATCGTCACCGAGACGAAGGACGACGTGCTGCCGGTGCTGTACTTCCTGACCCAGCGGCTCTTCGCCTTCAACTACGTGGTGCCGAAGCAGACGCAGAACACGCTGATCGACTTCAAGGAGCTGGTCGAGCGCTACCCGCAGTTCAAGCGCGCGGCCGCCGACCTCCACTGGCACGTCGACCTCGAAGACCGCGAGCAGCGGTCGAAGCGCAACGCCTTCTCCGGCCCGGGCTACCGCATTCTGAACTTCGTGGTGGACGTGCCCATTCGCCTCGACGCCTACCTTCCGCCGCCCGACCAGGACTTCCGCCCGCGCAAGGGCCGAATCGCCTTCGCCCTGGTCGAGTTCCAGATCTGCGACCGCGAAACGGCGATCCAGAACGAGCTCGGCGAGAACTCGCACGAGCGCTACAAGGAGCGGCAGAAGAAGCAGGTGCTGCGACGCCTCTCGCGCGGGCTGGTGGTGCCGCGCAAGCGCAACGGCGCGTAGCTTCTGCTCGGCGTCAGGGGCAGCCGGCGTCGGGGCCGGCGTTGCTCGTCGGAATCGGGCTGAACGCGTCCGAAAGGGTCGGCGGCAGCGTGCAGCGGGACGCCGCGTTCAGGCGAATGCGCCCGAGCGAGCCGCCACCTCCTCCGCCGCCTCCGTTGCCGAGACCGGGCGAGCCCGGCGTGGCATCTCTGCCCGCCACGGCGCCGTCGCCGCCGTTGCCTCCATTCTCGGGGCCGTCGTCGCCGCCTTCGGCCGCCGAGGTGGTCTCGGTGGTGGAGCCGTCGTCGCCCGGCGAGCCGTCCTGGTCGGCGCCTCCCTCGCCGCCGCCGCCGCCGTTGGCAATGATGCGGGAGGTGCCGTCGACGTGGATGCTCACCGCTTCGAGGAGAATGGCGCCGCCGCTGCCGCCGCCGCCGCCCCCGTTCGCCTCGCCGGAGCCAGACCGTCCACCCCGGCCGCCGCCGCCCTGCGCGGAGATCCTCCCCGTGCCGAGAACGCGCAGCGCTCTGGACGCGGAGATCTGCAACCCCCCGCCGCCGCCACCCGGAGCGCCGCCCGACGGACCTCCGCCCGTGCCTCCGCTGCAGCCGCCGCGCAACGGGACGAGGCTGGCGTTCCCCTCGGCGCTGCCGCCCGCCCCTCCCGCGGCCGTGTTCGCGCCCTTGAAGCCGGGGCCACCCGAGCCGCCGTCGCCGGCGAAGGCTCCGCCGCCTCCTCCGCCGCCGGCCATCGATTGCGTGCCGCCGTCGCGCCCTGAGCCGGTGGAGCACGGCGCACCGCCGCCCGGTCCGGGCAGCTCGCGGGCCGCTCCGGCGCTGACG
>FWPU01002572.1_pt1 | contig 49576 bp, 48 predicted proteins | sample 2228361 | NCBI WGS metagenome assembly FWPU01 (sample SAMEA103939777, study PRJEB20133) | metagenome | reverse complement strand
ATCTGCTAATTCTTAAGGAGACGGAGTATGTGAACCTTGCAGCACGCCTTCCTTTATTCCACAATCCTTTAAAAAATTCTTAATCCTGCAATCTATACAAAAAGCAGAATTTTTATCTAACAAAAAATGGTATTTAGAAATCCCCATTCCAGACTTAGAGTCTTTAGAACCTTTTATTTCTGCATAGTTCTTTTTTATCTCATTAATTGAGCCTACTAAATCATCTTTCCTTTTAAATGTAACTTTTGATTTTTGAACCAAATATTTATTCAAAAAATCTTTAGGCATTTGATCTCTACTTCGTTGATTATTGAGAGGAATGAGGTATCTCCGTATTAACTTAAGTTCCTCTTTCCCAAATTTCTCCGCTATCTTTTGAATTTTACCTTTAAGAAATTCTCTATAAGCATCTCGCAATCTTTTGTACAAATCATGTATGTTTTTCTTTGTCTCTTCATACTCGCCTTTATATTTACTTTCTAGTTCTTTCAACTTTTCAATTACTTTACCTATTGTCTCTTCAGTTATTTTTGCCATACGGTAACCTCCTTTTCCTTCTCACATCTCCCTCCCCACTGCCTTTTCGCCCTTCTTTCAAATATCAATCCTCATCCCCTTTCCCTCTTTTCTTCTCCTTATCAAGTCGTGCAGAAATATCCTCTGTCTCATTTACAATAAATATGTCAGGACCTGCTTGTTCAATCATATCCTCGGGTATTTTTCTTCCGCTACCCCTGGTAAAATTTATAATGATGCCTTCAGGATAAACCTCTTCGTTACTTTTCAACTGCTTCTTAAAAGACTCTATATATTTTTGAACCTGCCTTGCATGGTCTTCTTTTATATTCTGGTCCGCTTTCAGGTCAACAACTATGGCTGTGCGATTCTCTCCACTCTCCACCCATACCACAATATCAGGAATCCCCTCACCAACATTATAAGTCCTTTTTGTTTTTGGCTCTCTGTACTCTACTGGAAGAATTCTCTGGGATTCAAAGACTACTCCGCGCTCCCTCAATGCAATCTCCATTGCTTTTTGATAGATTGATTCGGGCCAACCACCCTTCAGGTCATCCCATACACACTTAGCAGAATCCTTTACCTTCCAAATTACATCCTCTATCTTTTCCATAATCCACCTCCTGATTTATTTTATAAGATTCTATGTAAATTCCCACATTATGTCAAGTGCAACTATTCATAAAACTCTCTATTATCCTGTCAATCTCCCTTCGCTTCTCGGGAAGTGTGTAGAATGTGGCAGAGTCGTTATGCCATTCCACCCTGTCCCTCTTGTCCTGCTTTATATATTTTCTCGCAAGTAATGAGCGAATAAGATACCTGACCTCTGTCTCACTTAATTTCCCCTTCAGTTTCTCCCTTATCTTACTGTAACTTATCCTGCCTGGAGAACACCTGATGACTTTAAGAACCAGTATCTCGTTCTCATGGGCAAGCACCTCTGCATCTTCTGAAATCTCCCTGTCGCTTGAATAGACCATCGCACCATCCCTGAATACAATCAGTTCACCCGGAAGAAAACTCTGCCATTGCTCATCTGTGAGGGTTTGGGTTGCCACTATGAAACCCTTCTCATGGGGGTCCTTGACCTCTGGGAGGTCTATATCCCAGTGCTCATCCCTGAGATGGATTTTCTCGTATGGTGGTGTTCTGCGCGTGAACAAGAGTTTGCTAAAGTTATTATCCGCATAGCAGAAAAGATGCTCACCCTCAGAAAAGAGGCAGTTTAAGGAGGAGCCCCTGGCATTGATTTCTTCAAGTTTGTTCCTGAGCCAGTCAAAGTCATTTTTTGTCCAGTTTTTAATCCCCCTTTCCGAAACCTGGTCCAACAGATGGCAAAAGACATTCTCAGAATCCGTATCACCAACAACCTGGAACCTGTGGGTCTTAAAACATACCTTCACTGTCCCGTTGTGGGCAAACATATAGTCCCTCCCATTTAACTCCCTGCTGAATGGATGTGTGTTCCTGTATAAGACCTCACCCATGCTTGCTTTGCGCACATGACAAATAAATATCTTTGACCTGAACTGATAATCCTTGATAAATCCTGCAAGGGCACTTTTGCACGACTCCACTGGCTCTTTTATAATCTGGATTGCTCTCTCATCCGGATAGAAGCCAATGCCCCATCCATCAGGATTAACTTTACTTCTGTGCCTGAATCCACGGAATGAAATTCCCGGGCTAACCGGCACATTAAAAGACATACCAAGTAACTCACACATAACACACCTCCTTTCGTTTATTTATAACACAGGGAAGTGTCAGAATATGACAATTTTTATTTTTCTGCGCACCCTGAAGAGTCCTGCTACTGGTATCTCTGGTTAAAACCTGCGACTCATAAATATCACCATCCTACCCACACTTCTCAAGGGTTTTGCCTCTTTAATTCCAGTTATCGGAGTTCTTTTCTTCTTTGACTATGTGACTTATATTTCAAGACCTGCCCCCTTCTCACCACGGCGGATTTGGGGTTCCTGTTCGGAGACCTGTGTTCTTTGCATCGTGTTTGAATTTGGGCCATGGAAGAAGTGAGGGAGATGGAACTGGTGCACCTGTTGAAAGCGCGTAAATTTTATAATCCACAGACCCAACAACAACCTCAAGTCTTCCATCTCCGTCTATGTCTCCAAGCGAGGGGGAGGACCACACCTTATCTCCTGTTTCATAAGACCAGAGGAGCACCGGACGAGTTCTTCGGGTATGAGAAACAGCAGAAAGTGAAATGTTTAGTGTGAGGGGCTTGTTCGGCGTTACATCTATCTCCTTTATTTCTGTCTTATAACCCTTGAGGCTTATTGATATTCTGTGCCTCCCCGGCTCAAGGGCTGTATTAAAGGGTGTTACACCTACCTTCTTACCATCAATCTCAACCTCTGCACCAAGGGGCGTTGTCACAACAACAACCTTCCCGGGCTTCCCCTTTAACTCAATCCGCACATCCTCCGTTACATTGTGCCTCACCAGAACACTTGCCTCCTTGACCTCATAATCAGGATGCTCCACCCTTACGATATGCTCCCCTGCAAGGATATTTGCTATCTTCAAGGATTTCCCTTCCTCTGGCATATTCCCCCTGTATCTGCCATCAAGGAAGACCTTCGCCCTCCCCGGCTCAAAAAGATATGGAACACCTGCAAGGCTGACCTCTATACCTCCCATCTCCGGGGCAAGGCTCCTGCGAAGTATCTTCTTCTTCCCCTTCTCTATGTTTATCACCTCTGTTGATGCTGAATAACCCTTCTTTGCTATCACTATTGTCCGCTCGCCTACTAAAACGCTTGCCTCAAGAGCCCATCTTCGACAGTTACAGGCATATTTTAGCAAAGATATTAAGCTAACTACTTGATTTTTCTACATTCACATCTTTTCGATCTTCAAAATACATAGGCACACGATTTAATAACTTTTCTCATGACAAATAAGAGATACATGCTTATAATATAGGCATGTATATTTAGTTTTTGTTATTCTATGACTGTCGAACAGGGGCCTGAAATACACAATAAAAATATCACATCCCAAAACTCCTGTCAAGTTTTATTTTTTGGAATCAGTTTTTTATCCAATTATCAATCAATATTCCCCAAAATCTCATTTATTTTTGCTGAAAGCTCTTCAGGTTTTAAGAATTTCTGTTCTCCGCTCTTTCTCTGTTTTACTTCAATCAATTTATCCTTCGTATATTTTTGTCCAACCACAATTCTCAATGGATAACCAATAAGGTCAGCATCCATAAACTTTACGCCCGGGGATACATCGCGGTCATCAAGGATAACTTCAATATTATTATGAATGAGTTCAATATAGAGTTTTTCAGCAATCAGTCGCTGTGTGTCGTCCTTCCAGTTTACTGGCATTATCACAACAGTATAAGGCGCTATGGAAAGGGGCCATATGATTCCCCTTTCATCGTGTGATTGCTCTACCGCCGCAGCCATCAGACGACCCACTCCAATACCGTAACATCCCATTACAAATTCCCTCTCATTGCCCTCTCTATCAAGAAATGTCGCCTTCATTGCAGAGCTGTATTTCTTCCCGAGTTTAAATATGTGCCCAACCTCAATGCCCCTGCTTGCAGTAAGTGTGCCTGAGGTGCATCTCGGGCATGGGTCACCATTGACGACATTCCTGAAGTCACCAAACATATCAATCTCAATGTCACGCCCGACATCAATATTTATGTAATGATAGTCATTCTCATTTGCTCCTGATGCCATGCCATTCATACCCGCAATTTCATAATCAGCATACTTCTTAATTTTTAAACCAACGGGGCCTACAAAGCCAACAGGTGCTCCAGTGGCTTTCTTAATTGTTTCCGCATCAGCAAATTCAACGTTCTTAAAGCCAGTAATATGTTTGAATTTAATGAGATTTACCTCTTTATCACCGCGAAGGAGCAAAGCAACAGGACCATTTTCCGTTTTCAATATAATTGTCTTGATAAGATTGGAAGGAGGCAGATTTAAGAATTTTGATACTTCTTCAACTGTCTTTTTCCCTGGGGTGTAAACCTTCTCTAATCCCTTGCTTCCAGACCCTTTTTTGCTTTTATCATCCCTGACTCCTCTCTCTGCCTTTTCAAGATTTGCAGCATAATTGCAGGCGTTACAACTGAAAATAACCTCCTCTCCTGTGTCTGCAAGAACCATGAATTCGTGGGAAAAACTTCCTCCGATTGCGCCCGTATCTGCCTCCACTGCTCTAAATTTTAATCCACATCTTGAGAAAATTTTATTATATGCCTCATACATCCTGTTATAGGTCTCCTCTGCAGAGACATCGTCCTCATGAAAACTGTATCCGTCCTTCATTATAAATTCTCTGCCTCGCATCAATCCAAACCTGGGCCTGATTTCATCCCTGAATTTAACCTGAATCTGATAGAGGTTGAGTGGAAGTTGTTTGTATGAACGAATTTCTTTTTTCACAAGGTCTGTAATTGCCTCTTCATGTGTTGGTCCGAGACAGAACCACCTATCATTCCTGTCTTTGAACCTTAATAGCTCCTTTCCATAAATATCCCATCTTCCACTATTTATCCATAATTCAGAAGGCAATACAAAGGGCAACCGAAGTTCAATAGCGCCAGCATTATTCATCTCCTCTCTAATTATATTCTCTATCTTATTTATCACCCGGAGCCCAATGGGAAGATAGGTGTAAATTCCCTGGGCAACCTTCCTTATCATCCCCGCACGGAGTAAAAGTTGATGACTGATTACTTCCGCATCAGACGGCGGTTCTTTTAAGGTCTGGATCAGTGTCTTTGAGTACCTCATCTCTTTTCTTTAATGAGATTATTTATTTCAGTAATTAGAATGTCAACCATTTCTTTTTCTTTTATTTTCTTCAAAATTTTCCCGCGTCTGAAGAGTATTCCTGATTTCTTTCCGCCAGCAATACCAATATCTGCTTCCTTTGCCTCTCCGGGACCATTCACCACACAGCCCATTATTGCAACCTTCAATGGGACTTGAACATTTCCAACGCGTTTCTCAAATTCCCTTGCAATCTTTAATACATCAACCTCTGCTCTTCCACAGGTAGGACAAGAAATCAGGGTAATTCCCCTTTGTCTTAGATTTAAGGCTGAAAGCAATATATAACCTGCTTTCACCTCTTCTACAGGGTCTGCAGTTAAAGAGATTCTGATTGTGTCGCCAATTCCTTCTGCAAGCAAAATTCCCATCCCGACCGATGACTTTATAACTCCCCGAACGAGCGTACCTGCCTCTGTGACACCGAGATGAAGCGGATAATTTAATGATTTTGCAACAAGACGGTATGCATTAACAGTGGTTAAAACATCTGATGACTTTACTGAAATTTTAATATCATTGAATCCCATATCTTCAAGTATCCGGACATTTCTTATGGCGCTCTCTGCAAGTGCCTCTGAAGTGACTCCGCAGGAGTATTTCTTCAAAATCTCCTCTTCTATAGAACCCGAATTTATTCCAATTCTTATAGGAATTTTATGTTCTTTTGCAGAATCAACAATTGCCTTAATTCTATCCTTCGCACCGATATTCCCGGGGTTTATTCTCAATCCATCAGCTCCCATTTTAATTGCTTCAATGCCGAGTTTATAATTAAAATGAATGTCCGCAATGATAGGAATTCTAATTTGCTTCTTAATCTCCGCAATTGCGCGGGCTGATTCTACATCAGGCACTGCAACGCGAACGATCTCGCACCCTGCCCTTTCAAGTCGTTTAATCTGCTTTATCGTTGATTTTACATCCTTTGTAAAAGTTGAAGTCATGGATTGAACCACTATGGGTGCACCACCTCCCACCGGAACATTACCCACCATTATCCTTTTTGTCATTTCCCTGTGGTTCATAGATAATCGGAAACCCTGATCCGTAAATAATTCTTCAAAAATTTAATTCTATCCCTGACTCCATCAATTAAGGGCAATTCCCCAAAGATCTGTGCTATTCTCAAATTCATAGTAGGAAATCTGAAGAAATTTAAAGAGTTCTCTGTGAAAAACAGGTTCAGGTAGCCCCTCTTTATTAGATTCGGCACATAATAATAGTCGGGTAACTTTTTTCTCTCCATATACTGTGAAAGTAATTTCACTGTCATATAAAAAACGCTTCTCAGTTTATATCTATTCACATACTCATTTATTCTATTCCAGTTTACCTCTGCTTTGTATAAAAATTTAACTATATCAACCACCCATATCAATTTTACATTAAAATAATGCATGCCAAGATGGTGAATCAGGAATAAAAAAGAAAAATCATCGTTAAATGTCCTTATAATCTCACCGTCCACCTCTTTTGTTACAACATTTTCCAATGCATCTGTAATGGACAACTCAAATCTTCCTGGCTGTGAAAATCTCCTGTGCAATTCAACAGTGATCGGAATTTGTGTTTTTTTCGTAAGAGCAATTCTAAAGTTTTCCCTTTCCCATCGCCTTACAGGAAGAAAATCGCTCTCTTTATACCCAAGGGATTTTAAGAGAGCAATTGCTGAATTATATTCATCTTCTCTCACAAAAAAATCAATGTCAACCATGGGTCTCAGGGACATATTATCATACAGTTCTTTTACAAAGAGAATGCCTTTAACTGGAAGTATATCTATACCATTTTTTTTAAATTCCCTTAACAGATTCAAAAACTCCTCATAAAGCAGAATATTTACAATCAAAGTATTTCTTGAACCCCATTTTAGTTTGTCAACAAAGTTCCGTGGAAACAAATCAAGGAGTTTAGTCCTGTTTAATTCATAATATGCTATTCCTTCCAATCCATTGGCAAAGATTTTCTCAAGGAGTAATTCATTATTAAGATTTCCTCTCATATTCTTTAAATGATTTCTTTCCTCATTACGGTGAAGATAGCTTCTCAGCAATTCCTGAATAAAATTAACCTCATTCTGCATTTAACTGCTCAATTTTGTAGAGTAAACAGAGACAATTCCAATAAAGGAAAAGAACAGTATTGAAAGCACTGGCTCTACAATATGTCCGCCGAAAAAACTTATGAAATACATGCATACAAAGCAGGATGTAATTCCATAGATTAAATCCTTTTCCTCCTTCTCGGTATTCTTGATAAGATGGAGACACTTATAAAAAATCAAGAAAGATAACACCATGTATGCAATAAATCCTGCAAAGCCGCTTTCAATGAGAATCTGGAGATAATCCGAATGCCAGGTGTTATACTTTTGTATTTCGTTGGAGGCAATTGACTTCATTGATTTCACACCATTGCCAAAGATGGGCTTTTCAAACAGTAAATCCATCGCCTCACGCCATATAATATCCCGTCCTGATGTATGTTTTACAGGATTTAAAAGTGTGAATGCCCTCTCTCTTACTGATGGTAGCGCAGCAAAAGCAAGTCCAAAAACAAGTATAAACATAGCAATAATTCTTCTGTCCCCCTTCAATGATAGAATCAAAAAGGCAATAATCGTTCCACCCCAGGCAGCCCTGCTCTGAGTAATAATAAGAAGTGCAAGTATAATAAGAAATAAAAGTAAAAATACACCATTATTTACGAAAATTTTTCTATTATTTCTCAAGAAGGCAGAAAGAATCAAAGTGATGGCAGAGAATTCTGCCAGCCTGCTATAACCACCTGCAAAGGACCCTGGCCTTTCTACACCCTCCACAATTGTTTCATAAAAGGCATGAAATCCACCAAGAACGCATGCTGATACCATTAGCATAACATATCTTATGGTTTCTTTGTAGATTTCACCTGGTTCTATTGTGTTAGTTATAACAAAAAAAATTGAATATAAAAGCACTCTCCTTCCAGCAATCTCAAAAGCAACAAGTGGGTCATAATAGATAAAACTTGATACAAACCTCAGGACAATGAAAATTCCAAAAGGTATATCAAGGGGCGTGTGAATAAAACACCTTCCCCTGGTAATGATTAATCTCAGAAGTAATATGAGTGAAAGCCCACCTGCAATTCCCTGCGCAAGCGTATTTGAAAGAATTAAAGAGAAAAAATAAATATAAAGTAAAACTTTAGAAATATCTTTTAATTCGTCATTTTTAAATATATTTTTAATATCCATATTCGCTAACTTATTCCTGAAATTTTTCTTATATTATACAATGCCTCCTCTGGAGAAATCATATCCATACAATCATAATACTTACATTTTTCAAGAAGACATCTGTAGTGGGCTGGACACTTAATATTTGGCGAAAGAACAATAGCCCTTTCAGAGCAGTATGGACCCCACCGCTTCTCCGACTGTACTGGAACCGGAGAAAAAACACCGAGAACAGGAATATTCAATGATACTGCAATATGAAGTGGACCAGTGCTTGGACCTATAAAGAATTTAGATAGAGAAATCAGCGCGGTTAAATCTGAAAGCCCTTCGCAATTTAATATCTCCACTGGCTTATTCTTCATTAATTTCTTAACCTCATCTATCATTTTATAATCTTTTGCTGTCCCGGTAAAGACAAGGTCAAGTCGCAATTTTTCAATAATCATATCAGCCAACCGAGCATATTTGAGGGCGGACCAATTTCTTGCAGAACCAGCGGAGCCACAATGCATAATGGCAAAACATTCTTTTATTTTATATTCCTCCAGAATTTTTCTACTTTTATACACTGATTTCTCACTATATGAAACCCTCGTCTTTTTTATTATCCTTTTGATACCACCAAGAACCTTAGCAAGATCAAGATTGTAATCTGCCTCATGTTTTTCAACTCTTGACCTACGTTGAATTAAAATTTCATTGCAAAAAAGAAAGACATACCACTTTGAACCGTGAGAGATTCTCCTTTTTATACCGGATAGAAAAATCATTGCGCACACCCAGAAGGATGGAAAAAGTATTACTGCTGTATCAAATCTCTCTCTTTTGATTTTATTCACCAGTGAAAAAAAGAGTTTAACACTGAAATTTTTTGTAATATTCTCATCAGTTATAACAATATTCAAATCATGGTTGCCCGTAACAATTTCTTTCGCATATTCACTTACAAACATCCCTATGAAGGCATCCGAATAATTAGCCCTTATAGTGGAAATCACTGGCGTGCTTAAGACGAGGTCTCCTATGCGGTCATTTCTTACTACCAGAATCCTCATTATATCTTCTGGGATTTTAATGACGCAATCAGTTCCTCTGGACTCACAGTAGCAGTTCCGAGTTTGCCCACAACAATCCCTGCTGCATGGTTGGCGATTATGGCTGATTCAAATAAATTCAATCCATTGGCAAGCCCGAGGGAAAGCAGTGCAACCACCGTATCCCCTGCGCCGGTCACATCAAAGACCTCCTTTGCAACTGTGGGAATGTCAAATTTTTCCTTTTTCCAGGTAACAAGCGTCATTCCTTGTTCACTTCTGGTTATTAGCACGGCCTCTGAGCGTTTCTCCTTTATTATCTTCATAGCCGCCCTGCTGAAATCTCTTTCTTGCAACAATTCAATTCCAGTCATCTCCTGTGCTTCCTGTATATTGGGGGTCAGAATTGTCACATCACTGTAGATTCTGTAGTTTTTTACCTTTGGATCAACAACAATATAGAATTCCTTTTTTTTGAAGAGTGGCTGTAGATTCTTGAATAATCTCTCTGAAATTACCCCTTTACCATAATCAGAAATTATTAAAACCTGATAGTTTTTGTAATTCCTGTAAACATAATCAGAAATCCTATCTGCATATTCATGATTTAATGAATCCTTTGACTCCCGGTCAAACCTCACTACTTGTTGATGATGGGCAATTACCCTTGTCTTAATAGTTGTTGGTCTTGAAGAATCTTTAATAATACCGGCACAGTCAACCTTTATTTTGTGGAGTTCTGTTAACATCTCTGCGCCTGCATGGTCATTACCCACTATCCCGCAGATCGCAACATTTCCTCCAAGAGCCCTGATATTCTGAACAACATTCGCTGCGCCTCCAAGATGACTTGTTTCATTCACCACCTCCACCACTGGAACAGGGGCCTCAGGAGAAATCCTCCTCACCTTACCCCTTATAAATATATCAAGCATAAGGTCACCGATGACCAGGATGTTCGTATTCTTAAAATCTCTGACAGCCCTGTATAAGTCCTTTTTTAACTTCATTTTTAAATATTTCTACTTTTAGTAATATCTATCTTAATATCTTCAGATAAAAATTTCAATAACTTATTGAGAACAACATCTGGGGTCAAAATCTTCATGCATCTTAAATCACTGCAACTTCTCTTAAAACAGCCGGTGCAATCAATATCTGCTCTTATCCAGGTGTGTTTTTTTTCAGGCGGGGTCCAGTGTTCTGGCTGACTTGGACCAAAAATCGTGAAGGTTGGCGTCCCCACTGCTACTGCGAGGTGCTTTAAACCATTATCAAGCCCTACGACGAAATCCGCCATGCTCAGGAGCGCGCCTGCCTGCTTCAGCGTCATTTCTGAAATTAATTTTGCATACCCACTACATTTCTTATAAACACCGCTTACATATTCCCTCTCTCCAGGACCATACATAAAGACAGGAATTATCCCTGTCGTCTTATTCAATTGTATTGCAAGTTCTGCAAAATATTCCGGTAACCACATGTTCGCAGGTCTTCTGCTCATTGTTGAAAAGACAGCAAATCTTTTCCCCTTTATTTCCAGTTCCTCAAGAACCCTTTCGGCAGATATTCTATCATTCTCAGTAAAATAGAAATGGGTTTCGTAATTTTCAGGGTTAATTCCAGCCATTCTTAATAAATTAAATTTGTGCTCCACAGCATATACAGGATTGGAGTCCTTTCTGAGTGTATAGTTGTAAAACTTATTTCTTAATCTGAATTTAAAATGATAACCATAAGTTCTCCTGGCACTTGATAACAAAGTTAAAAGGGCACTTCTTGGGTTTGACTGAAAGTCAAATATTAAATCAAACCCTTCCTTCCTCAATTTTTTAAATAAATTGAATTCCTTAATAAGTCTTTTTTCAAGCAACAGAATTTCATCAATCTCAGGATTCAGTGAAAGGACATCATAAAACTGCTTTTCCACAAGAAAATAGATTCTTGATCCAGGAATAATCCTCTTGAGTTCTGCTGCAACCGGAGTCGTAAGAAGAATATCTCCTATTCTTCGGAACATTATCAGAAGAATTTTTAATCTTGGCTTTTTTAAAATTTCAAAGTTGCTGAACATAACTTTAATAGGGCCATTTTCTTAAATTTTTTAACACTGCCTCAACAATATAATATAAAAAATATTTGAGATAATAAAAAATTGTGTAAAGTGGATATTTTTTGAATGACAATAAGAGGTTTTTTCTCCTTCTACTGTTGTCCCTCGCATTCCTGTGTGAGAAAAGGAGCGATAGATGAACTTCTATTTTAATACCCCTCGCAGGTGGATTCTCTTCTATAATTTTAAGCATATGCTCCAGACGCTTTTCATAAGTGTGCTCCTTCAAAACAATTTCTTTGCCCTTTTTCATCCTCTCCTCCAGTTCCTCTGGATGTTCAGTCAGAAATCGTCTCAGGAGAGCAGGAATGTGGGTGTAATTTTTATAATATACACAGGCATCCGGAGGGAAAATTTCTCTCATTCCTTCAAGTTCTGGGGTGAATAATAACAACCCGCAGGCAGGAATCTCAAAGGTCCTCATGTTAATATCCTTTCTAATCGGCAGATTAAATCCAATCCTGCCTAATGAATACTTTCTTGCCATTTCATCCAGATATATTCCTTCAAATAAACCAATTCTTAAATCAGAACACTTATCCCTCAGATAATCAAAAAATTGTCTTCTTTTTCTAAGCAATTTGCCGACAAAGACCACATCATACTCTTTATTCAAATTATGCTCCCTGTGTGTTTCAGGGTCACAGGCATTCATCAACAGGAATGTATTAAGATTAAATCTCCGCGCCCATGGAATAACTGATGGTTGTGCGAAAAATACATAATCAAAGAGAACTGCATATTCTTTATGCCACCTGAAATTCAAGTGATTGTCAATTGCCCAGAGAGCTGTCTTCGTTGGGATTTTATGGATGTTTTCAGGAAAGAATCTGGTTCCGGTACTGGTCTCAACAAAGAGTGCGAGATGTGGATGTTCGTATTTTTTGAATATATCAAGAACATCGCCATCAGGGGCTAAAAAAATGTGTTCATCATATCCTGATTCCGGACCAACAAGGGTAATTTCAAAGCCCATCTTTTTGAGCGCCTTCATAACATAAAAGACACTTGCATAGGGCAAAAAATTGGAAAATACGAAAATCTTGTTGTTCATTTGAGACATTTTTCCCAGATGCTCACTAATTCCCTGGCGCTTCTCTCCCATGAAAATCTGCTTGCCTGTCTAATTCCATTCTCGCTCAACCGCCTCCTCTTTCTCTCATCCTCCAGCACCTCTGACATCTTCTCTGCAATATCCTCAACATCATGAGGGTTAACATATTCAACCGCATCGCCTCCTACTTCTATTAAGGCAGAAGTCCGGGAGGTGAGGACAGACGTCCCACATGCCATGGCTTCAAGCACGGGCAATCCAAAACCCTCTGCAAAACTGGGGAAAACAAAAAGTTGTGCAGCGTTATAAAAATATACAAGGTCTGACTCACTTACATTCCTTAAAAAGATAATATTATCTCTGTTCTTATCAATCAAACTTATAACATTCTCACTACCGTATCCTGTATAACTTGATATTATGACAAGTTTTAAGTCCCGAAATTTATCCCTTATCATGATGAATGCCTCTATGAGCCCTTGGACATTCTTCCTCGCATTGAGAACACCAACATAAAGCAAATAATTGCCAAGATTATTTCGCCTTTTGAATTCCTCTACCGCTTCTTCCGGAAGTTTCTTAAAATTTTCCGAATGTCCTCCATACAGGACATAAATCCTGTCGGAATGAAAAAGAGAAGAGAGAAAACCTTTTGTATATTCAGAAGGTACAATCAATATATCTGCACGATTTATGAGTTTCGTTATCTTCTTTTTAAAATTTTTCCTCACAGATTCGCTCACAAAGGATGGTTCAACCAGTGGTATGATATCGTAGACAACAGCGCTTCTGAGTTTAGCAGATATAAAACGGGGGACAAATCCGTCAAAGCCATGAAATATATCATATTTTTTGAACCAGAATGACTGAGGACTGTATCCATTAATTTTTGACATTCTCTTAAGTTTTGCAGTTAAAATGTAGGAATTCCCTCCATGGATTTTAAGAAGTTTATCTAAAAAATTTTTGATATATACCTGGATTCCAGAGAGTGGAAATGATAATGAGGATATTTCCAACCCAATTTTCATAGACCGTCCACTATTTGAAAATAAAGTTTTTCAATATCGTTAACAAATTTATCAATAGTGAAGTCCCTTTCAATCTTCTTTCTCGCCTCTGAGCCAAGCACGCTTCTCTTCTCAGGATTGAAGAGTAATATTTTAATCTTATCCACGAATGATTGAATATCTGCTGGTTCTGCAATCAACCCATTTACACCATCGTCAATTATCTCACTGACAATCCCTACCCTTGATGCGACAACTGGTTTTCCGCATGCCATATACTCAAAAAGAACCCTTGGGTGTGCCTCAGAACCTAAAGAAGGCAAAATACATATATCAAAGGACTTGATAGCAGGGGCCACATCCTTAACAAAATTCGTATAGATTATCTCGTTATCCAGCCCGTATTTTCCAGCGCACCTCTTTAAATATTCCATCCTGTATTCTGCCTCCCTCCCGACAACGACAAATTTTATTTCAGGAAAGATTGATTTTAATTCATGGGCAAGTTTAATAAAGAACAAATGCCCCTTAACAGGGTCAAGTCGCGCAAGGAGTCCAATGACTGTCGCCCTTTCTGGTATTCTGTAAGATCTCCTGAATTCAAAGCCATTACTATTCTCTGAAAACCTCTTTAGGTCCACACCTCCGTATACAACCCTCACTTTTGCAGAATTAATACCCGTTGAACGAGTTACCTTCTCTCTCAAAAGTTCACCTGGAACAATCACACAATCAGTATTCTCGTGGATGAATCTGTTGAAAAAATTTTTTTTAGGATCCCTGATGTCAACTCGCGTTCTTATGACCTTTTGTCCATTTAAAAATTTTTTTAATATAACAGCGATGACATGCCCTTCTGCATGGTGCGCATGAATGATGTCTGGTTTAATCCTGTTACAAATATCTTTTAATTTTCTAAGGTCATGAAAAAATTTTAATGGCTTGAAGGAGAGTTCGGTGTTCACCTCCAACCCTGAGTCAATCGCTATCTTCATCGCAGGAATTCCTTCCTTACACACGATAAGTATATTGTGGCCCTTTTCCTTTAAATAGCGTGAGATTGCAATAGCATATTCAGCGCTTGCATTAAACCAGCGAACATTTATAATCTGCAGAATGGATAATCTGGAGGATTTCACGTTTCTATAATAATTTATATACGTTCAAGAACCTTTCCCCATACCATCTCAACAGGGATATTCTTCATGCATCTGTGGTGTCCCTCAGGACAGTAATTACTCCCGTGCAATGAACAGGGCCTGCACGAAAGGTCGGTCTCCATAATACAATCATTCTCACCAAGGGGATAAAAACCGAATTGAGGAACTGTGGGGCCAAAAATGGAGACCACAGGAGTCCCTACAGCCACAGCAAGGTGCATCAATCCACTATCGTTTGTTACTACAACTCTGGATAATTTTAAAAAAGCGGCTGTTTCTCTAATTGAGAGAACGCCGGTTAGATTGACCGGCTGTTTTTTCATTAAGGAACATATTCTATCTGAAATTGCCCTATCATTTTCGTCACCAAGAAGGAGAACTGTCATCTTTGAACACCTCTGTATTACATCACCCAGTGCAGAGAAACATTCCTCACCCCATTGCTTCGTCTTCCATCTTGCCCCCGGAGCAAAAGAAACAATATCCAGCGTTGGAAACTTGTTCTTTATGTATTCCTGCGCTTCCATTATTTCATCATCATTAAGGTGTATTTTTGGCTTTAAGATTCCATCAACATTCACTATTGGCTTAAGCGTCTCAAGATATGCTTTCACCACATGGTATCCTTCCGGTATATAATTCTTTTTAAACCATACAAGAATTCTTCTTTCAAAGGTCCTTTTATCCACACTATAGTATTCCGAGTATTTGACAGAAGACGACACAATAAAACTTCTCAGATTTTTATGGAGGTCCAGGACAAGGTCAAATTTTCTTCCTCTTATTTTCTTAAGTAATTTCGTTAACCCTGCATTTTTGTCATCTTCAAGTAAAATCAATTCATCAATTAAATTAATATTTTTAAAAAGGGGGGCATACTGGGCTTTTGTAACAAATGAAACCTTACTCTCAGGATAAAATGCCTTAAGCGTTTCCAGAACGGGCGTCGTCAGGAGAACATCTCCGAGTGAACTAAATCTAATTACAAGTATATGATTATACCTTTTCAGCATACTTAGCGGTCAATTTTCTTACAGTAGAATAAACTTCATCCGTGGAAATCATTCTCATACATTTAAAATGCCCCTCAGGACACTCCATTGGTCCGTGAGAGCTACAGGGTCTGCATCTGAGTCCATTATATTCAATTATAGCAGAATCAACACCATAAGGTGTGAATCCGAAGGATGGAAGCGTTGGACCATAAATGACAACAACAGGAGTTCCTGTAAACGAAGCAATGTGAACTGCAGCACTGTCGTTGCTCAGAAGGACCCTTGATAGTTCAATTACTGCTACTGATTCCAGGACCGTTGTCTCACCACATAAATTTACAACCCTATTATTACAGAGCGATTCTATCCTTTCTGCAATGGTGCGGTCCTCTTTTGAACCAATAAGTATAATGTTATATCCATCCTCTATTAATCTTGAGATAACTTCAGAATACCTCTCCGGCAACCATCTCTTGGTGCCCCAGTGCGAGCCAGGCGCAACAGTGATAATATTATTATGGTTCAGAATGCCATAATTTGAGAGTTTCTGTATTATACCTTCATGTACTTTATTATTAATCCTGATTTTCGGTAGATATTCATATCTAAAATCAGGGACAACCGATTTCAAAAGGAGAAGATTCCTTTCAATTTCATGTAATTGATTGTCCCTGGAGACAGTTATGGAGTAAATAAAACTGAGCGCTGATTCCTTGAAACCAATCCGAAGTGGAATTCTGGATAGATAAAGTATAATGGATGTCCTTAATGAACGATGGGGTGAAAAAACGATATCAAATTTCCCTCTTCTCAATATCTTTATGATATCAATCATCCTGAAAATACCCTTATCCTCTCCGGTCTTATCATACTCAATTACACTCTCAACCTCATCCATATTTCTGATAATTTCACCAAGCCCCCCTCTTACGAGGACAACAATTTCCGCCTCATTAAAAAATTTTTTTATCCCGCATATCAATGGAATTGTTAAAATCAAATCACCAAGAAAAGCCGTTTGAAATACAAGGATTCTCATCTATTCTATTTTCTTCGCTTCATCAATCAACATAATCGGGATGTCATCCTTTATCTCATAGAGCAACTTACAGGAATCACATATCAATCCCGTTCCATCTTGATTCAGATATACATCGCCCTTACATTTCGGACAAGCAAGTATGTCCAGCAATTCTTTGCTTATAGCCATATAAATACCTCCTTATCTTAATCCAGGGATGTTATCTTTTCTTCCCCTTCTTTTAACCTGTATTCTACAAGAACTCCCTTCAGAGTTCCGAGTTTGATTTTTGCCTCAAATTTCAATGGCAGACGTCTTTCATCGTCGGAAAACCATATATAGACATCCCCCTTTGCCTGCAATATCCCTTCAAATCTTGTCTGGGGTTTAACGACAAAACTATTAAAATTACCAACTGGCGTCTTCAAAACCTCTCTTTTTATTATGTTTGTTTCAAGGGTCCACACCTTTCTTGAGCCATATACATTGAATGCGATATTGTTGTTATCAGAGGCAAACATTCTGTAGTAATATAAACTTGCAAATGAGTCCTGGACATCTTCAGGGATAGGTGTGATGTAATTCTTCCCCTTTCTGAAATAATTGCATTCCTTCTTTTCAAAATCATAAACAATCTTTTCTGTTCGTCTTCTCCTACCCTCTATCAGGTCAAGTTCAACTCTTATCGGTTTGAACAGATTCTTATCCATATAAAGATTAATCGTATCCCTGACCTTAAAAAATGTTGAGAAGAACTTTGATGTTTCCGCAACCCCTCTAAACTCCATAATAATTCTTCCATCCTCTTCCTTTTCTCCATTGTAATCAAGAGTGATGTATCCTGCAGAAATGCCGAAATAAGAAACTTCATAAACGAGATGTTCTCCCGGTGCAAAGGGATAATGATTATGATTCAATGATGTCAGAAAGAGCAATAATGCGCCTATTTCCTTCATTTAACTAACCCCCGAAAAAGTAGAATTTTAATAACAGTAGGGCTAAAAATGCTGAAAATCCCAACCATGCCCTGTATTCTTTATTTCTCAGCACAAGTTCCCATTTAAATGAGACCGGATTCCCTGCCAATGAACAACCTCCAGGGAAAAACATCGGGATGTTCATCTTATAGTTTAAATACTCTTCTCCGAAGATATTAATCAAGTTTCTCTCCTCATCTTTCATCAATGGAAAATATGCAATTAAAAAAAATATTATAAATACCAGTAAGAATATTATTTTACCACAAATTAAAGAAAATCCCAATCCCATAAGAAAACTTCCGAAATACAAAGGATGCCTTGACAGAAGATAAGGACCGCCTATTGTAAGGGCCTTATTCTTTGATATAAAACCGGAAGCCCATAATCGATACATAAGCCCAATAAATGCAAGGAGAACCCCCGCTATAAAATACCCCTTTTTATACTCAGAGAAAATAATGAATAAAATGGATAAAATATAACCGCTCTGAATTCTATAGATTTTCAAGATGTTCTTCATTTTTTTGAATCCATTTAGCAGCATCAAGGAGATTCTCAGCAATATAGTCCGGACTTAACTTTTTGTTAAATTTCTTAAAATACAGTTCTCCTCTTCCATAGCCCGTCTTCACGAGGATCGTTATCAAACCGAGACGCTTTCCGAATTCAATGTCGCGCCTCTGGTCGCCGATATAATATGAATTTTTAAGAGAGATGTTGAAATCATTTATCGCCCTCTCAATCAAGCCGGTAGCAGGTTTTCTGCAATTGCATCTTATGGCATATTTTTTTACACTGCCCTGCGGGTTATGAGGACAATAATAAATCTTATCTATTTTGGCACCTGCCTTTTTTACCTCCGTCAGCATTTTTCCATGCAATTCTTTAAGAAATTTCTCGTCAAAAAACCCCCTCGCTACCCCTCCCTGATTGGTTATAACTATACTTAACAGCCCCAGTTTATTGATAAGTTTTAAGCCACGCAGAGCGGATGGGATAAACTTGAATCGTGATATATGGTTGACATAACCGACCTCTTCGTTGATTGTTCCATCGCAAAAAAAAAAAACCGCTCTTCTTTTTTCTTTCGTTCTCATACTCGCTTATCTTCCCTTCCACAAAATCATAAAATTCTGTATCCAGCAACACCTTTATTGACATGAAACAAAAGTTTGATCTTGTTTTTACATTATGCAGTATCTCAAGTAATTTAACAGCATCCTTTTCTGTACATAGAGCAAAATCACATTGATTTTTTACTGCCCGCTCATCTATCTGTCTGACAATATCTATATCATAAGCGAAGTGGTCATCAAATTCAATAAAATCCCGGGGGTCTAATTTATTCACAAGAAGCATCTCCCTGAAACTGTTTGCATTTCCTATTCCACAAAAGGCAATAAATCTTTTATCTTTAAGGTCAATCTCCGCTGATTCATTTAGAATGCTTTTTATTGAATCCATTTTGATTATTGAGTTATAACAGTGGCGAGATTTTATTATATCACTATTTATCTCCGCACAGGAATTTGTTCCTTCTATGGTTTTAAATAATAATACATCTGCTCGCTTAATTGAAGAAACTGGCTCTCTCAGTGGCCCACGGGGTAGTAAATACCCATTACCAAAACCTATATCCCTGTCAATCATTAAAATATCAATATTTCTTGCAACTTTCCTGTGGGAAAAGGCATCGTCTATTACAATAAAGTCAGGGTTAAATGCCTTTTTAAGTTGCAATGCGACTTCTGTCTTATTTTTTCCAGCAAATACCGGTGTCTTCTTCAGTTTTTTTTTCAACAGGACGGGTTCATCTCCATAGAGGGAAGCACTATAAAAAGGATCGTCATCATAAAGGCAGAAATTCCCTTTAGTTCTGGCATGGTAAGACCTTGCTACAACTCCAACTGAGTAACCTTTCTTTTTTAAATAATCGGTCATGGCAATGACAACCGGCGTTTTACCACTTCCCCCTACAGTCAAATTGCCCACAGAAATTACAAAACTACTTAAATTTTCCCCTCTGAATACCTTAATATCATAAAGAAAATTTTTTACATAAATTATTACAGCATATAGATAGGACAATATTTCCAATGGTAAAAGCAACAATCTCTTTAGAAGTGTCTCATCTGATTTAAAAAAAAATTTACTTATTACTATGTGTAAATCCATCCGGGTTATAAATATTTCTTTATAATCTCAAATGTCCTTTCAGCACCTCCCATACCTTCCCTCACAGCATCATTAGCCTTTCTACCCATTTTCTCACACAATTGGGTGTCGTTAAACAGTTCAAAACATTTTTCAAAAAGTTCCTCTTCATTCTTTACGCAGAAACCGCCACCCCTTTTTAATAAAAGTTCGTAGGCAAATTTAAAATTACTGTAATGGGGTCCAAAAATCACTGGCTTCCCGGCTATTGCCGGCTCAATTACATTGTGCCCCCCCACAGGCACAAGAGTTCCACCAATAAAAACAACTGAGGCAATTTCGTACAAAGAGCTCAGCTCACCGATTGTATCCAGCAACAATACATCAAAGAGTAAATTATCGGAAGAATCCAGCTGAGTTCTCCGAACGAATTTTATCTGATATTCTTTCAGAAGTTTTTCAATTGAACTCAATCTCTCCAGATGTCTCGGGGCAAGGATGAACTTTAACCCGGGGAAGGCCATGATATATCTCGGAATTTGTTTTATAATAACTTCCTCTTCGCCTTTGTGTGTACTGCCCGCAATAAAGACCTTCCTGCTCGCAAAAAGTCCTCTGAGTTTTTCGTCAATTTTTTCTCTTTGTGAAGAGAACTCAATATCAAATTTCAAACTGCCTGAAACAAAAAGATTACTATCTTCTCCCTTAAGTTCGCAAAATTTATTTCGGTCCTCTTCTGACTGCGTAATGATTAAATTAAACTTTTCTAAAAGGGGCTTAAAAAAGAACCTTAAAAATCTGTACCATTTAAATGCCTTATCTGATAACCTTGCGTTAACAAGGATAAGTTTCGCTCCATAGAGAGAAGAGTAATAAATTAAATCAGGCCACAGTTCTGTCTCAATAATAAAAATAGCCCATGGTTTGAGACGCTTAATTGCATTCTTTACCGAAAATTTCATATCTACCGGTGCAAAAAAAACATTCTTAATCTCACTATATTTTAATTTTGCATTTTTTTTACCCGTATCAGTCATGGTAGTTATCACTATGTTTTCAGTAGAAGTTTCCTGTATCAAAAATTTTAACAATGGTTTCAGTATCTCAACCTCACCCACTGAAGAACAATGAATCCAGATTACTTTTCCTGCTGAAGTTAATTTCGGAAAAAATCCCAGCCGTTCTCTGATTTCAATAAGATTACATTGAGATTTTATAAACCTGTAAAATAGATAAAATATACCTATAAAATTTCCAACAAAATTATAAATTGCAATCATTATCCACATAATTCCCTTGCCCTTGCTGAAACATCATCCAGCACTTTCTGAAATCTTTGGCTAACTGTCTCTATATCATCTTTCACAAAATTCTTCGGCTCTATAGGTTCCCCGAACACAATAGCACCCTTTGAAAATGGCAATGGTATCAGCGTCCTGTCCCATGTAGACAACTTAAAGTTAGGAACAGCCCAGCTTGAAATTGGGACAATAAGAGCACCCGTTCTCTGCGACATTAAAAAAATCCCTGGTTTGGTCTGCCTGGGTGGTCCAGTGGGTCCATCAATTGCAAAAGCCACATCAGCCCCATTCTTTAAAGCCCTGATTGACTCTATCATACCCCTTAGCCCACCTCTTCTTGAAGAACCGCGCACTATATCAAAGTTAAACCTCCTCAAAAGTGCCTCAGCAATATCACCGTCCCTGCTGGGGCTTGTAAGAATAGCTACCCTGTTGTATCTGTAATGATTTATATAGTGAATAAATAGAAAAAGTTCTTGATGGTAAAAGGCAAATATAATCTGCTTCCCATCTCTTTTAATCTTATCAATAAGCTCCCTGTTGTACACTTTCAATCTCACTGTCATGGAAATTATAACTATTAATATTTTTAGAAGGAAAGAAATTATTCTGTATCTCATGAATTATTTACCCCAGGATGTCTGCTGGAACTGCGTTGTGTATAACTGGTAATAGATTCCACCGAGTTTAAGAAGTTCTTCATGTTTGCCTACCTCACTAATCGTTTTGCCCGACAAAACATAGATTCTGTCCGCTTTTTGAATAGTTGAAAGTCGGTGGGCAATGATAAATGTAGTTCTCCCTTTCATTAAATTGTCTATTGCCGATTGTATTTCCTTCTCTGCAACAGAATCCAATGAAGATGTGGCTTCATCAAGAATCAAAATCGGTGCATTTCTGATAATAGCCCTGGCAATAGCTATCTTTTGCCGTTCCCCTCCTGACAGGCGCACTCCGGACTCACCGATAATCGTATTGTAGCCATCAGACAATTTACTGATAAACTCATGGGCCTTTGCCAGTTTTGCAGCTCTCACCACCTCCTCATCACTCTTTGCCTGCGAACCATATAAAATATTATTCTTAATACTGTCATTAAATAGAACAACCTGCTGTGTAACGATGGTAATCTGCGAACGTAAACTGGATAATTTAAACTCTCTAATATCAGTCCCATCTATCAATATCCTGCCCCCGGCAACTTCATAGAATCTTGGAAGCAAGCTAAGTAGCGTTGTCTTTCCTACTCCTGTAATACCAACAAATGCGACCTTTTCTCCTGCTTTAATTCTGAAACTTATGTCCTTTAAAATCTCTTTATCCCCATATTTAAAATTGACCTTTTCAAAAACTATTGAATCCTTTAAACCATCAAGGTCTTTCCCCTTTTCCGGGAAGGTAATCTCTGGTTTCTCTGCAAAAAGTTCATTAATTCTATCAAGTCCTGTTAGTCCCTGCTGTAAATTGTTATTAAAATTACTGAGTCGTTTAAGGGGCTGGTACATCAATACTACAGCGACGAAAAAGGAGACAAGATTTGATGGCATGAGGTCTCCTTTATTAATTCTTAGGCCCGCATAAAATATAACCCCTGCAAGCCCAATGGCACCGATGAACTCCATCAGTGGCACGATTGTTGATGTAATCCTGGAGATTTTAACCATTGACTTGAAAAGATTCTGGCTTTCAACTGAAAATTTCCTATATTCATAGGACTCCATACCAAAGCCCTTAACAACTCTAATACCGCTAACCGCTTCGTGAATGGTAGAGATAATACGTCCGAAGACATTCTGTGCTCTGTGGCTGACCTTTCTCATTCTCCTGCCAAACTGTATTATTGGAATCACTGCAATGGGGAACACGAGGAAAGCAATGCTGGCAAGTTTCCAGTCAAGGTTAAATGCAAGGACAACAAGTATCAGTATTGTAATGACATCACCTGCAGCCTGGAAAAAAAGCCCTGAGAGTAATTTTTTAACAAGATTTAAGTCAGTAATGATTCTTGAAATGATATTACCTGTTGTAGTATCAGTAAAAAATTGTAACGACAATCTCTGAATATGAGAATAAAGGTGATTGCGTAAATCCCTTACACATTTTTCGCTCAGATAATCCATCAAATACGACTGCCCAAAATAACTGATGCCCTTTATAAAAAAAGCAGAGATTATTAAAATGGGCACAACAAAATAAGCAGTGTTGCGCTCAATTTCTATAGGTAATTTGTAATTAAAGATAAGCGGCAATGTTATATTATCTGATTTGAAAAGCACGCTCGTTGCCGGGCCACTGATATATGCAACAATACCATTGCTGATGGAGTATATGAGCATACAAAAAAGTGCGAAAAAAAATATATGAAGATAGGGGCTTACATATCTGAATAGTTGTATAATCGCCTTTATCATGCATCCACCATACTCTTTATAAATATTTCTGCGACCCTTTTGAATACACCTGGTTCACCAAGCATAGACCTGACTTTCTTTAAATCTGAGATTATTTCATTATACCTCTTTTCCACTGAAATTTCTATAAATGCATCATAAATGCTCCTGGTCGTTAGATTTGATTGCACTAATTCCGGATAAACCGGCTTATCAAGGATTAAATTTGGTAACGCTATATATTTAACTCTGACAAGGGGTTTGACAAGGTAATAACTCAGTGAATTGAGTTTATAAATAATTATTAAGGGTTTCCCGGCAATTGCTCCCTCAAGAGCAATAGTCCCTGAAACAGCAATACCTGAATAGGAAATTGATAGAATATTAGCAACACTCTCTTCGGTAACATGCAGGGGAAATGAATATCCGCGCGCTATGGACTCAATTAATTCTCTTTTTATTGTTGGGGCACAGGAAATCAAAAAGTAAAAGTTATCTGATTTACTGTAAATGCGCTGGGCAGATTCCAACATAAAAGGCAGATGAACTTTAACTTCTCGCGTCCTGCTACCCGGAAAAATGGCAATGACTCTTACCCCATCAGGAATATTTAACCGCCGCCTTATCTCATCCCCCTCTGAACTCGGAACTGACACATCAAGCAATGGATGTCCAACATAAGAAGAATCAATGTTATTCTTCTCAAGCAGATTCTGTTCGAAGGGTATTATTGGCACACATTTATGGACAAATTTTTTCATTGTGTTAATCCTTGAACCTCTCCATGCCCACACCTGAGGAATAACAAAGTAAAATACCTTTATTCCAAGACGCTTTGCAAATTTACCAATACGAAAATTAAAATCCGGAAAATCAATCAGAACCACGCCGTTAATCTTACCCTCTTTCAATATCTTCTTAATTGAAAAATATGCCTTTGTTATTATTCTCATTTTCTCAAGAACCTCTAATATGCCGACAACTCCAAGATTCTCAGTTTTTTCTATCACCTCAACCCCTGCTGATCTCATCATTGGGCCACCTATTCCAATAAATTCTATTTCTGGATAGATACTCTTGATGGTCCTGACAAACATTCCACCATAAACATCACCTGATGCTTCACCTGCTATTATCAAAAACTTTTTCATAATCAAAATATACGCATTCTCTCTTGAATCTGCTCTGCCACCTTTATTGCCTTTACCCCATCCCTTCCGCTTACTTCCGGAGCGGCCTTATTTTTTACACTACTTATAAATGACTCCAGTTCTGCCTCAATCATATCGTATGGTTTGATTTTTTCATCCTTCTTTACCACTTTATTACTTCCAGCAGTAATACTTAAAACCTTAAAATTAAGGAGGTCACTAACTACATATCTTCCGCTCTCAAAAGCAAAAATTTTCCTCACTTTATGTGTATAAACCCTGTTGCTTACAAAATCTGCAACAGAACCATTATTAAAAATAATCCTCGCTGTCACAACATCAGGTTTTTTTGAGACAAATCTGTAACCGTACGCCTCCACCTTTTTGACACTGCTCTGGATCAGATTGAGCGAAAGGTCAATATCATGAATCATAAGATCCATCACAACATCTATATCCATACTTCTTCCTGGAAAGGGGCTCAACCTGTAAAAAGCAAGCATGTATGGCTTGTTGATTAACTTCTTTAAACGACAGAATGAAGGATTGAATCGTTCAATATGTCCTACCTGAAGAATGGAACCATTTCGCTTTGCTATTTTATATAATTTTTCAGCATCCCTCACATTTTCTGCAAGTGGTTTTTCAACAAGGAGATGGACGCCATTGTTCAGTAATTTTTCCCCGAGCGTGTAATGCGTAGAGGTTGGGGTAGAAATTATAGCAGCATCAATCTTTCCTATAACAGCACCAATCTTATGAAATAGCGGGACATTAAAGGACTTCTTCGCCTCTTTAATTTTCTCTTTATCAGAATCAACACCGCAGAGCGCAAGACCCTTCATTTTCGCAAGTTTGGAAATATGTAATCTTCCCATTGCACCAAGCCCAACAACACAGATTTTGAGATTATTCATACTATCTGCAGATACCCCTTTTTGTTGTCTCTATAAAGTTTATTATTTTCTCAACCTCATTGATCTCACCTAATTCCTCTCTTACCCTCTTGATTGCCTCTTTTAAAAGTAATTTTGACTGAAAAAGAATATAATATGCCTTTTTTACCTTTTCAATTGTCTCTTTTGAAAATCCCCTTCTTTTTAACCCAACAATATTTAATCCAAAGAGTTTTGCGCGATTTCCAGTCCCCTTCCCCGCAACGAGAGAATATGGTAGTATATCAAGGGAGGTAAGCGTTCCTGCACCAATAAAGGCGGATTCGCCTACTCGCGCAAACTGATGAATCCCCACCATCCCCCCGAGAACTGCGTAGTCAGATATAATAACATGCCCCGCTAAACTTGCATTATTTGCCATAACAACATGGTTGCCTATTTTACAATCGTGGGCAATATGTGAATAAGCCATAATAAAATTGTTAGATCCGATCTCTGTCTTCCAATCACCTTTTGTGGTGGCTCTGTGGATGCTGGCATACTCTCTTATAATGTTGTTATTTCCTATTATTACCTTCGTTGGTTCATTAGCATACTTTATATCCTGAGGTGGATGCCCGATTGTCACGAAATTTGAAATTTTATTATTCTCTCCAAGTTCTGTTATGCCATCTATCACTGTGTGCGAACCAATAATTGTGTTCTTTCCTATTTTTACATTAGGTCCAATTATTGCATAAGCGGATATTGTTACATTTTCTTCAATTTCTGCGCGTGGGTCAACAACAGCAGTTGGATGAATTCGTATTTCCCTCATTTTTTCAACTCCTTAATTATCTTTTTCAGTGTCTCCACTTCCTTTTCAAGGTCCATCAGCCGTCTTCTCATCTCCGGCAGTCGTGGGAAAATGGATACATATTTTAGCCAGACCGAGTGGTCAACAGCTGGACTACCCATGAACATTCCTGGCTCCTTAATGTCATTCGCAACCCCGGATTGCGCGCCAACAATCACGTTGTCTCCGATTCTCACATGGTCAACAACCCCAACTTGACCTGCAAGTATTGAATCATTTCCTATTTCAGTGCTTCCTGAAATTCCCACCTGTGCTACAAGTATATTTCTTTCTCCTATTCTAACATTGTGTCCAATGTGAACAAGGTTATCTATTTTTGTTCCCCTTTTAATCCTTGTAACGCCAAGCGTTGCCCTGTCAATTGTACAATTTGCTCCAATCTCCACATCATCCTCTATCTCAACAATCCCGACCTGGGGAATCTTAGCATGACCTGATGACGTTCTAAAATATCCAAAACCATCAGATCCTATCACAGTTCCTGAATGAATTTTCACATTCTTCCCGATTCTACATCCATCGTAAAGGACTACATTAGGGAAAATAACTGTATTATCCCCAATTCTACAATCCTCCATAATAACAACTCCAGGGAAAACCACTACCTTATCGCCTATTACTGTTCCGTCTCCAATATAAGCAAGAGGGAAAATAGTCACCCCCTTACCTATTGAAGCATTAGAGGAGACAATCGCCCAGGGAGATATACCTTCTCTATATATCTTTTCAGGATAAAAGATTCTGATCACATCCACAAAGGCAGATAAGGGATTATCCACATAAAGTAGTGTTCTGCCCTCTGCCTCAACTCCCTCCGGAACGATAATTGCTGAAGCCCTGCATTCTCCGATTCTCTTTATAAACTCAGGCCTTCCTGCGAAGGTAATGTCTCCTTCTCCTGCTGATTCAAATGGAGCAATATCTTTTATTTCCACCTCTGTATCTCCGCTGAGGCGTGCAGAAATTACGGAAGCAATATACCCTGCTGTAAACCTATTCCTATTCATTTTTTGCTTTTTGTCTCATATTTTTTTAAAACAGAATCTGTTATGTCGTATATCTTATCAAAGTAGAGAACACCGCCCTCATTTTTTTCAAAAACAAAGATATACCCCTCTGCATCTGCAACCTCATCAACAATATCCTGGACATCTCTGATTATGCTCTGTGTCAGTTCTGCATCTTTTTCCCTTAGTGCCTTTTCCGACTCCTGCATCTCTTGAAGGTACTCAAGGCGCTTATTTTCAAGCTGAATCTGTTTTTCCCTCTTTGTCTTTTCATCCAGCACAGTTATTTTTTTTTCCAGTTCATTCTGAAGGTTTTTAAGTTCCTCCTGTCTTTTGTCGAGTTCCATTTTTTTCTGTTCATAGAAGTCATTCAGTTCTTTCTTCGCCTTTCTCCCTGCTGTAGATTCCATAAGGATTCTCTGCAAATCCACCACACCAATCTTGATCTTTTCCTTTGCTTCAATGGTGAAAGCAAAAAAGATCGTGAGAACAAAAATCATTAAACTTATTCTTTTCATATGCAACTCCTTTATCATATAATTTAGAAAAATGAACCTATTGAAAATTCAAATACGCTCGCCTTCTCATCGGGACGCCGCTTGATGGGGAACCCCCACTCAAATCTGAATGGAGCAATCGGGGTGAACCACCTTACACCAAATCCCCATCCCAGACGAAGTTCCTCCTCAAAGAAGTCCTGTTCCTCCCTGAATGCGTTACCTGCATCAAAAAAGAATACTCCTTTTATACCAGCGCTTCTGATAATATTAAATATATATTCAGCATTAAGGACAATCATTTTATTACCTCCAACTGGCTTCTCCACTGTTATTGAATCCGGCTCATCATTTACTGACATTACTGATTCCATCGGACCTACTGTCCAGTAGTCGTAACCACGAACATCGTAGGGACCTCCAACAAAATACCTCTCTGAGAATGGCAATCGTTCACCAGTAAGGGACCTGCCAAAGCCTGCCTGTGCCTTAAAAAGAAAGACCGTCTTTAAAAACAATGGAAAATATTTGGAATAAGAAGCATCAAATTTATAAAAATCAAAATCTCCACCGAGGTATCTCACTGCGATCTCCACACTGCCGTTTATTAAAGAGCCCTCTGAGGGGTCATAAGGATGGTTAAGTGAGTTCCGAACAATAGAAAAGGAAAAACTGCTGGTCACTCCCGAGGTAAACAAACGTGTATCTGTTGCCCCTATGTCCCTGATATTTACATCCTCGTATTTATACTCAATGAAAACCCTGCTGAAGTCACCAACCTTGTATCCCCACTTTAAATTGCCCCCTGAGCTCTTCCTCTGGAATATGTAACTTAATTCGGTGGTATAGAGGCGCAGTCCAAAGGACCAGTCAGTATCCAGAAAATATGGTTCATAAAATGAAAGGTCTGCCATCTGACGCCTTGAACTCAATTCAGCCCTTAAACTCACCCTCTGTCCATACCCCAGAAAATTTCCAAAGGAGACCTGTGTAGTTAATATAAATTTATCAATTGAACTGAAGCCAGCACCAAGTGTAAAGGTTCCTGTATGCCCCTCTTTTACATTAATATACAGGTCTGTCAGGGTTGAATCCTCATGTGGCTTCATTGAAAATGAAACCTCCTCAAAAAATCCGAGAGCATAAATTCTCTCCCTGCTGAATTTTATTCTATCAATATTATATAGTTCACCCTCAGCCAATCTCAATTCTCTTCTGATTACTTTATCTCTTGTCTTTGTGTTCCCTGTAATTTGAATCTTATCTATATAAACAAGTTTATTCTTGCTTATGTTTAAAGTCAAATCAATCGTCTTTTTTTCAGGATCAACCCTTGTCAACGGATTAATATTTGCATTAGCATACCCCAGTTTGCCATAAAGATCCGTTAAATTAAAGATATCTTCCCTTATAAGGGACCTGTTAAAATACTCTCCCTCTTTTGTCTTCATTTCTTTCATCATCTCTGATTTATCAAAAAGAAGGTCGCCCGTAAGGTCAATACGATTGATTTTGAATCTATCGCCTTTAAGGACATTAATTATTATGAAAAGCCATCTGCGATTCTGACTGAGTGTGATAACCGGTTCGCTAACCTTTACATTAATATACCCTCTGTCCATAAAATATGATTCAACATTAAAAACATCTGCGGCAAGTTGATTTTTGTTATATTTTCCACTTCCTGTAAGCCATGAAAATATATCATACTCCTTTGTCTCAATATTTTTTTTAAGTTCATCGCTCTCTTTATCCTCTACCCCTACAAATTTTATCTCCTTCACCTTAACCTTTTCACCCTCATCAATCTTGAACTTTATCATTATATCCCTGTTCCCCAGGTCTATGAACTCAGTTTTAACTTCCGCCAGAAAGAGACCCTCCTCAATATATAATTGCTGAATTGCTTCTATACTTCTTTGAAGAGCAACCTCGTCAAGGAATGTGCGCGGCTTAATTTTAATTGCCTCGTTTATCTTCTCAGTCTCAATCTCGTCATTTCCTGAAATCTCAAAGGACCTTACATATTGCTTTTCTTGAACTATAAACCGCAGGATAACGCCACCCTCTATCTCCTCCATCTCTGCTCTGACGGACTCAAAATATCCCATCTTATATATGTTTTTGATGTCCGACGAAACTTCCATCTGAGAATAAACTTGCCCCTCCTTTGACTTTATATTCATCAAAATAGCATCAGAATCAACCTTTGCATTACCTGAAATCTCAATCATCAGGATCTGCAATTTTTCCTCAGAATATATATGGACTGTTGTAATAAAGAGAAGCAGTATAATTTCTGCCACAATCAATAAATTGGACTTGACTATCTTTTCTGGAAATTTCAATTTTCTTTCAGAACCCCATCTTCAAGGTGGAGATATATGTTGAATTTTTTAATTAGTGATTCATTATGCGTCACAATAACAAGTCCGGCACCATATTCATGTGTAAGTTCAAGCAGAAGATTTAATACAATATCACTGTTTACAGAGTCCAGATTTCCTGTTGGCTCATCAGCAAGTATAATCTCAGGTTTAAGCAGCAATGCCCTTGCAACAGCAACTCTCTGCTGTTCACCGCCAGAAAGTTCGGAAGCCCTGTGTTCCATCCTGTCTCCAAGCCCCATTCTTCTCAGAAGTTCTTGCGCCCTTTTTATTGAATTTTCATCGTTTAAGCCGGCAATCAATGCAGGAAAAAGGACATTTTCAAGAGCAGTAAATTCCATAAGGAGATGATGGAACTGAAAGACAAATCCGAGTTTCAGATTCCTGAATCGGGAGAGTTCGTCCTCGCTCTTTTCTGTAAGGTTCTCACTTCTGTAGAAGACACTTCCCTCCGTTGGTTTATCAAGAGTCCCCATGATGTGCAGTAAAGTGCTTTTACCGGCACCAGAGGCACCAACTATTCCAAGGGACATTCCCTGATATATATCAAGATTAATTCCCTTAAGTATATGAAGGGACTTTTCCCCGTTGATAAATTTCTTGTGCAACCCCTGAACTGACATTATTTTTTCATTCATTTTAGTTTTTTTAATATAATAGCAATTATCTTAAAAAGTCAAGGAATTTGCAAAACTACCATCAAACACATGTTTTAACCTTGACATACTTTCTGTTGTATATTATAATAAATTATAAATGACACTCCGGTCTAATTATAATGTCCTTTCAAAATATGAACGGAAGATATTCCTGTCAATAGCAGAAAGCATCATTCCTGAAGGTGGGCCATTTCCTCCCGGTGGTAACAATCCTGATATTATCAAAAAAATTGATTCATTCCTGTCAAAATTCAGCAAGCTGAATCAATCTGGCATCAGATTGATGCTCTGGTTGTTTGAAGTCCTCCCCATTTTTTATAAACTGCGCCCCTTTTCCATGCTCCCATTAGAAACACGCATATTAATATGTGAAAAGGCGGATAGGTCTAAATTTTATTTCAGGCGGGGACCTATGCTGATTTTTAAATTATTGATTATGATGTTCTTCTATGAACAGGACGACATTGAAAAATATACTGGTTATAAAAATGAGTGTCTGAAAAGATGATTTATACAAATAGAGACATAACCACCGATATTGTTGAAAATGCAGATGTATGCATAATTGGCAGTGGCGCAGGTGGAGCGGTTGTCGCAAAGGAACTTGCTGAACAGGGATTGAAGGTCATCCTGTTAGAGGAAGGTGGTTATTATACATCCAGGGATTTTGCTAAAAAGCCATCGGAAATCACAAAACTACTCTATAGAGAGGCGGGCTCTACTATGGCAGTCGGAATACCGACTATCATGATTCCTGTTGGCAGGTGTGTAGGCGGGACCACTGTTATTAACTCCGGAACGTGCTTTAGAACCCCTCACTCTGTATTAAGACACTGGGTGAGGGAATTCGGACTTTCTCATTTAACACCTGAAGCACTAAATCTGTATTTTGAGAAGGTTGAAAAGATTATAAATGTGACAGAAACGCCTGAAAATCTTCTCGGTGGAAGCGGTCGTATAATTAAAAAAGGGGCGGAGAAACTCGGTTATAAGTCCGGACCAATACCAAGAAACACGAAAAATTGTGAGGGCTGCGGTGTCTGTGCCTTCGGATGTCCCACAGATGCGAAACAGGCAATGCATGTTTCATACATACCGCTCGCTTCTCAATACGGGGCCAAAATCTACAGCAATTGCCGGGCAGAGAAGTTAATCTTTTCAAATGGGCTTGTTTCAGGAGTGGAGGGTGTATTTCTCAGCAATGAGGATAAACCATTCAAAAAAATAAGGGTAAATTCACGAGTTACTGTTATCTCGGCAGGTGCAATATTTACTCCGGTTTTACTGAAGAGGAACAATATTTTAAAGAGGAGCAAGCATCTAGGCAAACACCTCCACATTCATCCAGCAACAAGGGTGACCGCTATCTTTGATGAAGTAGTTGAGGGCTGGAAAGGGGTTCCTCAGAGTTTCAGAATAGAAGAATTTTTTAATCAGGGTATAATGCTTGAGGGATTTTTTGTCCCTCCAGGCGTTGGTGCAGGCACGCTTCCCTTTGTCGGTATGCGACACAAGGAAATCATGGCGCGTTTTAAACACATCGCATCTTTTGGCGTTATGATATCGGACACAACTGAGGGGAAAGTCACAATTGACTACAGGGGCAATAAATTTATCTCATACTGGATTAACAGAGATGATACAAGAAAGATATTAAAGGGCATTGCAACAATTGCTGAGGTCTTTCTGTCAGCAGGGGCAAAGGAGGTCTACACAGGACTTGTAGATGTCCCGCTGATAAAAACAGAGAGAGACATCAATACACTTTATTATAGCAAAATCCCGCCTTCCCATCTTGAACTGATGGCGTTTCATCCAATGGGGACAGCGCGCATGGGCAGTGATATAGGTAATTCTGTAGTTAATGAATATTGTGAAACCCATGAAATTAAAAACCTTTATATTATTGATGCAAGCATCTTCCCATCTTCACTGGGAGTCAATCCACAATTGAGCATAATGGCATTTGCCACTTACGCTGCTGATCATATTGCTAAAAAATTAAAATAACTATTTATGTAAAAATTCATATATCCTTCTTGCAATCTTTTCCGGGATATTATCAACCTTCATTATCTCCTCTATGGATGCATTCTTAAGCATTTCAATACTACCGAATGATGAAAGCAATGCCTTTTTTCTCCCTTCCCCTATGCCTTCTATAGTATCAAGTACTGATTCCTTAAGATACCTGCTCCTTAACTTTCTATGATACTTAATAGCAAATCTATGGGCTTCGTCGCGAACCCTTTGCAATAGAAGAAGTGCAGGGGAATTATTCTTTAAAAAAACAGGGTTCATTATTCCAGGAAGGTAGAAATGATCCATTGCCATCCTCTTATCCGGGTGATTACTCTCACCCTTTGCAATGCTCAGAAGGTTGACATTCTTCACACCCTTATCCCTCAAGGCAGTCAGCGCAACATTAAGATGCCCCTTCCCACCATCTATCAACATAAGGTCTGGTAAATCATCGTTTTCAATACCGCTTTCAAATCTCCTTTTAAGAACCTCATAGAGCATTCCATAATCATCCCTCTCATCTGCTGTCCTGATCTGGTATAATCTATACTGCGATTTTTCCGGTTTACCCATGACAAAAGAGACCTTTGCTCCTACTGCCAATTTTCCGGAAATGTTTGAAATATCAATTGCTTCAATTATCTCTGGCATCTCGGATAAACCGAATACATCCTGTATCTCTTTTAAGATGTCTTTAATGCCCTCTGGAGAACTTAACCTTTGTCTTAAAAAATCCTTTGCATTTGCCTCAGCAAAAGATATTAAATCTCTCTTCTCCCCCTTAAGAGAATAGAGAATCTTGACATTTCTGTCTGAAAGTTCCTGGAGACGCTCCTCCTGAATTTTTAAATTCTCTATCTCTCTATCAATAATAATTTCGTCAGGTATAAAATTACCTGAATCATAATATTGAGATAAAATTGTTGAAAGAACCTCTTCCGGTATATGGTGTGCATTCCTGATAAATATGTTCCTCACATTCTGAAGCACTCCCTGCCTTATATTCAGAATCCCTACACAATAGGAATTTCCTGAATATGCCACAGCAAAAACATCCCTATCTATTCCATCATTAGAAATAACCCTCTGGGATTCAAGGGTCTTTTCAATCGCCCTGATTGTATCCCTCACCTTCGCTGCCTCTTCAAACCTTTCTTGTTCTGCTAATGCATCCATCTTTTTCTTCAACTCCTCAATTATCTCCTTACGCTTGCCTCTCAAAAAAAGCAGTGACTTTTTCAATAGAACCTCATAGTCATCTTTTTTTATATATCCCACGCATGGCGCAGAACATTCACCAATATCGTATAAGATGCATGGTCTCCTTCTTCTTCTGAATTCATCATCCGAGCAAGAACGCAATGGAAATACCCTCAGCAACAATTTAAGTGTCCTTCTTGCTGACTTTGCTGAAGAATATGGACCAAAGACGATTGAATCAGCACTGTCTGGCTTTCTGACAACATGAATTCTCGGAAATTCATGATTTTTACCGATTCTTATATTTACGAACGATTTATCATCTCTGAGTTTTATATTGAATCTTGGCTTATATTTTTTGATAAACTCATTCTCAAGAATCAGCGCCTCCTTTTCATTCATTGTAATGATAAACTCAAAGTCAAAAATCCTGTCCCTCAAAAACCCAATCTGATATCTTGTGTCTGATTCATTATAAAAATATGACCTCAGACGATCCTTCAGATTCTTTGACTTACCGACATAAATGATTCTGTTATTTGCATCCCTTAATATGTAGATACCGGGTTTTTCCGGAACAAGGGATAATTTTTCTCTAAGACCTTCAAGTGTTGAATTCATAATTTTATTATATAACGAATTTAGTTGCTAATTCCAGCATTGGGTGGTAAAATTTTGCAATCTATGTCCATTTCATTCAGCAATAGGGAGAAACAAATTCTTGCCGCTCTTGTTGATACAATTTTACCTGGTGGCGGGAGGATCCCTTTTAGTGCAATTGAAGTCGGCACTCATCATAAGATTATAACGCTCTCAAAAAATCTCCCGACAGAGGCACAGCGCGGATTTAAATTATTACTCCATGTAATAAACCTGCTTCCACTCTTTACACATTTCAGAACATTTCTCGGAATGAATGAAAAAAAAAGACAAGAATTTTTTGAAAATCTGGAAAATAGCCGGCTCCTTACAAAGCGAAACATCGCAATGGCAATAAAGGGATTCGTCTGTCTGGTTTATTATAATTCACCTGATGTGCAGAAGATTATTGAATACACCCCTAAGTGTCTGAAGGAATAACATGATTTATAGTAGCAAAGACATTCCGAATAAATTAGAGGATTCCGCAGATGTTTGCGTCATTGGCAGTGGCGCAGGTGGTGCAGTATTTGCAAAAGAGATGGCTGAGGGCGGCAGAAGCGTTATCCTGCTTGAGGAAGGCGGATACTACACCAAGACGGACTTTACGAGAAATCCTTTAGATATGTTCGCAAAACTCTACAGGGATATGGGCATGACAACTGCCTATGGATTGCCTGGTCATCCTCCCATAATTGTCCCCATGGGAAGGTGCCTCGGTGGAACTACGGTTATAAATTCAGGCACCTGTTTCAGGATACCTGATTCAGTGCTTGTAAAATGGAGACAGGATTTCGGTATTGAAAAATGTATGCCCGATGATATGGCGCCATTTTTTGAACGGGTTGAAAAGATTATAAATGTCACTCCGGTTACTGATGATATCATGGGGAAGAACGGATTGAAATTCCGTGAGGGAGTTAAAAAACTCGGCTACTCTGGCGGTCCAATTAAAAGAAATATGAAGGACTGTAAGGGCTGCGGAACCTGCGTATTCGGATGTCCCCATGATTCCAAACAAGCAATGCATGTGACCTATATTCCATCTGCATCAGAAAAGGGAGCGCGAATCTATACCCATTGCAGGGTTGAGAAAATTAATATTAAGGGCTCAAAGGTAAATGACGTGTCAGGAACAATCCTTGAGCCGGACACGAATAAGACAATCGGGCATTTCAGGATAAATGCAAAGGTCGTGGCAGTTGCGTGTGGAGCCATGCTCACTCCGGTTTTACTCCTCCGCAATAAAATTGCAAATTCAAGCGGCGAAGTTGGCAAAAATTTTCGCCTCCATCCCGGAATCAGAGTAATTGCTGTCTACGATGAAATTATAAATGGATGGCTTGGAGTTCCACAGAATTATTATGTGGATGAATTTTTCAATGAGGGCATAATGCTTGAGGGCGTATTTGTCCCGCCAGAGGTGGGTGCAATGGGAATGCCTTACATAGGTGAAAAACATAAGGAACTTCTCTTCAGTTATAAATACATTGGTGCATTCGGGGCAATGGCTTCTGATACAACAAGTGGCAGAATTTTTGCACGAGGTAACGGTAAGCCATTAATTTTATATAACCTCAATAAAGAAGATGCAAAAAAACTTGGAAAGGCAGTTGCAATTACTTCAAAAATATTCTTTGCTGCTGGTGCAAAAAGGGTCTTCCCTTCTGTTTATGGATTTCTTACACTGAAGTCCGCAGAAGAATGCAAAAAAATTGAAGACGCACACATTAAGCCATATCAGTTGGAGTGCATGGCATTCCATCCCATGGGGACATGCAGGATGGGCACTGACCCGAAAAAATCCGTTGTTAATTCCTTCGGAGAAAGTCATGATATAAAAAATTTGTTTATCGTTGATGCAAGCATATTCCCTACCTCACTCGGAGTCAATCCACAGGAGAGTATAATGGCATTCAGCACAAGAAGTGCCTTTCATGTATTGGAAAATATGGAGAGGTACTTTAAGTAATTGATTATTCTGGAATGAACCTTGCCCTAACTGGAAAAAGGTACTTCCTATCAATTGAATGATAGAGAATCAAAGTATCAAATGATTTGCTTCCCGGTGTGATATTGTTTTGAATGAAAAATTGCCGGGCAATTTTATCAAAAAAGGAATCCTTATACACCAGAATACCAAATTTATCAAACTTGTAATTATCTGGATTATCCCTCTGACTGATCTTCTGAGAGATGCCATAAACTGATCAATGATGTAATTGAATGCATAACAAGAGGTGGAGTAACAATATAAAGAAGAATGGTTAATTTTGCTACCCTCTGGCTGAACCATTTTGCTGTAAACTTATAAGTTATTATCATTATACAAATATCAAGAAAAAGACATATCAATTTTACTGCATAGGGAGTAATTCCTATAAAAAACATAACTAATGCTATCAGATGAGCTCTTAAAGAGGCTGCCCCATTATAGACCTGCCAGTAAATATAAAAGGGATGTTTGTTATGCTCCAGTATATCTATTGCCATTGTTCCAACAGTACTTTCATCAGTATTTAGAAATTTTGCGGCTTTGAGCAAGAGTAACGACTGGAGAAGGATTCTCAGGAGAACTACAACAACGAGAAAATAGTATCTCTGAAAAAGATTAAAACGCCTTGCTGAAATAATGCTCACTGGATTTATTCTACGATTTTTTTATAAATTTTCAACCTTAAAGTTAATTAAGATAAAAATATACCATGTCTGGCATTGGATTTTATTCCATTGGTTTTACTACCGTGTCAGTACTCATTGGGTGCTGTTCAATATTATCCCCTAATTCCATATGTTGAACGAAGATTAGTTCCTTTACCTTTACTGTTCCACTAATTTGATTCACGGTTCGTGTGACCTCGTCTGGATAATCTATTTTTACCACTGCTACAGGAACATTGATTCCAAATGGTAACTGAATTACTTCTCCAGAAGCATTGTAAAGTTCCTGACCGGATACAGTATAAAACGCAAAAGCTGGTAATGGCATCGTCCTCTGGATAATAATGGTAGTAAATTGAACTATTTGACCGCCAATCCCTGCAGGTCCGGGTTGCTGGTTTGAATTAAGGGCACTCAAAATGCTTATTGTTATAGGGACCGGAAAAGGATTCGGATTAAAAACTCCTATATTATGGTATAGTGTTGTTCTATCATTGGGATCTGGACTGTTTTCTGCAGGGGCGATAACTGTTGTTATTGTCCCACTAAATCCTGGTACAGACAAAAACACACAAATAATTGTTACCAAAATTTTTTCTTCATAATTTTCCTCCTTTGTTTGTTATATTATTAATTACGAATAGGAGGGCTCTATTGCCCTGACCCCATTTATTATAACTTTTTCAAAAGATGCTCAACAGATTTTTTAAAGATAAACAGGGCTGTATCTTTTGGGGAATTTTTTATTGCATCCTCTGCAAGTTTTTGTATCTTTTTTTTACTTAATTTATATTTTTTAATTATAAAAACAATATCCTTCCAGTCAGATTCAGTGCCTCTTCTAAGTTTTGCTATAACAAAATATAGGGGGTCTAATACTTTTATTTTAAGATATTGATTCTCATAAATAACAATTGTGTTTTTTCTGTAGTCAGGTGGCATTGAAACAATTCCCCAGGCGGAAATATCCTCTCCAATATCTGCAGGGATTTTATTTTTTCTTAAGTATGCTAACAATTTATCAACATTTCCGTTCACTTCAGCATCAAGGTCTCTGGTCTTCCTGCCTTTCATTCCGTAATATTCCATCGCCTGACCACCAAGTATAATTACCTCAAGGGGCTTCTTTTCTTTTTTTGTAAAGTCATCCAGTAGTTTTATTATTTTTTTTAAATTAACTGACATGATACAAAAGTTCAAGAAATTTTCTGTAGTCCCTCATGTCTATCTTTTCAGAAGAACTTTTTATTGGCCTTCTTTTTATTCCACAAATTGTCAGCAGGGTCTTAAAGTTCTTATACCATCCTCCGGCTATTTTGTAATTTCTTCTTATAACCGGAATATGTAAATATTTCTCCCATGGTATCCGGTCATTTATAAGAATCTCCATCCATAAAATGTCTTTAACAGTACTGTCTTTTATTATATCTTCTATGTTTTTATAGGTCTTCCCCGTGTATAAAAAGAGCACCTTTATCTGAAGATTTTCAGTGTTTTGATCATCCTTAACCATTTTTTAATTTTAACCTATAGAATCGGCAGAATCAAGACTCAAAACCCTGTAGTTTATCCATTATGTCATTATTTTTTTCATTTTTCCCTTGCAGAAAAAATTAAAAATCTGATAATATTATAATCTTATGTTTAAAAAAATACTCGTTGCAAACAGGGGCGAAATTGCCTCAAGAATAATAAGGGCCTGTAAAGAGCTAGGGATTAAAAGCGTTGCTATCTATCCCGAGGAGGACTCCACTGCCATCTACATAAGAAAGGCAGACGAGGCATATCTTGTAGGACCAGGACCAATTGAAGGATTCTTAAACCCCTATCTTATAATTGACATTGCCCAGAGAGTAGGAGCGGATGCAGTTCATCCAGGATACGGATTTCTCTCAGAAAATGTTACTTTTGCGCAGGAATGTGAATCCCATAAAATAAAATTTATAGGACCAACAAGCGCAAGCATGGCAAAACTCAGCAATAAATTAGAAGCAAAAAATCTTGCTAAAAAATTAGGAATTCCAATCCTTCCCTATACAGAAAGTTCTGTCTCCTCTGTTGAAGAGGCAATTAGAGAAGCAGAAAAAATCACCTATCCTGTTATGCTTAAAGCAGCAGGTGGCGGTGGAGGGAGAGGAATGAGAATTGTCAGAAGTCCATCTGAAATGGAGCGACAGTTTCCCATCGCAAAGATGGAAGCAAAGAATTTTTTCGCTGATCAAAGTATATTTATTGAAAAATACCTGGAAAAGCCCCACCACATTGAAATTCAGGTCATGGCAGATAGCAAGGGTAATGTTATTCATCTTGGGGAGAGGGATTGCTCCATACAGCGAAAGCATCAGAAAATTATTGAAATCGCCCCTTCTCTGATTTTAACCGAAAAAAAACGGAGTGAAATGGTTGAGTGTGCAATAGAACTTGTGAAAAAGGCAAACTACGAGAATGCGTGTACCGTTGAATTTCTTGTTGACGACAGATTGAATTTTTATCTTATGGAGGTAAACACACGCCTGCAAGTGGAACACCCTGTTACTGAGGAAATTACGGGATTTGATATTGTTCAAGAGCAAATAAGAATTGCTGAAGGAGAAAAACTTTCTGCAAAACAGTCTGAGATATCCTTTACAGGATATGCAATACAGTCCAGAATAAATGCAGAAGACCCAAAAAATGGATTTCTTCCTAACAGCGGTAGAATCACTTCATATTATTCGCCTGGTGGTATAGGCGTCCGTATTGATGGGGCAATATACAAGGACTATGTTGTGCCGGATTTCTACGATTCACTCCTTGCAAAACTTACAGTTAGAGGCAGGACATGGAAGGAAGCAGTAGCAAGAATGCAGAGGGCTCTCGGAGAATATATAATTCGTGGGGTAAAGACCACACTCCCTTTCCTGCTGGAGATAGCAAGACATCCTGATTTTATTAATGGAAACTTTAATACAGCATTTATTGACTCTCATCCTGAACTATTTGAGTATTTAGAGGAGCCACCGCCTGAAGAGATTGTCGCAGCAATAAGCGCTGCAATTGGATTTCATGAAGGTCTATAAAGTTAATGAAAGAAGAGGTATATGCAAAAAGGCATTAAAAAAACAAAAAAGATTCTGGTAACGGAAACTGTATTCAGGGATGCACACCAGTGCCTTCTCGCAACGCGACTTAGAACAGAGGACATGCTGCCCATCTGTGAGAAGATTGATAAGGTTGGTTACTGGTCTGTAGAAATGTGGGGTGGAGCCACCTTTGATACTTGTTTGAGGTATCTCAGAGAGGACCCCTGGGAACGATTGAAGGCACTTAAAAAGGCACTTCCCAATACAAAACTTCAGATGCTTCTGAGGGGTCAAAATCTTGTCGGTTACAGACATTACCCAGATGACGTTGTTGAAAAATTTATTGAACGGGCTGTAGCCAATGGCATTGACATCTTCCGGATTTTTGATGCTCTTAATGACCTGAGAAACCTTAAAACTTCAGCAAAGGTTACAAAACGCGTTGGCGCCCATCTACAGTTAGCCATTGCATATACAATAAGTCCTGTACATTCAATAGAGTATTTTGTTGAACTCGCGAAAAAAATGGAAGATATGGGCTGTGATTCCTTATGTATAAAAGATATGGCAGGATTACTTACACCCTTTGTAACATATAATCTTGTCAAAAAAATAAAGGAAAATGTGAAAATCCCTTTACATCTCCATAGTCATGATACAGGTGGATTCGGCAGCATGAATCTTCTGAAGGCAATAGAAGCAGGTGTTGATATGATTGATACTGCTATTTCACCTCTTGCAACAGGCTCATCCCATGCCCCAACTGAAAGTATGGTTGCCGCATTACAGGGTACCGAATACGATACAGGACTTAATCTTGAACTCCTGGGTGAAATAGCAGATTATTTTAGAGAAACTGTAAAAAAGTACAAGAAATTTAAGTCCGATTTCACCAATATTGACACGGGTGTTATTGTATGGCAGATTCCTGGTGGAATGCTTTCAAACCTTGCGAATCAACTCAAAGAGCAGGATTCATTACATTTGATTAAAAAGGTTCTTATTGAAGTCCCGAATGTCCGTAGGGACCTCGGATACCCTCCCCTTGTAACCCCAACAAGTCAGATTGTAGGAACACAGGCAACACTGAATATTTTAACTGGTGAACGATACAAGGTCATAACAACGGAGACAAAAAATTATCTTCGCGGTTCCTACGGTAATCCGCCTGGAAAAATTGACAGCGAACTGCTCAAAAAGGCAATTAAGAATGAGGACATAATCAAGGTCAGACCTGCTGATTTGCTTGAGCCGGAACTTGAAAAAATCACAAAGGAGATTGGCAATAAGGCAAAGAGCATTGAGGATGTTCTGTCATACGCTCTGTTCCCAAATATAGCACTAGAATTTTTTGAACTGCGGGAACAGGGTAAATTACAACCTGTTGATATGGAGGAGTCATCAAAGGAAGAGGTTCATTCTCTTCCAAAAACTGCATCCTCTGAATTTATAATTAAACTTCATGGTGATTCATATCATGTCAAAATTGCAGGTGTGGGACCAAAGGGAGAGGGTCCCAGACCATTCTTTATAAAGGTTAACAACAAACTTGAAGAGGTCCTCGTTGAATCACTGATGGAGGTGGTTACAGCGCCTGAGGGGCAGATTATTCCACCAACAAAGATTGAAGGCATAAGGCCAAAGGCGAAGAAACTCGGAGATGTTACAACCCCAATTCCAGGGAAGATCAGAGTAATTAAGGTCCAGGAAGGGCAATATGTAAAGGAAGGAGATGTTCTCTTAATTATTGAGGCAATGAAACTTGAAAATGAAGTCCATTCTCCGATAAGCGGCACTATAAAGAAAATTTATGTTAAAGTTGGAGATGACGTAAACCCGCAGGAAACATTGTTGGTTATTGAACCAGATAAGAATTTGTGATAAAATAATATAGAAGAGCTCACTATGATTAGAAAACCAGCAGTGGCAGGGTATTTTTACCCGTCGGACCCAGCAGAACTCTTTAAGGATGTCCGGAACTATACAAAATCCACCACAACAGAAAAAAGTGCAATTGGCATTATCTCACCCCACGCGGGCTATATGTATTCTGGTGCTGTTGCAGGAAAAACTTTTTCCACAATCAGAGTTCCAGAAACCGTGATTGTAATTGGTCCAAACCATACTGGTATCGGCTCTGAGGCAGCGATTGTGTGCTCAGGTAAGTGGCTGATTCCGGGCGCAGAGATTGAAATTAATTCCAGAATTGCAACGGCCCTCCTTGAGAATTCTAATTACCTTGAGGAAGACTCAATTGCACACTCCCGAGAACATTCTCTTGAGGTTCAAATTCCTTTTCTTTATTACAAAAACAAAAATTTAAAATTAGTTCCTATCTGCCTTGCTCATCATAATTTTAATTTCTGCAATGAACTTGGTAGGTCCATTGGCGAAACCATAAAAAAGTCAGGGGAAGATATTCTTATAGTTGCAAGTTCGGATATGAGCGATTATGAAACCAATGAAATTGCTAAAAAAAAAGATAAACTCGCAATTGATGAAATCCTGAAGTTATTGCCGAGAGAACTTTACAATGTAGTAATTGAACACAGGATAAGTATGTGCGGACTTATTCCTGTTGTAACCATGCTCTGTGCTGCGAAAGAACTGGGGGCAAAAAAAGCAGAATTGATTCATTACCAGACATCAGGCGATACCAGCGGGGACTATTCTCAGGTCGTCGGATATGCAGGAATCATCGTATATTAGTTCTTTTCTTCTTGAAATATGTTTCCACTACAGTTTTTAATTCATCGCTTTTAAGAAGATAAGCGACTATAGAAAAGATGAAAATGCCCAGAAATATCAACCCTCCAAGAATGCCTGCTGAGACGAATCTGCCATAGTTCGTCTGCAAAAAGATTTGTTCAAAATAATAGAGGATTACTGCCATCACCCCTGAAGCGATAAATGTCTTTACTATTGATTTTAAAAGACCGCTGAATCCAAGAGGACCAACTTTTATCTGCAAAAAAATAATCAGGAGACAGAAATTAGCAATTGAAGCAAGCGTTGTCGCTAAGGCAAGGCCATTATGTTTCATGGGCATCATAAGCAAAATACTGAAAATTAAGTTTAAAACAAAGGTGATTACAGCAATCTTTACCGGCGTCCTGGTATCCTTTAACGAATAAAAGGCCTGGACAATAATCCTTGAGCCCCCAACTGCCCACAGCCCAGGAGCATAATAAAATAAGGCAGAGGCGGTATTAAGCGTATCTCTATTTGTAAATTTACCCATCTGATAAAAAATCCTTATGATTGGTTCAACAAAAATCATTAATCCCAGCATAGCTGGTATCGTAATAAAGAATGTCAATGCCAGTCCATAATTCAAGGATTTCTTAAATTCATCCATTCTGTCTTCCGAAGCAAGAAAGGACAGATTTGGCAACGTGACAACAGCAACAGAGACAGCAAATATGCCCAGGGGAAGTTCAAAAAATCTTCCTGCATACCATAGAAATGCCACACTGCCTTCTGAGAGAAATGATGCAAGAAATGTTGTAACAAGCAGGTTTATCTGATAGACAGCAGCCCCAAAAATTGCAGGGACAAAGAGACGGGCTGTTTCCTTTACACCAGTATGAACAGGATTGAATAATAAATTAAATCTGTAGCCACGCTTTACCAGAGGTGGAATTTGAACAATCAACTGCACTAAACTGCCGATTAAGACGCCAACCGCAAGAGAATAGATGGGCTCATTGAAAGAAGAATAAAAGATAAAGGTCCCGGCAATAATTGATAGATTTAAAAAAATTGGAGCAAGCGCAGGAGTTACGAAATGATTATAGGTATTGAGTATTCCACTGAATAACGCAACAAGACCGATGGAGAATATAAAAGGGAACATTATTTGCGTCAATTTGACAGTAAGGGTAAATTTTTCCGGATTTCTGAAAAAACCAGGGGCAGTCAGAAACACAAATCCACTAGCGAATATTATTCCAAGGAGCGTTACAATTATAAGAGATATAGAAATAATTGTAAAGGCAGAATTTGCAAATCGCTTTGCTTCGTCTTCACCGTTTTTGCGTAAATATCGGGCAAAAATCGGAATGAAAGATATTGTTATTGCGCCCTCTGCAAAGAGCCGTCTCAAAAGATTCGGCAATCTGAAGGCAACAAAGAATGCATCAGTTGCTGTCCCTGCTCCAAATAGGTAAGCAATTATAATCTCCCTTGACAGCCCCAGGATTCTGCTTATTGCGGTAAGAAAACTTAATATCCCGGCGTGGTAAGTTATTTTTTTACTTGTCTCTCTATAATCCATTATTCTATTGACATAATAATCAATTTATTTTAAAATTTGAGATTAATTTTTGAGGAGGAAACTGTATGAGTAAACATATCTCGGCAGAAAGGGCACATAGAAGTAGTGAGAGGAAACATGTGTATAATCTCAGGGTAAAAAGAAACATCAAGGAACTTGTCAAGACAGCGAGAGAATTAATTAAAAATAAGAAGGAAAAAGAAGCAAGGGAAATGGTAGCAAAAGCAGTAAAATATCTTGATAAGGCAGTAACACAGAAAGTCCTGCACAGAAATAATGCATCCAGAAGAATTTCACGCCTCGTCACTCTGCTGAACAAGACATTCATCCCTGCAAAAAATTAGTCCCTCCTCTCCTGCAGAAGGAGAGGAAAAAATCATCAAATAGTACGGACCTGCTTATGGCAGACGATTTCAATAAAATGTCGAGTTCTGAGAGTCTTTTAAGAGCATCATATAATTCCTCTGCAGTATAATTTTGGGCGCCCTGAAATTTTCTGTTAAAGGAAAATCTGTTTCTTTCACCTGACTTAATAAAAATCTCCTCCTCGCTTAATCCACTATCAATCAATCGTCTGATAGTATAAAGCCCCATTATATATGTGGCTACTGAACTCATTACACCCAGATATTCGTAATCCTTCTTTATTACGCTTCTGAAACTCTTCATGACAAGAGCAGCATTTCTTTCACATATTCCATTAAGAATGCCAAAAAAATCATCCTTTATATCAGCAAAAACGTTTTCCTCAACATCCTCGGAGGAGATATTTTTTTTGTCTTTACAACTAATTTTTAACTTTTCAATCTCATTCTTGATATTAAAAAGCGAGCTCCCACTCAATTCTAACAGAAGATTGACTGCATCATAATCTATTCTGAACCCTGCATCCTCCAGTTCCTCCATAATAAAGCCCCTCAATTCATTTGCCTTTTTGTATTCTGGGAAACTCACCACCGATTTATATTTCTCTGCAATCACCTCACTTAAGGACTTATTTTTCATTTCGTTGTGTGCGATAAAAATTATAAAGGTATTAACAGGTGGGTTTTCAATAACCGGAAGCATTGCTTCAATCTTATCTTTTGAAAGAGATTCAGCCCTTTTTATTATTATCATTTTTCTATTACTGAAGAGAGATATATTTTTTATGCTTTTGATAACCTCATCTATATCACATTCGTCTGAATAGAAAATTTCAATACCTGATGTGCTTCTATCGGGGAATATTTTCCCCTTGAGTTTTTCAATCGCAAGGGTCACTAAATATTGTTCTCCGGTGAAAAAATAAACTGGTTGTATCTTCCCCTTTTCAAGTTGTCTAAATAATTCTGTCTTATTCATTCCGCTCACCTGTTATGAGATCGTGTATTTCCTCTGCTGTGTTTCTCGCGACAATATCAACTGTTTCATATTCGTTTCTCTTTATATCAATTACACTCCCTTCCGCTACGAAATAACTGTCCTCTTTTGATATTTCACCGCTATCAAATATAATCAAGCCGTTTTTATTGCGTAAAACAGCACGGATTATCAGATAAACCCTGTATTCAATAGCCCTGTTATCAGGATCAAAAAATACAGGACCAACAGAGTATGAGATTAATGCAGTTTCAAGAACCGCATCTGCATCTTCCCTTGAAACAAGTGAAAAAATCTTGGATTTCGTAAACTCGTCATAAAGGGATGATGTAAAATATTTTTCTATTCCTGCCTCTTTTGTGTTATTTCTGACAACTTCTATAAAGATATTCTTTATATCAGAATAGGGGCTTTCACCCCTTCTGAAATGATAACCACACCCTAAGTAAAGAAATAAAAATATTAAAATAAATCTATAAAACAATATTTACCAACCGTCCTGGAACCACAATTATTTTTTTTATATTTCTATTACCTGTGTATTCCTTTATTCGTTCATTCTCTATCGCTCTCTTCTTCAATTCATCTTCAGTAATATTTGCATCCACAACAATTTTGCTCCTCACCCTGCCATTTATTTGAATAACAACCTCAATTTCATCCTCTTTTATTAATGCTCTGTCCCATTCAGGCCAATTTTCTTTAATTATACTTTTTTGATTACCTAATTGCTCCCATAGTTCTTCTGCAATATGCGGCGTAAAGGGCGAAAGCAATATCAAAAATTTCTCAATAGCTTCTCTTAAACAAGCACGAATGTTTTTTTCCTCTTTTATAATCTCAACGTTGAGTCCCGAAAGATAATTAACAAATTCCATCATAGAACTTATTGCGGTATTGAAATGAAAGCCATTTTCAATATCATCGGTAACCCTTTTGATTGTAATATGAGTTCTTTTTAGAATTTCCTTACTGATTCCATTGATGCGGGTATAATTCTTCAACTTCTTTTCTTTTTTTATCAACGGAATTAATTCATTTATCAGTCGCCAGACCCTGTTGAGAAACCTGTAAGATCCCTCCACACCTTTATCACTCCATTCGAGGTCCCTCTCGGGTGGAGCGGCAAAAAGGATAAATAAACGTGTCGTATCGGCACCATATTTTTTTATCATGTCATCGGGATCCACAACATTGCCTTTGGATTTGCTCATTTTTGCACCATCTTTGATTACCATACCTTGAGTCAATAGATTGACAAACGGTTCATCTAATGAAATAACCCCGAGATCCCTCAAAACTTTTGTATAGAATCTCGCATAGAGCAGATGAAGGATTGCATGTTCTATTCCTCCAATATACTGGTCAACGGGTAACCAGTATTCTGACTTTTTAGAGTTCACTGGACTGCGTTTATAATCCGGAGATACATAGCGAATAAAATACCAGGAGGACTCAACAAAGGTATCCATTGTATCTGTCTCACGCAGAGCAGGAGAGCCACATTTATAACATTTAGTTCTATAAAAGTTCTCGTGTTTCTTCAAGGGTGATTCGCCTGGTGAAAGGTCAACATCTTCCGGCAAAACAACTGGCAGGTCCTTTTCATTCACCGGAAGCATTCCACATTTATCACAATAAATAACCGGAATCGGGGCACCCCAGTAGCGCTGTCTTGAAATGCCCCAGTCCTTTAATTTATAACTTATCTTTCTTCTGCCGATACCCATTCGCGTTAATTTATCAACAATTTTTACCTTCCCCTCCTCGCTTGGTAAATTGTCAAACTCAGAAGAGTTGACCATTATTCCAGGTTCTGTGTATGCTTCCTTCATCTCTGCGGGGTTAAGATTCTTCCCCGGCGGATTAATTACAATAATAACTGGCAGGTTATTTTCTTTCGCAAACTCAAAGTCCCGCTGGTCATGGGCTGGCACACCCATTACAATTCCTGTGCCATATTCCATAAGGACATATTCAGCCACATAAATTGGGACACGCCTGCCATTAACTGGATTAATACAATACCTGCCCGTAAAAATACCCTTTTTACTTTGAGTTATGGACCGCGATCTTGTATCCCTGTTCAGTACTTCAGAAATGAATCTTTTGACCGTTTCTTCCTGTTCTGTTCCCTGACAGAGCGCTTCAAGAATCTGATGTTCAGGTGCAATGCTTACAAAGGTTACACCGTAGAGCGTATCAGGTCTCGTGGTAAAGACAGAAAGTTTGCCCTCCATGCCCTCCAGGGAAAAGTCAATCTCAGCACCTTCGCTCCTTCCAATCCAGTTCTTTTGCATTGATATGACCCTCTCGGGCCAGCCCTTCAGCCGGTCACACCATTCTAACAACTCCTGAGCGTATTCAGTGATTCTAAAAAACCACTGGGTTAACTCTTTCAGCACCACGGGCGATTCACACCGCCAGCATGCTCCGTCCACCACCTGTTCATTTGCGAGAACTGTATTACACTTAGGGCACAAGTTCACAAAGGATTTCTTTCTATATGCAAGCCCTCTCTCAAGCATTTTAATAAAAATCCATTGTTCCCATTTGTAATATTCAGGTCGGCAGGTTGTAATCTCTCTGGTCCAATCATAACTCAACCCCAGTCTTTTTAACTGATTCTTCATATATTCAATGTTGCTGTAGGTCCATTTTGCAGGGTGAGTATTATGTTCAATGGCTGCATTCTCTGCTGGCAATCCAAAGGCATCCCAACCGATTGGATGAAGGACGTCAAACCCACGCATTCTCTTATATCTGGCGATGACATCACCTATCGTGTAATTCCTTACATGCCCCATGTGAATCTTCCCTGATGGGTAGGGAAACATCTCCAGACAATAATATTTTGGTCGGTCCTTCCATTCTTTAACTATAAATAGTTTTTTTGATTCCCAATAATCCTGCCACTTTTTTTCAATTTTTTCCGGTATATATTTGTCCATGTTAATTAAATTTAATTAACATAATTTCACTCATCTTGCAAGGGAAATAATTACTGATGTCGTATAAAGTTTAAACTGTGACCCAAAATATAAAGTTTGAACTGTCCCCTTTGAAGGATAAAGATTATGAATTCAGGGTATGGATAATAAGGGAAGTT
>FWPU01002569.1_pt1 | contig 49587 bp, 40 predicted proteins | sample 2228361 | NCBI WGS metagenome assembly FWPU01 (sample SAMEA103939777, study PRJEB20133) | metagenome | reverse complement strand
GGGTGGAAGCGTCTCGGCTGGAAACGGCGGGACGCTTTTTTTTGTGATACGATTTCATTCTCAATGCGCAAGCGTTTGGCTATATTGAGCAAGCATTTGTTGTAACGAGTGTGGTAACGAAAAAGGGGAAAAGAGGATTTTGCCGTGAGTAACATTTCACCCAACAAACCAAAACCGTCCGCAGAGCCGAGTCAACTTGAACGTCTTGCTTCCACATCAGGCATTCGCAACACGCGTCCTGTGGGTCATTCGTCATCGTTTGCGGAGACGCTTCTTTCCTTTCTCAAGCCGATTACTTGGATTCCTGTGATTTGGAGTTTTGTTTGCGGCGCGGTGGCGAGTGGCAAATTTGGTTGGGGAAATTTAGGGGACGGGATTTTTTGGCTTGGCGTTTTGCTCACGGGACCGATGGCAACAGGCACGTGCCAAATGCTCAACGATTACTTTGACCGCGACATTGACGCCATCAACGAGCCCACACGCCCGATTCCGAGCGGCGCGATTTCACTGCGCAATGCGACGATTCTCATTTCGATTTGGTCGGTGCTGACGGTGCTTGTGGCGTGGCTCATTCACCCATTTGTTGTTGCGCATGTGATTTTGGGGATTGTCAATGCGCATCTTTACAGTGCGAATCCGATTAAACTTAAAAAGCGGCTGTGGTGGGGCAATATCATTGTGGCGTTTTCGTATTTGCTTTATCCGTGGCTTTCAGGGGAAGTGGCGTATCGTGGCGAGATAACGGTTCACTCGGTGGTGATGGCGTTCTGCTATGCCTTTGCCAGCACAGGCACAATGACGGTCAATGATTTCAAATCGATTGAAGGCGATATGCGTGTTGGGATTCGCACGTTGCCGGTTGCGTTTGGCGAGCGGAGAGCGGCGGTGATTGCCGCCTCGCTCATCAATGTTGGGCAAGTGATGGCATCGGCGTATTTGTTGTATTTGGGTCAGTATGTCAATGCCGCTCTTGCCTTTGGGTTTATTCTTCCGCAAATGGCATTGCAAGTTCGCTTCATTTCTGCGCCGCGCCGATACGATGTGTGGTATAATGGGATTGCACAAAATTTTTTAGTGGCGGGCATGATGGTTTCGGCACTTGCGATAGCCAATTTATGACCGCGTTTTTGGGTAGGTAGTGCTATTAAAGTGTGTTTTCATTCTGAAACAGCGTCGAGCCTCACCTTGTCCCAACTTTGCCCCGGGACGTCCTTCTCCTTTTTCAGGAGCGGGTTATCGCCAATCCGTGTAGGTCGCATTCCCTCTTCCTTTTAGGCGCGAGTTAGGGTGCGGTCGCATTCCCTCTCCTTTTAAGGAGAGGGTTAGGGTGAGGTCATAGAACACGGATAAGACGGATAATGCTTTTTAAGCTCGCCCTGTCTGCACCTCACCCTGTCCCGACTTTGTCGGGACGTCCCTCTCCTTTTGAAGGAGCGGGAAAGATTCCGTAACGCGCAATCAAGGGTGAGGTTGCGTCACTTCATCGCTGAAATGATAGACACAAGATTGTTACACGACTGTGCCTTTGCGATTAGAACGGCGCGTCGTCGGGGTTGAGTGGCGGTTCGGGCGGTGGCAGTTGGCTCTGCGCAATGGCATCTGCGGCTTTGCTGGCACGGAATTCATCGTTCGGCGGTAAATCCGCGCTTGTGTAGATGGTTGAGAGCGATTCAAATCGACCATATTGCTCCAAGAAGCGCAATTTGACTTCGCCGATAGGACCGTTGCGTTGTTTGCCGATATCGACCACAATCACGCCTTTGGTTGAAGAGCCGTCGGGGAAATTTTGCACGCCGTAGCGTTCAGGGCGCGAGAGGAACATGACGACGTCGGCATCTTGCTCGATGGAGCCGGATTCGCGGAGGTCGGAAAGTTGGGGTTTGCGGTCGGCACCGCGTTGTTCGATGGAGCGATTGAGCTGGGCGAGTGCGATAACGGGCACGTTGAGTTCTTTGGCGAGGGCTTTGAGCGAGCGCGAAATCTGCGCGATTTCTTGCTCACGATTGGCTTTGCCGTCGCGCACGGGCGTGATGAGTTGGAGGTAGTCGATGATGATTAAGCCGATATTTTTTTCCTGCTTCATTCGGCGCGCTTTTGCACTCAGTTCGATGATGGAAATGCTGGGGGTATCGTCGATGTAAATTTCGGAGCTGGAGAGCGGGTCTAAAAGCCCCATGATGCGCGTCATTTCTTGGGGCGAGATGCGTCCGGTTCTTACGGCGTTGGAGTCGGCGCAGGCTTCGGCGCACAGCAGTCGCATGGCTAATTGAATTTCTGCCATTTCGAGGCTGAAAATGAGGACGGGGACTTTGGCATCGACGGCGGCGTTGCGCGCAAAGGCGAGTGCAAGAGCCGTTTTTCCCGTTGAGGGGCGCGCGGCGATGATAATCATATCCGCCGGCTGAAAACCCGCTGTTAATCTATCCAAATCCGCGAAGCCCGACGGCACACCCGTTACTGCGCTTTTTTTGCTTTGCAATACCTCGATGAGTTTTGTTGCATCTTTGAGAAGGGCTTTGATGTCGGTGGCTTTTTTCTTAATGCCTGCTTGCGAAATTTTGAACACTTCTTGCGAAGCGCGCTCAATGAGTTCGAAGACATCAAGGGATTGTTCGTATCCTGCCTGCGAAATTTGCGTAGCGATGTGAATCAATCGTCGGTAGAGGTATTTTTCTTTAACGATGATGGCGTGGTATTCGACGTTTGCCGCCGTTGCGACTTTGTTGGTCAGTTCGGCGATGTAGTGGTAGCCGCCCGCCGCTTCAAGTTCTTCGGAGCGTTTGAGCTCGTCGGTGAGCGTAACAAGGTCAATTGCTTCTCGGCGTTGATAAAGCCGAAGCATGGCTTTGTAGATGAGGCGATGTTTTTGGTCGTAAAAAATCGTATCGGATTCTTCGCCGAAGACCGCAATCACACGCTCGATAGCGTCTGTGGAAATCAAAATTCCACCGAGCACTTCTTGCTCGACTTGAACGGCGTTGGGCAAAACGCGTCCGTCTTTAATGTCGACTTCTTCACGAAATCCTCTGCGACTGCCGGTTAGTTTTTGCAAAGGATAACTGCCGCTCATTTCTTGGCTTCGTTCAATAAATCCGCTCATCGGTTGTGTGCTTGAATTGCATTGGTCATGCTGTTGATTAACTGACTACAAAAACACTTTAAGGATTAGGTCAAGTCAATTTCCTGCGTATTTCTCATCGTAAAGTCGTCGGAGCAGTTGCACGTCTTCCCAGCACAGGCGTTTCCAATTTGGATTGCGCAAGAGTGCGGCGGGGTGATAAGTTACGATAAGATCGATGTTGCGCCACTTATGCACCTTGCCGCGCAGGGCTTGCATAGTAAGATTATTTTCCAAAAGCGTATTCGCCGCAACCTTGCCTAGGGCTAAAATGATTTTTGGACGAATGATTTCTAATTGGCGATACAGGTAAGGCAAACATGCGGCGATTTCATCTGGCTCGGGATTGCGATTGTTTGGCGGGCGCGATTTGACGATGTTGCAGATATAGACCTCGCGCCGTTCAAATTTGATTGCCGCTAAAATGTTGTTGAGCAGCTGACCTGAACGTCCGACAAAAGGCAAGCCTTGTTCGTCTTCATCGGCACCGGGGGCTTCGCCGACGAGCACCACTTTGGCGCGCTCGTTGCCATCGCCGAACACATAGTTCTTTCGGGTTTCGCCCAAACGACACTTCTTGCACGTTTTTGTGGCTTCGTAAAGCTCTGCGAGCGTTTTGTAACGCTGTAAGTCTTCTTCGGGAGAAGGAAGAGACCGTGACGGCTCATCAAACAATCCGCCTTGCATCGTTTTTCGTTTGTGTGTTTCAAAAACTGTTAGAGACAAAAAAACTGCAAAGAGGTCTTGCAGTTTGGCGTGTTGCGTAAGGTGTAAGTGCTACGCTTGCGTCATTGTCGAAGCGATGTTAAAGAACTTTTTTGAAAGAAAAAATTTGCTTTTTCCAAAATCATTTTTGCGGCACTTCGCTTTGCTTGTAAGGGAAGTTGCTCGATGGTGCCGTCTCTAAAAATGAGCGTCAGTCGGTTGGTGTCGACCTCGAATCCCGCGCCTTGTTCTTGGGCGTGATTGAGCGCAATCATATCGCAATTTTTGACCATGAGTTTGGCTTTGGCGTTTTCAAGTGGATCTTGGATTTCTAATGCAAAGCCGACCGAAACTTGATGCGGTTGCTTGGCTTTTCCGAATTCGAGCAAGATGTCGGGATTTTTGACGAGGTGAAGCAAGAGCGTGTCTGACGATTTTTTGAGTTTGCCGTCATAGACTTCGGCGGGGCGATAGTCGGCGACGGCGGCGGCGGCAATAAAGAGATGGAGCGTGCGAAAGTAGTTTCGGGCTTCGCGAAACATTTCTTCGGCACTTTCTACATCAATGCGATGCACCTTCGGCGGCGTTTGAAGGTGCGTTTTGCCAGTAATCAACATTACTTCTGCGCCGAGTTCGGCGGCGACTTCGGCGAGCGCAAAGCCCATTTTTCCAGAAGCATAATTCGAGATAAATCGCACGCCGTCAATTTTTTCGCGCGTTGCACCAGCAGTTACAACCACCTGTTTTCCGGCAAGCAGTTTTTCTTTCGGCGCAAGAGCCTCAACCACATGCCGAAATATCGTCTCGGGTTCAGGCAGTCGACCTTTGCCAATTAAGCCCGACGCAAGTTCGCCGATTTCTGGCTCAACGACAAGACAGCCCTCTTGCGCGAGCATGTTCAAATTGCGTTGCACGGCGGGCGCGTCGAACATCTCGCCGTCCATTGATGGAAATATCAACTTCGGCTTGTTCGGACGCATAGTGAGAAAACACACCGAAAGCATCTCGTCGGAAAAGCCGCTGGCGAGTTTGGCAATCGTATTGGCTGTGGCGGGCGCGAGCACGAAGCAATCCGCCCATTCGCCCAAGTGAATGTGCGTCGTCCAATCACTCTGGCTTGAAGTGGCATCGGGAAATATCTCGCAAAGCACTCGCCGCCCTGAAAGCGTGGCGAGCGTAAGTGGCGAGACGAACTGCGCGGCGGATTTCGTCATCGCGACTTGCACTTCTGCACCGGCTTTTTTGAAGAGGCGCACAAGGTTTGGAATTTTGTAAGCCGCAATGCCGCCGCTCACGCCGAGTAGAATATGTTTGCCAGAAAGGTCAGTCATTTGTTTTCAGCAGATTCAGTTTCAGGTTGACGGCTCACGCGTTCTGGCTCGGTTTCATCGGGCGGTTTTTGCTCGATGTTGGGTTTCGGACTTGGCAGAGGTATGGGTGATTTCTTGCGTCGGAAAATGCGGTCGCTTAGTTCGCTCCACGTGTGGAAGTTATCGCGATACGCCACGCCGAAGCCCCACAGTTCTTGCATTTCTTGATTGAAGATGGTGAAGTTGTTTTGTCCAAACATGCGGAAGGCTTCGAGGACGACTTTATCGCTGATGCGGTATTCTAATTTTTGTGAATTGGTGTTGCCTCCGCGAACCGCGGCAGAGTCGTTGTTAGCAAACGAGCCGGAGCCGATGACAACGAGCCTGCCGTCGGTGCCGGGCACGGCGTAGGCGACGGCTAAATCGACGCCTGAGAATCCGCCGCTGGCGTCGCGCGCCAAGCCGATATTGACGGATTGCACGCCGGCAATCGTGCCTGCAACGCGCGAGAGTTGCGATGAAAGCAAGCCAGCACCCGCCCCTAATCCTGCATTTGCCACTGTGCCCGCACCAATCCCAGCACTGCTTCCACCGAGTTCAACGGGCGGCGCATACCACTGTCCAGCGGAAAGTAGCAAGGCGAAGTTCAAGACGGCATTCGGGTCTTCAAAGCCGGGCAAATCTGCGTTTGGCATTTTGAATTCCAATTCTTCAAATCGATAGCCCATCGCCATGTTGGGCGCGAGCGCAGTGCCGGTAATTTTCACGATTAAGAACACTTCGGCTTGAACGCCCATGCGGCGCGGGTCGGGATTGTCGGCGCGCGTGCGCGTTTCCGCCGTTACATTGATGTTGGCGTTCAGAATATCGTCTTCGTTCCAAGAAATTTTTCCACCGGGTTTAACCGCAAAGTTTTTCGTGAACGCCGTGTAACTGCCGCCCGCAATCGATGCGCTTCCGAAGGCTTCAAGGTTAATGCCGCGCTTGCGGACGCGAATATCGACCTCTTCGAGGCTCACTTTCATTTGCTCGCCGAGATACTTGTTGAAGATAATGGTGTAAAGCATTCGGCGTTGGGTTTGCACGCGCAAATCCATCGTCATGAGGTCATATGGCGTGATTTGATAGGCTTGAATGCGCGCGCGCGTCTCGTCCATTGAAAATTCTTCGCTGAGCCGACGCTCTTTCTTGATGCGGACGCGCTCCTCTACGGTGAGCGTCGTGTCTTCACGCGCTCGCATGGTGATGAACTTTGCCGCTTCGGCGAATTGTGTGGCATTGTTAGCGTTTTTGGCGAAGGAACTCATGTCGCCTTCATTGATGGTGAGCCGTCCCGTAAGTTTCGGCGCGTCCAGTGTGCCGAAGTAGCGCAGGTTGTCGGTGGAAGCAACCAGCGTGCCGAAGGGTAAGCCATCTTTGCCTTCGGGCTTTCGCATAAGGTGCAAGCGATTGAACGTGATGCCGATGTCGAACGACTCAACGGCGAAGTTGTTCATTTTAACTGTGCCGTTAGTTGAGCCTTCGCCGCGGAAGCGGTCGTTGAAGGTGAGTGCCGTCCATCTTGCGCCGCTGGGCGTGGCGACGATTTCGCCGTTGAGCGTGTATTCGACTTGCGTGGCAATCGGCGTCGTCTTGACTTTGTCAATCAAAAGGCTGATGCGAATGTCGGGCGAGGGAAATCGTCCGCGCACGGTCGCCAGCAGCTTGATCAATCCCGTTGTGCGTTCAAGTGGAACAAAGGCTTCGAGAGCCGAGGCGGCAATGTCGTCGGAGCGCACTTCGGCGAAGACTTCTTCACCCTTGATAAAGCCAAAGGGCGTGCCGTCGCTGTCCAAGTTTATGGGAATGCGCCCGCGCCCTGAAATGCGATTGACGATGTCGCCTTGTCCGAAGACGCGCGATTTTTTGGTGCTATCGAGATTGGCGCCAAGCGTAATCTCCAGCCATTTATTTTGGTAATCGGCTTGGAGCGTGATGTTCCCGCCGCGCACCGAACTGTAAATCAAATTGCGAATATCTAACCCGAACGTGATGACAGGACGCTGTAAGTTGCCACTGACTTCAAGCGCGAGATTCACTCTGCCGCCAAAAGGCGCGTTGCTCGGTTCAGGCAAGACCCACTTTCGGAAGTCGGCAAGATTGAAGTTTTTGAGCGCGAGGCTCACATTGCCGTCGCCGTCAAACTCGAGGTAACCTTTGAGCGTGAGTTCTTGGTCTTTGTTGCGAAAGGCGACGTTGCTGAAACGAATGTTCTGCGGACTGATTTGAAATTCCGAGTTTGCATTGGCTTCCCAACTCCATTCGCTTGTCGCAAACTTAAAGTTCTCGAGCAAGATGATGTATTGCTCGTCGAAAACGCCCGCGAGCATATCCATCTCGAGCTTGCCGCGCGTGTTGACATGCGAGGTGTGCAGTCCGACTTGCATGGCTTGCTTATCGTAGCGCATCTCGAATTTCGTATCTAAAAATCGCTGGTTGCCCGTCTTCAATCGGAAGGCGGAAAGATTCAGCTTCGCACGAAGTTGATGCTCTCGCGGGTCAATCACATCGTCAATGTATGTGAAGGTCGCACTAAAATTTTGCGCGAAAAACACATCGCTGTATGTCGTAGAATCAATGTTGACGATTGCGGTGATGGTGCATTGGTCAGGGCGACTGGTAATTTTGCCGCGCAGTTGCGCCTTCGCGTTGAAATAGCCTGCTCTGGCAATGAGCGACATTGCCGCAAGGCTTTTGAGCGAAACCCCAACCCTCACATCGAGCGTGGGAAGCACCGTTTTAGCAACCGTCGCTTTTTTCTTGATCGATTTTTCCAGCGTTTTCACCTTCTTGCTCACTTCTTGGAATCGCTCTTCTTGCGCTTTGGAACGGAAAATGTTGTTCCTGTAAATCTCGCGCACAATCACGCCTGATTCTAATTGCACCAACGTGATGAGTTGCGCTAAGTCATACTTGCCCTCGACTTCGACATCAATCAAATCACTGCGAAAGACAAATGTTGCCGATGAATCGACTGGACTTTGAACGAGCGTAGCTTGCGCCGTTGTGCCTTTGGGAATTTGAAGTTTACCAAGCGTTGAGGAATCTAATTTCAAATTGAAATCAAGACTGACTTCGCCGAGAGCAAAGCCACTTCCCTCGAGCGTGTAAGTGAGCGTGAGGTTGCTTTTGAGGCTGTCGTCTTTGGTAAAGGTAGAAATATCAAAGTTGCCTAAACGCCCTTCGCCGCGATAGGTCGGAAGGGATTTGGATAAATCCAATTCGCCGGAAAACTCGGCAAACTGTTTGCCCATTTCAACGAACACATCACCAACAAAGCGTTTGTTCTGGACGCTTGCAAACACTGTGGCGTTGGAAATGGTGTAGCCTGCAATGCGCGATTTAGTTACAGTCGTCATGAACTTTGCATTGAGCGATTCGAGCGTGTTGCCACGTCCTTCAAGTTTAGCGGAAAGATTCAAGTCGCTCACTTGTGAAGAGTCTTTTAGGGCTTTGCCGATATTGAGATGCTCGAGGGTGAGCACGCCGGCGTATTCAGGCGCACGATTTTTCGGGAGTGCGATTTCGACATCTGTTGTCAGGTTTCCAACTTGTGACTCCGCCGCCAATCGTGCGCGAAAGCGGTCTATGCGTCCGTTGAATCCGCCTTTTAATTCCACTCGTCCTGCGTGGCTCAAATCGGGCAAGGGTAAGGACGGCATAAGCTTGACAGCGTCCGAGAGCATCAGATAAGTTTGTTGTAGCGAGAGATTCAGTTCAGATTGCGCTGGCGTGAAGGCGTTTTTGATTGAGCCTGAAATCCCGATTCGGCTTTGCTCGGCGAGAAGTAAGACCTCTTCAATTTTGAACGAATCAGGCGTGCCGCGCAGAATTGCCTTTGCTTGCAAATTGCCCTTCAAAAAGTAGAGCGTGGGCACAAGCCGTTTCAAGTCATCGAAGGCGAGTTGTTGAACATCGAGGTTCAATTCAAAAGAAGCGTGTTTGAGCGAATCTTCGCAATAGGGCGCGAAAATGTCGTAGTGGTGCAGTGCGGCAGTCGCCTGAATCTGTGAGCGCGACGTTTTGAGCACAAGCCCTGTTAGTTCAACGCGGTGTGGCGTGAGCGAAAAGTATAGGTTCGTTTCCGCAACAGAAAAATCCGCTTCGGGAATCTCGAAGGAGAGTTCTTGCACCGTAGCCGTAATGAAATCTGCGTCAAGTTCGCCTTTGAGCAAGAGATTCACCTTAGCAAGGTGAAGGCTATCAAAATTGATGGGCGTGATGTTTTGCGCGCGTAGCGAATCAACGGCAAGGCGTGTTTCGGCATCTGTGGGCAAAGCCGCATGGTTAATCCACCAAAAATCGCCGTCCCGAATCGAGATTTCATCGACGAGAAATTTAATCGGTTTGCTTTCGCTGGTATCTACTGTTTCCGTCAAATTAGGTTTTAGGAGTCGTAAGAAGCGCAAGGTGCTATCAGGCTCTTGCACAATGACGGCTTTCGGTGAGTGCAGTGAAATTCTGCCGATGTGCAGTTCTTTGATAAATCCGTCCTCGATGTTTCGATGAAGCGAGACGCCCGCAATGCTGAGTGAAAGTTGCTCGAGCGAGAGGCTTTCGGTGGTGTCGTCGGCAACAAAAATTTTGACTCGATGAAGCGAAAGCGACGTGGGGAGTCCAAGTTCGGCGCGTTCAATCGTGAGCCGTCCGTTGAAGAGAAGTGCAAACTGCCTTTCAGCAAACGATTTGAGAAATCGCTCGCCAATTTCGGTGTTCAAAAAAATATACACGCCGATAACCGCAATGAACATCAAGATGAACAGCGCGTAAAGCGTGCGTCGTAAGAAACTGAAAATTCGCGGAACAAGCATCGTGTCAGGACTTATCGGAATGACTTATCGGATTATCGGAATAAGCGTTCAAAATTTTTTCAATCGTGCCGGTGGTGGAGCGTCCGTCTAAAAACGCAATCGTTTGAACGCTTCCCCCGTGTGCTTCGACAATCTCTCTGCCGACAATATTTTCAACCGCCCAATCTGCTCCTTTGACGAGCACATCGGGCAGGAGTGTTTCAATCACAGAAAGCGGTGTATCGTCTTCAAAACAGAGAACCGCATCAACGGCTTTAAGATTTTTGAGCAGATACGCTCTATCTTCCTGTGTGTTGATGGGGCGTTTTTCACCCTTCAATCGCTTGACGGACGCATCGCTGTTGATAGCAACCACCAGCACATCGCCAAGGGCTTTGGCTTTGTTCAAATACTGCACATGCCCTGCGTGCAAGATGTCAAAACAGCCGTTGGTAAAAACGACCGTCCGCCCTTGTTGCTGGTGAAAGGTGACGAATGTTTTGGCTTCTTCCAGTGTGAGAAGCGGTTTTTCATAGTCGATTGAAAGTGTTTTTGTCATCGTATTTTTTCGTTTCTTGATGCGCGGACGAGGTGCGCGAAGATACGAAACCCTGCACCTTCTTCGGCAAGAAAAATCAACGAGTTATTGAACATCATTCCAATGAAACGTGTATTCAAAACCATCAGTGATGCACTGGTCTATGGCATATTTATGCTCGTGGCTGTGGTGGTTCGTCGGCTCTCGATTGAGCGGGTGTATCGTCTTGGAGAAGCAGTCGGGGTGTGGCTTTACGAGCGTGTGAAGTTGCGCCGCAAACTTGTAGAAACAAACTTGCGCCTCTCTTTCCCTGAAAAATCAGACGAAGAGCAGACGCGCATTGCGCGGCAAGTTTATATTGAACAGGTGCAATCGCTGTTTGAAATCATGCGTGCGCCGCTCATTCGCTCAAAAGCCGATGCGGAAAAAATTTTTACGGTAGAAAATTTTCACCTTGCCGAAAAATGCTATGCCGAAGGCAAGGGAGCGATAGTGGTTTCGGCGCATTTTGGAAATTGGGAGTTGAAGGCGATGTGCTGGGCATTTTTAGCGAAACCTTGTGCGATTGTCTACAAGCCGTTTTCCAACAAGTTTCTTAACAAAAAAATGCTTGAATGGCGCACGCTCGGCGGCAATGAATTTATCCCAATGAGTGAGGCGGCAAAACTGGGTTTGAAGCGACTGCGCGAAGGCAAATTGCTCGCTCTGGTCAGCGACCAAGCCGCACACACGGACGATTACTTCACCACGTTTCTCGGTCGCGACGCCGCCATTTTTCTCGGTGCCGCCGTCTTCGCCCTTCGCACCAAATTGCCTATGATTCTCTCGATGCCCCGACGCGTTGGCATTGGAAAGCACGTCTTGGAATTGAGCGAAATCAAGACCGATGACCTCACCTTCTCTTCTGAAAACATCAAGGTGTTAGCTGAGCGATACACCCGCGCGATTGAATCTTACATTCGCCGCTATCCCGAACAATGGTTCTGGTTGCACAATCGTTGGAAGCGCACACCGCCTCAAAAGCCATTGTCCGCTACTACGGAAAAAACGGCGCAATCCGTTTAAACGCAATCCGTTTAGAGGAAAATCAACTGCACGAGCACAAAGAGCGGCAAGAGCACCACGGCTGAAAACTTCAACACATATCCAACGAAACTTGGCATTTCTATGCCTTGCTCTTCGGCAACGGCTTTCACCATAAAATTCGGCGCGTTGCCGATGTAGGTCATTGCGCCAAAAAAGACCGCACCGATACAAATTGCTTTGAGCAACATCTCTGGAATGCCCGCAACCATAACGGGGTCTTGTTGCGCCAATCCCAACGCTAATGAGTAAAATGTGACGGCAGTCGGTGTGTTATCCAAAACGCCGCTCAACACGCCCGTCGCGTAGTAGAATTGCACGGGGCTGGATATACCCAACGTCGGCGCATTGGCTTCCAAAAAGAGCAGACACGGAATCATCGTGATGAAAATTCCCAAAAAGAGATAAGCGACTTCCTCAATCGGATGCCAAGAGAATTTATTTGCCTTGCGAACTTCTTTTTTCGTGAGCCAGAGTGAAAGCCCCAACAGCAACAAAACCACCGCCTCGCGCAGAAATTTCGTATACTCGTTTTGCTTGAAGAGCGGAATGTATTGCTCGTTGAGAAACGCCACCGATAGCACCACGCCCAAAAGCAACGCGAAGTTGATAGTGCCTGTAATTTGTATCGGGCGAACTTCTTCGACGTCGCGCTTCAAATCGGCGAGGGTTTCTTTCTGGTAGTAGAAGTAGGAATCCACGCCAAAGTAAGTCGCCAGCAAGATGATGTTTGTAAAAAGCCAAACGGGCAGAAGGTTCAGAAACCATTCAAACGGAACGCCGCGCAAATAGAGCACGAACAGTGGCGGGTCTCCAAGTGGCGTAACCAAGCCGCCGCAGTTAGCGACCACTCCGATGAAAAAGAGAACGGTATGCACCTTGAACTTACGCTCGGCATTTGTTTCTAAGAGCGGACGAATGAGGAGCATTGCCGCACCCGTCGTTCCCATCAGCGACGCGAGCACTGCGCCAATCGCCATAAACGCCGTGTTGATGCTCGGCTTTGCTTCAATGTCGCCCGTGATATTGATTCCGCCCGTAATTACAAAGAGCGCGCCAAGCAAAATGAGAAACGGCACGTAGTCGAAGAGAAGCGCGTGCTCGATTTCATGCCACATCTTGTTGTAGACCAAAAAGCCCATCACGGGCAGGCTACACACCAGCGCAACGATGAGTTTATTTCGATTGCTTTCCCAAAAGTGAGCGAAGAGCAACGGCATCACCGCAATGGCGGCTAAAAGCACGGCAAATGGAATAAGCAGAAGAAGCGGTATCTCGTGCTGGTCGTGCATGGTTTGATTTGGTTTTTAGAAACGCTGTTGATAGTCAGCAAAAATACGGTATGTTTCTGCTTTCGGAAAAGCCGTTGAAAAAAATGACATTATCGAAACAACTCCTGCTCTCGTTTCTCCTCGCTCTTTTGGGTGCGATTGGCATCGTGTCTTACTTTTTTTATCAAGATTCTCGAGCCGCCCTCATTGAGCGTGCCTTTGAGCAGTTGACCTCCGTGAAAACGTTGAAGAAAACCAAACTGCAAGAGTTATTTGCGTCGCTTTCTGAACGCGCCACTGCGCTTGCTTCTATTGAGGATTTATCGCGGCAACTCCACATGCCGAATATGCTTACCAAGTCGCTCGCCAATGTTGTTTTGCTGGATAGCACGCGGAAGGTCATCTACGCGCGAACCCCTTGCCCTTCGTTGCCGCTTGCGCCTATTGCTCACGAAACCGTTATCTCCGACCTCTTTTGGTGCGACTCGACCCAACTGCCGATGTTTTCGTCGGGGCGCGGCTTAGGGGCGGCGGCTGGATTTTACTTGTCCAATCCTTTGACGCCATTAACGCCGTGCTGACCGAGCGGAGCGGCTTAGGCGAATCGGGCGAAAGTTATCTGGTTGGAAGCGATTTCATCATGCGCTCCAACTCGCGCTTTTTCAGCACGCCGACGGTGCTTAAACTGCCCGCCAAAACCGATGCCGTTGAAGCGGCGTTTCGTGGCGAGGGCAAGCCGATGATTGTCAAGGATTATCGCGGCGTTGAAGTGCTCAGTTCGTTTTCCGTGATAGAATTTTCAACGCACAAGTGGGCAATTCTTTCAGAGATTGATTACGCCGAAGTGCTCGTGCCGATTGACGCAATGGGCAAGCGCGTGCTTTTAATTGCTGTTGCCGTCAGTGTGTTGTTCAGTGCCGTCTCACTTCTTATTGCACGCACGCTCTCGAAGCCGATTCAAGAAATCTGCGTGCTCATTGAACAAGTCTCTATTGGGAACTTATCGATTCGTGCGTTTCCACGCACAAGCATCACTGAAATCAAAGAGATTGAGATGTCGCTCTCACGGCTCATTGATGCGCTCGAGCGCACGCGCAAATTCGCAACTGAAATTGGCAACGGTCATTTTGATGCTACTTTTTCGCCGCTCAGCGAGCAAGATGAAACCGGTAAGTCGCTTCTGAAAATGCGGTCGGAGTTGAAGCGACTGATGGAACTTGCCGAAAAGGAACGTGCCTTGCGCACGGCGTCGCTTCTTGAAGGCGAAGAATCGGAGCGTAATCGCATTTCGCGAGAGTTGCACGACGGGCTTGGGCAGATTCTCACGGCTATCAAATTTCAAGCGCAATCTCTACCGCCATCAGAAAAGCGTGGCGAATTGCTCATGTTGCTTGACGATGCGATTGACGAAGTCCGATTGCTTTCCTACAACCTGATGCCACGCGTCTTGATGGATTTCGGCTTGAACGCCGCGCTTCAAAAATTGGTCTCGCAAACCGCGCAACGCACCGATGCAACGATTCACTTCACTTCCACTCTTGATTCAGAACGGCGATTTGATGAACGGTTAGAAATTGGCATTTTCCGTATTGCGCAAGAAGCTATGAACAACGCACTCAAATACGCCGACGCTTCTCAGATTCATCTTTCGCTTGCTGAGCGCGCAAAGACGCTTTACTTCACCTTTTTCGACAACGGCAAAGGATTTACGTTCAACAACCTTGCCCATCAAAACGGGCTTCGCAATATGCAAGAGCGGGCAAAACTCTTGGGCGGCACATGCACCATCAACGCGCGCCCGAATGAAGGCACAACGATTGAAGTCGCGCTTCCAACACTTGACCGAACTGTCTCATGAAAAAAATCACGCTCATTCTTGCCGACGACCACCGGCTTGTGCGAGACGGCATCAAATCGCTTCTCAATAACGAAACTGACATCATCGTTCTTGCCGAAGCTGAAAACGGGGTGCAAGCGGTTGAACTTGCTGAACAGCATAAGCCTACGGTTATGCTTCTCGACATTTCAATGCCGCAACTTGGCGGGTTAGAAGCCATCAAAGCGATTAAATCTCGCTCCCCTGAAACCAGAGTGCTGATGCTTTCGATGCATGAAGAGCCTGAATACATCATTAAGAGCCTTAAAAACGGCGCAAGCGGTTACTTGCTCAAAAGCGTGGAGCGCGACGAGTTGCTTAAAGCCATTCGCACAGTTGCAAGCGGCGGGGCTTATTACCAAAGCGATGTCGCGCAAACCGTTATGCAAAGTTTTTCACCTGAACTACCCAAAGAACCATTGCCGAAAGAGGAGCGCACGCCGACCCTCACGGAACGCGAAAAAGAAATTCTTCACTGCGTCGCCGAAGGACTTTCTACAAAACAGATTGCAAAAAAACTTTTCATCAGCCCACGCACGGTTGAAGTGCATCGAAGCAACATCATCAAAAAATTAGGGGCACAAAACGCTGCTGAACTCGTCAAACTCGCCTTGCAGTATGGCTTAATCATGTAAAAAAATGCGTGTTTCAACGCGCCATAAAAAAATTGTTAACTTTTTTCAGAAAATCTCTTGACAAACTTTCAAAAAGTTGTATCTTTGCAATGGCAACAAAGCAATGGACGCCCTGTTCATTGTGGTAGGTGATGTGGGGGACACCTATCAGTTGCATAGCGGGCACAAGTCCGCTATTTATTTGGGTAGCAGTAAAGTAGTAGGCACCCTGTCTACTATGGCAAGTGATGTGGGGGACACTTGCTAACTGCGGGGCGACTTTGGTCGCCCTTTTTTATTTCGATGATTTTTATCCACAACTGTTTTTCTCGGGATTGCACCGCCGCTATATGCCTTGCAATCACCTCGACCGTTACTACCTTCTATTCAGTTTCGGTATAAGGAGGGCTGGTTACGAAAAAGTTGGACTTCTCCCGCTGAACGCGAATCGGAGAGCGGGATTCCAAAATCAAGCCAGAACACCGATTGAACAGATTTTCAGATTTTGGATTTCGGATTGCGGATTGCGGATTTGCAAAAGAATTATCCGTGAGTGTCCGTCTCATCTGTCTTATCCGTGTTCTATGACCTCACCCTGACCCTCTCCTTAAAAGGAGAGGGAACAAGACCTCACCCCAACCCTCTCTCAAAAGGAAAGGGAACAGTTTGGTGATGGGCGAAACGGGAATCAATAAAAAATGAGCAACGAAGCGCGATAACAGCCTCGTTACTCGTTACTCATTCCTCAATCCTCACTATTCATTACTTGACCAGCATCATCGTCCGATAGTTGAGAATGAAGAGTTAAGAGTTGAAAGTTATCCCTTCCACTCTTAACTCTTCACTTTTAACTCTCAACTATTTGACCAGCATCATCTTCTTCGTCTCAACGAATGAGCCTGCTTGCAGACGGTAGAAGTAAGTTCCGCTGGAAAGCGTGCTGGCGTTGAACACCGCTTCGTAAATGCCTGCATCACGGCGTTCATTCACCACCGTCGCCACCACTCTTCCGAGCACGTCAAAGACCTGCAACTTCACCGCACTTGCCGTTGGAAGTTCATAGCGAATGACTGTTACAGGGTTGAATGGGTTCGGATAGTTTTGTGAAAGCGCGAACTTCGTCGGAACGATTATAGTGAAGAATGAATAGTGAAGAGCGAAGAATTTAACTACTCAACTCTTAACGCTCAATTCTCAACTTCTTTCGCCATATCGCTTGCAGTAACGAGAGCCGTTTGCGAGAGCGCGATGGACGCTCCTGTGCTTGCATTGAAAAGTTCAACGGCGAGTTGAACGGGGTTGTTTTGTGTGAGGTCGTAAAGATGCTCGGAATGAACTTTCACTGTTGCGGTAATTTGATGAGAGCAACCGCCCTTTGTAGATTGCCTTCACTTCTGCATTCGGGCTTTGAAACACAACCGCTTTGCGAAGCGTGTCTGAAACCCCTTGCTCTTGAACCAAGTTCGCTCCACTTGCCGACCAACCAAGAAACCGTGCTGTGCTACCCCCGACGCTTAAATTGTCCTGCGTCCGAATCGTGTAGTAAGGGGGCTGTAAATTAATTGGATTCCCTTGATTCAAGAAAACGCCTTTGTAGGCTTCGCCGTTGTAGAGCGTGGTGGCGTCGGGCGTGAAGGGCGATGGGCGCGACCAAAAGCGCGCTTCCACTGCGCCGCGATTGCGCTTGCCGTATTGGTCGGTCGTATCCACAAACCACGGGTCGCGAAACTCTATCTGACTCCAACTCGCATTCGGCGCGTCTATTAGCTCGTTTGTTATCACAACGTTTTGATGAGACAAATTAAAAAGTGAAACAAACTCGTTTTTTGTTTTCGTGAGCGGAAATTCATCGTGTAGCAACAGCGAGTTATTAATCTCGTAGTCCCAAACTTGGTGTTTTCGTTGATTTATAACACTTTCATTTGCTCGCAAAACTTCAATCGCTGAATTTGTGAAAATCATAGCAGGCGTAGCCACACTTGAAAATGCACTTCCAGACCATCTTCCGACAGTGCTACCTGATAGCAGTGCCCCATTTTCTGAAACTTGCTTAATGACCATGACGCTGTCAATAAGTGACCAATTCAATGCCGTTGGTGAGTTAGGCTTTTCTGGCCAAGTGATATTTCTGCCGTTAAAAGTAATTGCATAAACACCGCCCTCGTAATCAATACGCCAATCTGCATTGGTTGAGCCTGGCACACCATCAAAAGGCACGAAGTAGCGAATATATGTATCTAAAACTTGACCTGTTGTCGTTGTGTCTATAATGCGTAGGCGATAGTATTGATTGGGTGCTATCGGCGGGATATTTCTGCAATCGCCCGCTGTGGCACCGCTCTTGACATCCCAAGTATCTGTTGAAAAGTTTACATCCTGACCTCCAAAACCACGCCATCTGTAAGATAAGCCTTCGCGGTATGGATAGCCACTATCTGGTAAAACATTATAAAGTGAATCACATAGATATAATCGGACAATGCGCTTTGCCCTTGCTCCATTTTGTTTTACGGAAAGATAAAACTCGCCAGCAGGTGAAAAGGAAACGACAGGCGGATCATCTGAGCAAGGTTGTGCCAAGAGTCCGTTTGCAGCACAACAATAAACCGCCAGTAAAAAAACAATCTTCTTCATAGTAGTTCATTTTAGAGTTAGAAGAAAGTGTTACTGCCTACGCCCGATGAGAGCAAACCCTGCATCATTGCGCCAACCGACCGCGCACATTGTTCTCCCCTTGCAACTGACCGCCGCATACCGCCAGTTCGGCAGGCTTACCTGAAAATTATTCATGGAATAGCCGTTAAAATGAACCACCGTGCCAAAATCGCCAACGAAGTAAATGTCGTTTTCCGCTGTGCCACGCGCCGACCGCTTGAAGTTGCCAATCAATAAGAACTCAGTCCACTGTCCTGTAACGGTTCGCCAATACAGTTCCGCGCCTGAACCGAAAATGTTCGCTTTATTTCTAAACCAAAGCGAAACGAAACCCGACGGATAGTCGGAAAAGAAAAGTGGGCGCGTGATGCTTGTTGAGTCGGAGCAGGCGACCATTTGGAGGGGTGTTGAAGATGGCTCGACACAGCACCAGCGTATCGCCCGTTGCTTTATCAATGCTTCCCCATACATCGTTAATCGTTGCCGTCGTCCCGCTCTCTACCCGCCGCCACACCGACCCGTTGTAATGCATTATTGCGCCATTTGTCCCCACTGCATATAAATCACGACTACTTGTTCCCCAGAATTTCTGAATGTATCCGTCAAATAGACCTCTAACATTAAACACAGTCCATTGAACGCCGTCCCAATGATATGGGACACTATCCCCAACCCAAATGTCATTCTGACTGAATGCAAAAATGCTGTTCAACTCTGAAATACCTGTTTGTCCTTGATAGGTCCACTCGATTCGCTCGTAATGCCACTGATGTCCATCAAAACGGGCGGCGTTGTATTGATAGCCGTTAATTCGTCCAACGACCCAAATACAAGTATCGTTGATGACACACACATCTTTGAGCCAAGTTGCACTTGTGCCGAGCGTGTCAATTCGCCACACAAAGGCGTGGCTGGTACAGGCATCGTAGCAGTAGTAGCTTCGGCACTATCGAGCGTGCGGGTGTTGTCGGTGCGCAGTGCGCGATAGGTGTAGCGTGTGCCGAGTGCTAAGCCGCTATCCATGACGACAGTATCGCGGTTGGAGAGGTCAAAGGTGTAGCGGAGCGTGTCGTTGCGAAAGAGTTTGATGCTTCTGCCCGAGAGCGAATCAGGAAGCGAGAGTCGGAGCCAGATTTCGTGGAGCGACGAATCGGCAGTGGCGAGCGCGATGGTGCGTTTGGGGTCGGGCTGTGTCGGCGCGGTCGGGTTCTCCTTGCAACTGTGTGCAACGGCGAGAAGCGCGAGCAAGAGTGCGAAAGGTAAGCGCGTGATGGAAAAAGAATACTTCATACTTCATTTTGTTTCAGGCGCGTTTTCTCGTTGTGGGAAAACGGGTCTTTTGTTTTTGAAAATTGAGAAGGAACAATGTTCGTAACAAAGTTACGGCGGGCGTTTCGGCGATGCAAGGAAAAAATGTCATTTTACCCCCCCGAAAATTTTTAAGTACTGATAAAATAAGGCGTTACGGGGGGGGAATCGGCTGTTTCGGCTTTTGGAGTCGCAGATTTTGCGATTCAGACATCCGTATAAGAGTTTCCGTATAACGGCGCATCGCGTCTCCTTCACTGATGAGAATGCCTCATTAGCGTTTTTACGCTTGCTTATCCGATTTGAATCCCGCCAAAAATTCTTCTTTCCAGTTTTTGAAGTCACCGCTTAAAATTTTTTCTCGTGCGGTTTTCGTCAGCCAAAGAAAAAACGAGATGTTTTGAAGCGAGCAGAGTTGAAGTCCGAAAATTTCGTCGACGTTGAGCAGGTGGCGAATGTAGGCGCGGGAGAAATTTTGGCAGACATAATTCTCAAAGCCTTCATCAATCGGGCGGAAGTCGTGGGTGTATCGGGCGGAGCGAAGGTTGAGCGTTCCGGTTCGGGTATAGACGCGCCCGTTTCGCCCTTCGCGCGTAGGCATGACGCAGTCGAACATATCGACGCCGCGTTCAACGGCGTTCAAGATATTTTCAGGCGTGCCGACACCCATCAAGTAGCGCGGCTTATGCGCAGGCAGATATGAGTGCGAGACTTCAATCATTCGATACATTGCTTCGGCAGGTTCTCCGACGGCAAGTCCGCCAATCGCGTATCCTTCAAAATCCATTTCTACCAATCGCTTTGTTGAGTCAATGCGCAAGGCTTCGTTGGTGCCGCCTTGTGTAATAGCAAAGAGCGTTTGCTCGTAGCCGTAGGGCGGCGCGGTTTTTTCGAAGTGTCGTTTTGCGCGTTCTGCCCAGCGAATCGTCAGGTCGTTTGATTTTTTCAGATACTCGAATTCGGCATCGTGCGGCGGACATTCATCGAGCACCATCATAATATCGCTCCCGATAAAGCGTTGGGTTTCAATTACGTTTTCGGGGGTAAAGAAATGCTTTGAGCCGTCGATGTGCGATTTGAACAAAACGCCCTCTTCGCTGATTTGGCGCAGTTCAGAAAGCGAGAAGACTTGATAGCCGCCGCTGTCGGTGAGAATTGGGCGCGACCAACTCATGAACTTGTGCAAGCCGCCCGCTTTGTAAAGCGTTTCGGTGTTTGGACGCAAGTAGAGGTGATATGTGTTGGCGAGAATGATTTGCGCGTTCATCTCATAGAGTTCGCGCTGTTCGACGGCTTTGACGGACGCACGCGTGCCGACGGGCATGAAAATCGGCGTGAGCACGTCGCCGTGCGCGAGCGAGAGTTTTCCAGCGCGGGCGCATGTGTGCGAGTCAGTGGCTTGAAGTTCAAACTTCATTAAAAGTCGCCGAATCGAGTTGGCGGAAGTTCTGCAAGTGCTTTCGCTTCTTGTTCTTTGGACGGCGGTTTGCCGTGCCAATTGGTGCCGTCGGACATCGTGCCTTCAAAGAACGAAACGCCTTTGCCCATGATGGTTTTTGCTAAAATCACCACTGGCTTTTCTTTGCCAGGCAGCGTTTGCGCCAGGTGAACGGTGTTTGAAAATTCCGCGATGTTGTTGCCATTGCACTCTAAGACCATCCAGCCGAAGGCTTTCCACTTCTCGGCAAACGGTTCAATGTTCATGACTTTTCGGACTTCGCCGTCGATTTGTTGGTTGTTACAATCGACAATGCCGATGAGGTTATCGACCTTGTGATGCGATGCAAACATCGCCGCTTCCCAGATTTGTCCTTCTTGACATTCGCCGTCGCCCATGAGGCAATAGACGAAGTTCGAACTTTTGTTTAAGCGAAAGCCTAACGCCGCGCCGACTGCCGCCGAAAGCCCTTGTCCGAGCGAGCCAGACGCAATGCGAATTCCGGGCAAGTGTGTATCGGTTGCAGGGTGCCCTTGCAAGCGCGAATTGATTTTGCGAAAGGTGGCTAATTCAGCGAGCGGAAAGTATCCGGCACGGGCAAGCGTGGCATACCAGACAGGCGAGATGTGTCCGTTAGAAAGAAAGAGAAAATCTTGATTGACATCGTCCCAAAATGTTTCAGGATTATGCTTCAAGATTTTGAAATAGAGGGTTGTGAAAATATCCGCCATGCCAAGTGAGCCGCCGGTGTGTCCGGATTTTGCCATGGTGAGCATACGGATAATGTCGCGCCGGATTTGTCGCGCCATTTCGGCGAGGTCTTCGGTCGTTTCTAATTTGGGTGGCGTGTAGGTTTCGGTTTCTATCATCGTTGATTAAGTTTTGATGGTTTTGATTTACCCGCCTTTGAAGGCTTCTTTCATCACGTTGCGATGACGGAGCAGAATCAAGCCCGAAAGCAGAACGAGAAAAAGATAGTAATTGACGGGCAAGAAAATCGGCTCGATGAGCATCACACAACATGTGGCGGAGATATTGCAGAAGTGGAGTTTCTTGGAGTATAGCCATGCGAGCACCCAAACGATGCACCACGAAATCATGATTGAGGGTGCGAAGAGAATTGTCGCGCCCATCGCTGTGGCAAGCCCTCTGCCGCCGTGAAATTTCAGCCAGAGCGGGTAGCAATGTCCAAGCACCACGAACAGCGTGGCGACTTGCTTGACGACATCTTCATCGCCGAAGTATTGCACGGCAAGCAACACGACGACCGAGCCTTTGAGCGCATCGAGTATCATCACTGCGACACCGAGCACTTTTGAGCCCGTGATGTCAAACGAGTTCACCGCGCCTACATTACCTGTGCCTTCACGGCGAATGTCTTTGCCCGCAATCGCTTTCACCAAGAGAAATGCAAAGGGAATCGAGCCGATGAGATATGCGCCAAGCGCAAGATAAACAAAGTCCAACACGTCAAGTTACAAGTTTGATGAAGGTTGTCGTCGTTTTTTGATAGCACGAGCGATGAGCAAAGCAATTACGGATAGCACTATGACCGTTAGAATTGTGCCATATGTGGAAATATAGTCGCCTAATTTTTCCCAATTCGAGCCAAGCAAATAACCGCCATACACGAGCACGATGTTCCACAACATCGCGCTCACGAATGCGCACAGATGAACAGCGAAGACATTCAGGTGCGACATACCCGCAACAATCGAGATAATCGCGCGAGAGCCTGTAAGAAATCGGTTTGCCGTAATCAGCCAATAGCCGTAGCGCGAAAACTGTTCTTTGACCACGTGCATTTGTGCTGGTGGGAAGATTTTCTTTGTCAGTTCTACCCACTTGTGGCGCACCGTGCCGCCTGTGTCTTGATAGAGCCGCAAGCCGATAAATCGCCCGACCCCATACATTGTGAAAAATCCCAAGAGCGACCCCGCCGAAGCCGAGAGCACGCACCCGAAAAAGGTAATGTCGTTTATGGCAATCAGCGAGCCGACGAAAGCCACAGGCAAATCACCCGGTATCGGAGGCACAACGTTTTCGAGATAAGCAATCACAAAGAGAAACACATAAATTGCGGTGCTATCGAGCGTTTTTGCAAAGTCGATAATCTGTTCAAGCATCGTCTTAAAAGTTATCCCAACAGCCGATTACGCACTTCTTGGTAGGCGTCTTCGACATCGCCCAAATCAAATCGGAATCGGTCTTTGTCGAGTTTCTTGTTTGTTTCTCTATCCCACAGTCGGCAGGTATCGGGGCTGATTTCATCGCCGAGCAGGATTTGCCCGTTGTGCCGTCCGAACTCCAACTTGAAATCAACCAGTTTCAAGCCTTTGCTTAAAAAAGCGTCTCGCAAGAGGGCGTTGATTTTCCACGCGATTTGTTTAAGGAGCGTCAGTTCTTCGGGCGTTGCGAGTTTGAGCATCACTGCGTGGTCGTCGTTCATGAGCGGGTCGCCGAGCGCATCGTTCTTGTAATAGAGTTCCGTAATTGGCATCGGCAGTTCAGTTCCTTCTTGCAAGCCAAAGCGTTTTGACAATGTTCCAGCGGCGATGTTGCGCATGACGACTTCGATTTTGATCATATCGAGCCGTTTGCATGCCATTTCGCGCTCTGAAATTTTCTCGACAAAGTGCGTTTGGATTCCGAAGGTTTCAAGGTATTGGAAAAAATACGCCGAGAGTTCGTTGTTGATGATGCCTTTGTTCTGAATTTGCCCTTTCTTTTGGGCGTTGAACGCGGTGGCATCATCTTTGAACTCTTGAATGATGATGTCGGGGTGGTCAGTGGCAAATACTTTTTTGGCTTTGCCTTCGTAAAGTAACTCGCCTTTGCGCAGAGTGCCGTTGCTCATCGATGGATTTGAAAAAAATTGAGAGTGCAAGTTAGGGATTTCTGCGCGAAAGTCCTGTTGCTTTGCGATTGTTCATTGTGCGAAGGCGGTAGTCAAGGTATTTGAAAACTGCATGTTTTCTCGTTTCTTTGGCTCTTTCTTCAAGTTCAATCGCTCCGAATTTTAATCCATGCGAATCTCATCGCGCTCTCGATGTTTGGTGCTTTTCAGCATGCTGTTAGGTGCGTTCTTAGCAACAGCCTCTGTGACGTTTGCACAGTCGCGCACCAAAGCCACTTACTACGTTCAAGGCTACGACCTTTCCGAATCCACAACGCAAGTTGAGCGGACGCGCTTTTCATCATTTTCCTTCAAGGGTGCGGACGGCGGATTTGTGCCGTCGCAAGTTGTCGGCAAACAGGTTCTGCCGTCGATTGCTACGAAGTTCGTTTTCGTCGGCATTCCCGACGGTGCAAGCGTGCGCGTGCAAGCAAAAGCCATGGCGACGGAAAAGCGTAACGGCATTACACTCTCTCCGTTTGATTCACAGGACAGCGTCGCAACGGCTTACAAGGAAAAATTTTTAGACAATCCCTTCTATCAATCTTCAACACTTTATCCCGCTGACCTTGCCAAAGTTGAAGGCTACACCTACATCGGCGGGCAATATGTCGCACAGATTCGCGTTTCCCTGTTGCAGTATCAACCTGACAAGCGCGTGCTTATGTGGAATCGCTTGGTGAAGTTGGACGTGGAAATTCTGCCGCCGGCTTCAAATTTTACGCCGACGGAGCGACACACGACAAGCGACTTTGACGAACAAACGCTCAAACGCTTGCTCGTCAATTACCGCCAAGCCAAAGCATGGCGACAAGCCGAACCGCCCCGCGCGATGCGACCTTTCAGCGCGTCGTGGTATAATCCGTCAAATCCGTATTTGAAACTCTACACGGCGAAAGATGGCGTCTATCGCATTACAGGCGCAACGCTGGCTTCGGCAGGTTTGAATTTATCGGGCGTAAATCCACGCACGTTCAAACTCTTCTTCAAAGGCAGAGAAGTACCGATTCGCGTGCTGGGCGAAGAAGATAATGTGCTTGACCCCACTGACGTGATTGAGTTCATTGGCTACATCAATCGCGGCGAGCCAGAGCCACTGCTCAACCCAAACACGGGACAACTGATTGGCACCGTAACGGAGTATCTCAACGTCCATTCCGACACGTGCGTTTTTTGGCTGACTTGGGGCGGCGAGTTCGGCAGACGCATGGCGGAAGAAAATGCAACACCCAGCAACACCTCGCCACAAAACACCTACCGCGAGACGCGTCACTACGAGCAAGACACGATTTATGTAACAGGCTTCACCAGTTTTGATAGCATCACCACAGAGCGCGTGCCGGGCGAAGGGTGGATTTGGAAGCGCGCCCAAGTCAATGATTTCAATACGACGGATTCGCTCGTTCAACCGTTCATCGTCCGCAATCCTGCCTCGTCGGGCATCGCCGAATTGCAAGTGCGAATCGTCAGCGCAACCTTCACACCTTCAACGGTAGATGTCTTTGTGAACGACGGCTCGGTGATGTCCATCTCCATCAACACGCGCGGCGAATTTCTTCGCAGTGCGTCGTTTTCAATGTCGCTCTTGCAAGCAGGCGAAAACCGTTTGACGCTTCGACTCACACAAGGCACAGGCAGTAGCGTCGTGGATTTTGATTGGTTCAAACTCACGGGCGATTTTCTCTTCACGCTTCCGTCTTCAACCGAGCAGTTTGAATTTCCGTCAAGCGCAAACGCCGATATTGTGCTCACCAACGCACAGAGTTCCAACAACTTGATTTACAACCTTTCCGATAGCACCGTTCTCACCAACGTCGCACAAGTCGGGAACACGCTTCGATTCAACGCGCGAGCGGGCAAACGCTATCTTGCCACAAGCGCAAACGCATACCTGACGCCGATTGTGCGAGCGCATCAAAACGGAGACTTGCGCAACCCGAACAACGGTGCCGATTACATCATCATCACCCACCCGCTTTTTCTCTCGCAAGCCAATCGTTTAGCGAACTTTCGCCAGAGTGCGCTCGGCGGCGGCTATCGCACGAAAGTCGTTACAACCGAAGAGGTTTATGCCGAGTTCAGCGATGGCTTTTTCACGCCGAAAGCCATTCAAGAGTTTCTCAAATACGCTTACAACAACTGGCAACTGCCGCGCCCGAAGTATGTCTTGCTCATGGGCAGTGGCACTTGGGACCCGAAGAACAACTACGGTTTCCCACAACCGCTTCGCAAGTTGCCGTTGATTCCGGTTTATGGCAATCCCGTGAGCGAAATTTGGTTTGTGAGTTTTGAAAATTCGCCGAGCCGTCCGTTTGTCAATGTTCACAAAATGCACATTGGGCGCATTCCTTGTGTAACGCTCGATGAAGCGACGGTCTATGTCGATAAACTTCTTGAAATGGCGACCTTGCCGCTCTCGCAGGCGTGGTATAAGCAGTTTCTCTTTATCACGGGTGGCATCGGCAGTTTCGAGCAACAACTCTTCCGCACCAATGCGTTGAACATCATCAACTCGAGCGTTCTGCCTGCGCCGACGGCGGGCATCGTCGATACAATTTTCAGAGATGATAATAATCCCTTTGTCAGTTCGCTTGCGGCAGAGCGGATTCAAAACCGCATCAATTCTGGCACGGCAGTCGTCAACTTCGTTGGACATGCAGGAAGCGAGACGTGGGATTTCACGCTCGGCGACCCAAGAGTGCTTCGCAACAACGGTAAATATCCGCTCATTTTCAGTTGGACTTGCCACACGGGACGCTTTGCCGAGCCGAATCGGCGCACCTTCGGCGAAACATTCGTCTTTCTTTCCCAAGCAGGCGCGACGAACTTTATCGGCACGGCGGGCTACGGCTATGTCGGACCGGACGACGTGCTCAATCGCGCCTCGTATCGCACCATTGCCGATACGCTTCGCGAAGTCGGCTTGATTTGGAACGCGGCGTATCAAACGCTTCTCGCCCAAACGTCTTTCTGGTCGCCGATTAATATCTGCACGCTCGACCAATACAACATTCAAGGCGACCCCGCCCAACCCATCGTCATTCCGCGCAAACCCGACTTTGATATTCAGCCCAACGACATTGCCTTTCAATCGCAAACGATTTATGAAGAAGATGATGTGTTCGTTAAAGTTGTGGCAAAAAACTTTGGGATTGCCTCGCCCGATAGCGTGAGCCTTCGCATTTACGAGCGTGCACAAGGCGGCGGCGCATTCGCAAAAATCGCCGATACGCTTTTCTCAAAAATTCTTGTGCGCGATTCCCTCACGATTCGTCTGAACTTCCGCAATCGCACAGGCGTGCGCGAGTTGGAATTTCGCGTCAATGAAACAGGCGCGATTGATGAAGTCAACCCCGCTAACAACCTTGCACGCGTCTCGATTGTCGTCTTTCCAAATGATGTGGTCGGCACAATGCCGTATAACTTTTCCGTTCTGCCTGCAAGCAACCCGACATTCAGCATCATCAGCAGTAGCGCAGGGTTAGGCAACGGCAGAACTTATCAATTTGAATTGGATACGACGACTTCGTTTGATAGCCCCGCCAAGCGCATCAGCGGCGACTTGCAAGAGGATACGCTCATCACGACTTGGCGACCGCAACTCAATCCGATACTGCATCTTCCTTACTATTGGCGCGTGCGTATTCGCAATGCTGACGGAAGCACCACGCCTTGGCACATGCAAACGGTTCGATTTGATACGGTGAATGGCTCGACAAGTCAGATTCGGTGGCGTCAGCAAGGCAAGCAACTCGGCATGAATAAACTTGAAAATGTTCGCGTCAATACAGACGGCGTTACGATTGCAACTGGCGAAGAGCGACTGCGACTGCGTTCCGTCGGCGCGCTGATGTATGATTACTTCGGACGATTTTTCTACGAGATTGCCGTCGGCGATTGTGTGCTCTTCAATCAAGTGCCGCCCTTGACGGTTCAGATTCGCGGATTGAACATCTCGATTTTAGATACGGCAAAGAGTTTATATCCCTCGCCCGTTCAGAATTTTGATTTACTTCGTGCGATTGGCGTCGACGGTCCGCCCGATACCACGGTCGTGCCGCGATTGCTTGCTTTGATTGATAGCTTACCGCCACACGCGATTTTGATGGCGTCGCTTGTTGATGCCGTGCAAGACATTCCCGATGGGTTTGCCTTTTTACCTTTCGCGCCCGAAGTCCTAAATCGCTTTGTGCAACTTGGCAGTGTGCGTTTTGGCTCGCTTCGTTTTCGCGAGTCGTGGGTCTTTGCAGGCTCAAAAGATAGGCGCGTTTATTTTGAGGATTGGGGACGGCGATGCTTGCCAACTGGCGGGTGCGATTCTGCCTTCCGTCCGACAGCGATTGACACCGTTATTCGCGTTCCAAGAAGAATGGCACTACTTGAAACCGAACCGATTGGACCTGCCGCACAGTGGGGCATGCTCTCGTGGCAAGCCTCCTCGCCTTCGCCAAATGCACGAACCTTGATCACCATCATCGGCATTCGGCGCGACGGCACAAGCGATTCGCTTATGACGATTTCATCGGGCAGTCAACACAATTTGATGAATCTTTCGGCAACGCAGTATCCCTACCTCAAACTGCGGATCAAACTCATGCGCGATGTGCTTAACGGCGTTTCGCCTTCGCTTCAATCGCTTTCGCTCAACTTCATCACGACGGGCGACCTTGCCACATCGAATCGCCTCTTCAGCGCGGCACGCGATACGCTCCGACAAGGCGAACCGATTCACTTGAACTTACAACTGCAAAACATCGGCATGGCGGACATCTCGCCGATTCGAGTCGACTTATCCGTGCAATCGCCCAACGCCTCTGCACGCCGATTCTTGCAAAGCGTTGTGATTGACAGCGCACTTGCACCCAATCAACGTCGCACCGTGAATTTTACCGTTCCAACCAACACCATGAGTGGCGCACAAATTTTTAGTGCGGAATTAGACCCCGACAGTCGTCTGCAAGAAGTCTCACGATTCAACAATCAAGCATTCCGACAAGTCTTTGTCGCTGGCGATTCACTTCCGCCGCAGGTCGATATCACGTTTAACGGACAACGCATAACAAACGGCGCGCTCGTGCCGAAAAAGCCTCGCATCGTCATTACGGCAACCGACGACAGCCCGATTCCCATCGCCGATACCGCCTTGTTCAGTATGACGCTCGGACAAACGCCGATTTATCTCAGTGATTCGCGCGTCTCTTTTACGCCTGCAACGCTGACGAACAAAACTGCAACCGTCGTCTTCACACCCGAACTGCCCGATGGGCGCGACACGCTTCGCGTAACCGTGCGCGACGTTTCAGGCAATCTTGCCGACAGCGCGCAGTCGGTTGTGGCGTTCAAGGTTGAATCTGATTTCAAAATTCAAAATCTTTACAACTACCCGAACCCGTTCCGCGACGAAACTTTCTTCGCCTTCCGAATGACGGGCGAATTAGACGCACGCCCGACGGAGTTCAAAATTCGCATCTACACCGTTGCTGGCAGAATGATTAAAGAAATCGACGTGATGCCAACGCTCAACGAATCCTTCAACGGCAACGGCGATGGCTTATACCGCGTGCGCTGGGACGGACGCGACAACGACGGCGACTTGGTCGCAAATGGCGTCTATATCTATCGCGTCAGCATTAAAACGCCCAAAGAAACCATCAATAAAACCGAGAAGCTTGCGATTATTCGTTGATGGTGCATGAGGCTTTCTCATCAATGAAGAGTTGATACATTCCATTTCTAAGTCTGAATCACGCCGGGGTTGAACTTGGGCATATCGGGATTTTCATTGGCGAGTTCAATGCAATACGAAACGATTCGGCGCGTCTCGACGGGGTTGATGATGCCGTCAATCCACAGGCGTGCCGCCGCATAAAGCGGGTTCATCTGCTTTTCGTAACGCTCTGAAATTTCTTTGAGGAAAGCTTGTTTTTCGTCGTCGCTGATGTGCTTTCCGCTTTTTTCAACTTGCGAGAGTTTAATGCCGAGCAACGTTTCAGAGGCTTGCTTGCCGCCCATCACGGCGATTTGCGCGTGCGGATAGGCGAAGATGAATCGCGGGTCGTAGGCTTTACCGCACATGGCGTAATTGCCCGCACCGAAACTATTGCCAACAATGATGGTGATTTTCGGCACCACGGAATTTGAAACCGCATTGACCATTTTCGCGCCGTCTTTGATAATGCCACCGTGCTCGGCGCGACTGCCGACCATGAAGCCTGTTACATCTTGCAAGAAGAGAAGCGGAATTTTCTTTTGATTGCACGTCATGATGAATCGCGCAGCTTTGTCGGCACTGTCCGAATAAATCACGCCGCCGACTTGAATTTCACCTTTGGCGTTTTTGACAATCAAGCGTTGATTTGCCACAATGCCGACCGCCCAGCCGTCGATGCGTGCGTAGGCACACAAAATTGTTTTGCCGTAATTTGCTTTGTATTCCACAAGCGAGCCGTCGTCGCAAATGCAATCCAGTATGGTTCTGACATCATATGGCTTTGATAAATCTTGTTGGAGAAATCCGAGAATGTCGGCGGGCTTTTGTTTTGGCGGTCGCGGCTCAATGCGGTCGAAGCCGGCTTTCGGCGTTGCGCCGAAGGTCGAGACGATTTGTCGGATTCGCGCTAAACATTCTTCATCGTTTTTGACCTTGTGGTCAATGATGCCGGAAATTTCCGTTTGTGTGGTTGCGCCGCCGAGCGTTTCGTTATCAATCACTTCGCCAATCGCGGCTTTAACGAGGTGAGAGGCGGCAAGGAAGATACTTCCCGTGCCTTCAACAATGAGGCTTTCGTCGCACATAATCGGCAGATATGCGCCGCCCGCAACGCACGCGCCCATCACGGCGGCAATTTGCGGAATGCCCATCGCGCTCATTTTGGCGTTGTTGCGAAACTGCCTGCCGAAGTGCTCTTTGTCGGGGAAAATTTCGTCTTGCATCGGCAAGAACACGCCGGCGGAATCGACGAGATAAATCACGGGCAAGCGATTTTCCATTGCGATTTCTTGCGCACGCAGATTTTTTTTCGCCGTCATCGGAAACCACGCGCCCGCTTTGACGGTTGCATCGTTAGCCACAACCACGCAGTTGCGCCCGTGAATTTTCCCAATGCCGACCACCACGCCCGCCGATGGACAGCCACCTTCGGCTTCATACATGCCATGTGCGGCAAACTCACCGATTTCCAGAAACGGCGAGCCTTCGTCGAGCAATTTGGCGATGCGCTCGCGTGCCGTCATTTTGCCTTTGGCTTTGTGCTTTTCAATTGCTTTTGTGCCGCCGCCTAAATGAACTTGCTCGGAAAGATATTGTAATTTGCGCAGGCGCGTTTTGTAGGCGTCTTCGCGCTCATAAAATTCCGGTGGGTGTTCTAAAAGAAGTGTGCTTTCAGTTGCCATTGGTATTGAAACGGTTTTTCTGATAATTTGCAGAACGAAAAAATACAAAGTCTTGCGCCAACATGAAGTCTCCGCTTTTGAAGTTTATCCTCGCGCTTGTTTCGCTCTTTGCCTTCGCATGCAATAGAAAAAGCACGCCGCCGAAAATTGATATGACCTACATCGGCGACGACTATCCCGTGCAAGAGACTTGGGACGCAAAGATCATTTTCAGCGATTCAGGACGCGTCAAAGCGATTTTAGTAACGCCATACCTTGCACAGTATTCCCGACAAGGGTTATTGGAGCGACACATGGACAGCACTTTCCGCGTCGACTTCTTCGATGAATTTGGCAATCACACCTCGTTCATTACCGCCAACCGCGCCAAAGTCCACCCCAACAGCGATATGGAAGCCTTCGAGAACGTCCTCGTCGTTTCCGATGATTGCACGCGCGTAACCACCGAGTATATGAAGTGGACAGCAAGCGATAAAAAAATTCGCTCCGACAAATTCGTAACCATCACCAAACCCACCGAAACCCTTTCAGGCTACGGCTTCGAGAGCGACCAAAGCCTCAAAAATTATCGCATCTTCAAAGCAAAGGGACAAATGAAGGTCAAAGACGACGCGACTTTTTAACAATTTCTTTACAACTTCTTTCCCCCGCTCGTGCGTTAGTTTTGCGTCAGAACTTGATTCAATTTGAATTCACTTTTCGCCTAACACAAACGCACCGACGACGATGAAACGAAGTATTGCTCTACTCGCACTTGCTTGCTTGATTTTTTCACGGCTTTCGCTCTTTGCCCAACCAGTCGATATCGAAAACGCACCCGAATTTACTTCTCTTGAATCGGCACTGGCTCAACCCGATAAAGTCTACAAACTCAATCTCTCCGAAACCAAACTCGCCAAACTTCCCAGCGACATCGGCAAACTCAAAAACCTGCGCGAACTTTATCTCAACGACAATAAATTCAGCGACTTGCCCGAATCGCTTTCAGACCTCACCGAGTTGGAAGTTCTGAATCTTTCCAACAACTATTTTAACCAGATTCCAAAAGTCGTCTTCTCGCTCAAAAAGCTCAAACAACTCCACCTGCGCGTCAACGAAATTCAAACCCTGCCAAGCGACATCGGAAATCTCACCGAACTTGAATTTTTAGATTTGCATCACAACAAACTCTCGTCTCTGCCTGACCGCATCGGCAACCTGACAAAACTGAAAAAATTAAATGTGAGTGCCAATCAACTCACACGTCTGCCTGAAACGATGAGCAATCTGACCAAATTGACCTTGCTTGACATTCGCAGTAATCAAATTCAGAGCATTCCAGAAAAAATTTATCGCCTGCCGTCCCTGTCCAAAATCCTTCTTACCAACAATCCCATCACGGAAAGCGAGCGCAACGCAATTGCTAAATCCGTAGAGAGTGTCCAGTAACGCCGTTCATTCGGTTTCAAATGTTATTTTTGATTTTTGGCATCAACTTGTTTGAAACTGACATGAGTTACACAGACCGTCTCTTCAAGGAAGGGAGTGCGCTTACACGATTTTCGCATCACGCGCGTGCCGAGAAAACCTTATCACTGATTCGCGCATCGGGGAAAACGAAGTTCAATCGCGTGCTGGATTACGGGTGCGCCGACGGGTGGTTTTTGAAAGCACTTTACGACAATGCGATGTCGGAGCAAGGCATTGGCGTAGATATTAACGATGACGATTTAGCCAAAAGCCGCGCCCTTTTCGCCGATATTCCTTCGTTTCAATTCATCAAAACGACCGAACTGACGCCCGACCTTGACGGAACATTTGATTTAGCCGTTTGTTTGGAAACCTTGGAGCATGTGGCGGATTCAAAAATTGCATTGGAAAACATTCATCGGCTTTGCGCACCCGAGGCGACCGTTCTGCTTTCCGTTCCGATTGAAGTCGGCACATCGCTCTTGATGAAAATCACGGGGCGATACCTCACCGGCTTGCGCGATAAAACCTATCGCTTTTACAACGATGAAGAGCCTTACTCGTTCAGAGAAGCCATAGAGGCGGGCGTTTTTTGGAATACGAAAAACTTGAAGTGCAGTCATAACGTCGCCGAAATTGCTCATCGCGGGCATAAAGGATTTGACTATCGCAAATTGCGTGAGCGTGTCAAGGCGTATTTTGAAATACTCTCCACCGATTTCAGTCCGTTTCCTTTCACGCGGCAGTTTCTCAACTCGACGATTTATTGGCGATGCAAGCCAAAATCGCTTTGAAGTCTCGCCTAATCCGTTCAACTTAATTTGACGCGTGGGTCTAAGAGGGCGTAAATGAGGTCGACAGCGATGTTGATGAAGATGAACACAACGGCGGTAAACAGCACCACGCCTTGAATCATCGGGAAGTCTAACTTTTGAATGGCGTCGATGGCGAGCAATCCGATGCCAGGCCAGTTGAAGATGAACTCGATGAAAAATGTGCCAGCGAGCAATCCAGCCAGCCACGCACTAATGCTCGTTACGACAGGGTTGAGCGCGTTGCGCAAAGCATGTCGCACAATCACCACCCACTCCGAAAGTCCCTTTGCTTTTGCCGTGCGAATGTAATCTTGCGACAACACTTCAAGCATCGCCGAGCGCGTGAGCCGAGCATTGATGGAAAGCGGACGCAGAGCAAGCGTGCACATCGGTAAAATCAAGTGTTCCCAGCCTTCGGAGATATAACCTGAAATCGGAAACCAATCCAACACAAACCCAAAAATCCACGCGATTAAAAGTCCAGCAAAAAATCCGGGCGCAGAAATGCCGAGCAAGGCGAAAATCATCACGGCGTTGTCGAGCAAAGTGTTTCGATAAATCGCCGAAATGATGCCGATAGCAATGCCGAGAATTGCAGAAAGCGAAAGCGCGGAAACGGCAAGCAAGGCAGTTGCGGGAAAGCGTTCTAAAATGGTTTCAAGCACGTCGCGATTGGTGGCAAAAGAGCGTCCAAGATTGCCTTGTGTTGCTTTGGCAAGAAACGAGAGATATTGTTCGTAAATCGGCTTATCCAATCCCAATTCGGCGCGAATGGCTTCGACGGATTGCACGTCGGCGCGCTGTCCGAGCATGAGGCGTGCGGGGTCGCCGGGCAAGATATACATCAAAAAAAATGTAACGGTTACAACGCCGAAAATGATGAGAAGCGAGTAAAAGAGCCGTTGCAGTAGGAAATTCGTCATGCGTACGACGGTTGCATTTTTTTAATCAAGTTAAAACCAAAAAGGCGACTCGTGGTGAATCGCCTTTGAATGCGTGATGATGTCAGTTGTGCGAGACGACTTTCTTGAACTCCTCGATGAGTTGCGGCAAAACATCTTCCACCGTGCCAACAATACCGTAGTCAGCGACTTGAAAAATCGGCGCGTCTTTATCTTTGTTAATCGCAACGATGACTTTCGAGGAAGACATGCCTGCCAGGTGTTGCACAGCACCAGAAATGCCACACGCGATATAGAGTTTGGGCGAAACGACTTTACCGGTTTGCCCGACTTGCTCCGAGTGCGGTCGCCAGTGTGCATCGACGACGGCACGACTTGCTCCAACGGCTGCGCCTAATGTTTGCGCAAGGCGTTCAAGGTTTTCCCAGTTTTGTTTGCCGTCGCCGTTTGGGTCGCGCAGTCCGCGTCCGCCGCTGACGACGATGTCGGCTTCTGCCACGTCCAATTTGCCCGCCGCCGCCACGATTTCTTTCACAACGTCGCGCAAGTCTGCGGTTTCAGGGTTGTAAGTTGAGACAACCACTTCCGCCGTGCCTGCGTGTGAATCCTTAACGGGGAAGGAATTCGGACGAATGGAAAAAACTTTCACGTCGCTTTCAAGTGCAACGCTTGCAATGGCTTTGCCAGAATAGGCATAGCGTTTGGCGATGAGTTTGCCGTTTTCTTCTTTGAGGTCAATCGCATCGGAAACAACGCCTGCGCCGAGCCGCGCGCCCACTCGCGGCGCGAGGTCTTTGCCCATCGCCGTTGAAGCCAAAAGCACCAGCGTCGCCGATTCTTCTTTGACGGTTTTAACAATCAACTTCGCAAAGGCGGTCGGGGCGTATCGTGCAAGAGCCTCGTTTTCAAAGGCAACGACTTTCGTCGCGCCGTATTTTGCTAATCCGTCGGTAAGCGATTTGATGTTGCTTCCAATCAAAACGGCGACAACTTTTCCGCCTTGTGCTAATTCTGCGCCTTTGGAAAGCACTTCAAGCGAGGCGCGCTTGATTTGCCCGTCGCGCTGCTCGATAAAGACTAAAAGTGTTGGCATGGTTAAAAACTTTTGAGTTGAATTGTTGGATTTTTCTTAAATCACTTTGGCTTCGGTGTGAAGCAGATTGACCAGTTCTGACGCAGATGCGACGATTTTTCCCGCTTGCTTTTGCGGAGGTTTATCGAGATTGAGCAAGGTGGATTTTGAGGCGGAAGCGAGCGCGATTTCTTTGGTTTCAATCGGCTTCGACTTTGCCGCCATGATGCCTTTCATATTTGGGACGCGCGGCAAGTTCAAGCCTTTTTGCGCCGTGAGCACAAAGGGAAATGCGACTTCAACGATTTCTTTTCCACCTTCAATTTCGCGCTCGAGCTTCGCCGTTTTCCCATCGGTTTCCAGTCCAACCACCACGCTCACGCACGGCACGTCAAAAATTTCGGCAAGCATCGCGCCCACTTGCGCATCGTTAAAATCCGTTGATTCTTTTCCGAGAAAAATTCCGTCCGGAACGCCGCCGAAATGCGATTTAATCGCCTCCGAGAGCGCGAAGGCAACATCGGACGCGTCTTTGACGGGCGATTTAATCAACACGGCTTTATCCGCACCCATCGCTAATGCTTTGCGAATGTTTTGCTGAAAAGAGTCGTCGCCGACGCTGAACACGCTGACCGTGCCGCCGAACTTCTCTTTGAGTTTCAAAGCTTCTTCAAGGGCGAATTCGTCGTAGGGATTGATGACGTAGGCGACGCCTGTTGGGTCAATGCCCTTGCCGTCCGACGCGATTTTAATTCTCGCCGACGTATCCGGCACTTGATTGAGGCAAACTGCAAAGTTCATTGTGTTAATTGGTTTTGAAGCGTTAAAAGTAAAGACTGCTGAACTGCAAAATAATACGGCACAAGAAGAATTACGAAGCCTCTTGAGTCGCAATACGCACCGCGTCGGAAAACGCAATGGAAAAATCCTTATCTTCCTGCTGTCAAAAATGAACCGTTCTTTCATCTACAATTTTAGAAGTAACCTTTCAGCCGTTAGAAGGAGAAGACTATGAAAAAGAAAATCGTCGCCGTTCTCGGAATGGAGAACTACAACCGCCGTGTATGGACGGAAGTCAAAGCGAACCTTGCCGCTCACGCCGAAGTTCAGAACTTTTCCGAACAAGACCTTGAAACGGAAAACCCCGCACTCGCCGACGCGCTCAAAGAAGCCGATTGCGTGTTTGCCTCGATGATTCAATTCAAAAATCAAGCCGAGTGGCTCAAATCGCAAGTCGAGCACTCGCCCGCAAAGACCGTCTTCGTTTTTGAATCCATGCCCGAAGCAATGGAATTGACCAAAGTCGGCGACTATGTCTTGAAAGGCAAAAGCGGCGGCATGCCCGAAGGCGTGAAGAAAATCGCAAAACTCCTTGTGCGCGGACGCGATGAAGACGCGCTCTACGGCTACGTGAAACTGCTCAAACTCATGCGCACCATGCTCCCGCTCATTCCAAATAAAGCGAAGGATTTCAAAAATTGGATGAGCATTTACGCCTATTGGTCGCAACCTGTTGTAGAGAACATTGTTTCGATGTTCAAATTCATCTTGCGCGAATACTACGGCGAGAACCTCGATGTGCCTCCGCCAGTTGATATTCCCACAATGGGGCTTTATCACCCCGACGCAATCGGCGACGGAAAGGAATACTTCAAAGACGTCAAACACTTTCGCGCTTGGCAAGAAAAGCATCTACACAAACTCGGCATTGATGAAAAGCACGCGCCGCGCGTCGCACTGCTCTTCATTCGCAAACATTTGCTTCAAGAGCGAACTTACATAGACGACACCATTCGCGCCTTCGAAGCCAAGGGCTTTTTCACGTTGCCTGTCTTTGTGATGGGCGTTGAAGGTCACGTCGCCGTGCGCGAGTGGCTGATGAAAGAGCGCGTGGATTTTTTAGTGAATATGATTGGATTCGGATTGGTCGGCGGACCGGCTGGCTCAACGAAGCCTGGCGCGCAAGCCAAAGTCGCCGAAGAACTGCTCACGAAATTAGATGTGCCTTATGTCGTCTCGCATCCGCTTTTTATGCAGGATTACAACCAGTGGGGCAAAGCCGGCGTGTTGCCGATGCAATCGACCATCACGTACTCGATTCCTGAAATGGACGGCGCGATTGCGCCTGTCGTGCTGGGCGCAATTACCAACGGCAAATTGACCACCGTTCCCGACCGATTGGAGCGACTGACAACGCTGGCGAAAAAATGGACAGACTTGCGTCGCAAAAAAAATCATGAAAAGAAACTTGCCTTCGTCGTCTATGACTATCCGCCCGGCTTGGGCAAGAAAGCCACCGCTGCACTGCTCGATGTTCCGAAAAGTCTATTTGCCATCTTGAAACGATTGGAAAAAGAAGGCTACAATGTGGGCAACTTGCCTCAAACACCCGAAGCCTTGTTTGAAGCCCTCGATATTGCCACCGACCATCAAAAGATGTTCAATTCCAAAGAGGCACTTCGTGTGTCGCGGGAGGAATTTGAGCGGCTTGCGTCGCGTCGCGAACAAGAAAAAATTGAAAAACGCTGGGGAAACTTTGCAGGTGAAATTGTGCCGATGCCCGACGGCTCGGTCTTCATCGGCGGAATCCGATTCGGAAACGTCTTCATCGGCGTTCAACCGCGAATCGGCGTGCAAGGCGACCCGATGCGATTGCTCTTCGATAAGCAGAACACGCCGCACCACCAATACCTCGCGTTCTATCGTTGGATTAGCCGCACCTTCAACGCCGATGCCTTGATTCATGTCGGCATGCACGGCTCGGTCGAGTGGATGCCCGGCTTGCAACTGGGCATGAACCGCAAATGCTGGTCAGACGCGCTTCTGGGGGAAGTTCCGCATCTTTACATCTATCCCGTCAATAATCCGAGCGAATCTTCGATTGCCAAGCGTCGCGGCTATGCAACGATGGTTTCACATTCTATTCCGCCGCTCTCGCGCTCCGGGCTTTACAAAGAACTGCCCGCCCTGCGCGATATGATTAACGACTATCGCGAGCGCAACCTCAAAGGCGACCTGAACACCGAAGAAGCCATTATGCAAAAAGTCGAAGTGCTCTCGCTCAACGACGACGTGCCGCGCAAAGACGGCGAAGCGTTCAGCGACTATGTGAGCAGGCTCTACGTTTATCTCAACGAACTTGAAAGCCGACTCATCACGAACTCGCTTCATATTTTCGGACAAGCCGCGCCGATTGAAACGCAAATCATCACCGTTACCGAAAGCCTCAAAGCACAAGGCTTGGAGAACGCCTTGCCGAGTTTGCTTCTGAAAGCCTTTGACCATAGCAACACGTTCAAGCACTATGCGCATTTGGCGAGTGTGGCGCGCAAAGGCGAGGAACGAGCGATTTCACTTCGCGAAAAAATTGACGACGCATGCAAAACCTTCGTTGAGCACGCCGTTTTCGGCAAAGAAAATCCCGCACAAGTCTGGCGCAGTTTGATTCACACGCATGAGATTGACCACGAAACAGCCGAAGCATTGGAAAAAATCATGCACGACGGCAAAGCTATGGTGCGTGCTTTATCCGACAACACGCATGAACTTGACGCAATCGTCAAATTGCTCAACGGCAGATTCTTACCGACGGGCGCAGGCGGCGACTTAATTCGCGACGGGCTGAACGTGCTTCCAACCGGCAGAAACATTCACGCCATCGACCCTTGGCGGATTCCATCGGAACTGGCGTTCACGCGCGGCACGCAAATCGCCGACGCCATTATCGCCCGACACTTGGAAGAGCACGGCGAGTATCCCGAAACCATTGCGGAAGTCTTGTGGGGATTAGATACGATTAAAACCAAAGGTGAGGCAGTTGCAACCGTTATTCGCTTGATAGGCGCGCGTCCGGCTTACGACGGTCAAAATAAAATCTCGCATTATGAACTCGTTCCGCTCGAAGCGTTGAAACGACCGCGCATTGATGTCTTGATGCAACTCTCGCCCGTTTTCCGCGACGCATTTGGACTCTTGATGAATCATTTGGACAATCTCGTGAAAGCCGCCGCCAAAGCCGATGAACCTGAATCGATGAACTTCATCAAAAAGCATGTGAATGAAGCGATGCAAAAAGGCGCGTCGTTTGAAAGCGCAACGGCACGGCTCTTTACGCAATCGCCCGGTGCTTACGGCACTTATGTTGACGATATGATTGAAGATTCAGCGTGGGAAAGCGACGACGATCTTGATGCGCAATTTATCCGCCGCAACGCCTTTGCTTACGGAGGCGCGCGCAACGGCAAGAAAGAAGGCGAAGTGTTGCAAAACCTGCTCGGCACGGTCTCGCGCGTCGTTCACCAAGTCGACTCCGTCGAGTTCGGCATTTCGGACATCGACCACTACTTCTCAACATCGGGCGCGCTTAAACTCTGCGCCGAGAAACGCAATCCCAAACTCAAAGACGTGAAACTCAATTACGTCGAATCCTTCACGGCGGATACAAAAATCGACGACGTCGGAAAAGCCTTGAAAATTGAGTATCGCACGAAACTCCTCAACCCGAAATGGTATGAAGGCATGCTCGCGCACGGACACAGCGGCGCGACGGAAATTTCAAACCGCATGACCTATATGCTCGGCTGGGACGCAACCACCAAGAGCGTCGATGATTGGGTTTATCAAAAAGCCGCCGAAACCTACGCGCTCGACGAAAAAATACGCGAGCGTTTGGCAAAAGCCAATCCACAAGCCATGAAAAACATCGTCGGACGCTTGCTCGAAGCCAGCGGTCGCGGATTGTGGAAAGCCGATGCCGACACGCTCGACCAACTGCGCGAACTCTACGCCGACTTGGAAGACCGCCTCGAAGGCGTTGTGCATTAACCTAACTGCAAATCCAATGCTCGTCAAACGCTTGCCGATTCGAACGCTTCTTCTATTCGTTTCAGCAAGCGTTTCTTTTTCGCTTTACGCCCAACAAGAAGACTCACGCTTTGACACTTATTTCTTTGAGCATCGCGGCTTAAAAATTCCTTATCGCTTTTTTGTGCCTGTCGTTCAATCGCCTGACAAGACCTTTCCGCTGGTGCTCTATTTGCACGGCGCGGGAGAACGCGGCAACGACGCAAGCAACCTTGTGCTCAAAAACGGCGCACTGAATTTCGCAAATCGCCAAACGCAATACCCGTGCTACGTGCTTGTGCCACAATGCCCAAAAGAGATGAAGTGGTCGCCCTACCAAAAAGAACTCGGCTATTATCGCCTTTCTGACACGGTTTCGCTCATTCAAGAGTTGCTTGTCGAATTGCTGAACGATGTTCAGCGACGATATGCGGTCGATACGTCGCGTGTGTATGTGGTTGGAATTTCAATGGGCGGTTTTGGAACGTGGGAACTTGTAATGCGCAACCCGTCGCGATTTGCGGCGGCTGTGCCAATCTGCGGCGGCGGTGATGCGTCGCAAGTTCGGCGAATCAAACATCTGCCGCTCTGGGTATTTCACGGTGCTGATGACCAAGTGATTCCTGTGCAGTGGTCGCGCACGCTGGTGGAGTCGCTCAAAGCACTTGGCGCGCCCGTCCGATACACCGAGTTTCCGAACGTCGGGCACAACGCTTGGTCGCCCGCCTTTGCGATGGACGCCTTCTACGAGTGGCTCTTTTCTCAAAAGAAGCCGTAATTTTGTCTCGCACAACATCTCGTGCGAATGCTTTCTCCAACAAGAAAACGCAAATGATTGAGGAAAATCTTAAACGCGTCAAAGAACAAATTGCAGAAGCGTGCGTGCGCGCAGGAAGAACGCCCGAAAGCGTGAAACTGATTGCGGTTTCAAAAACGAAGCCTGCCGCCGACGTCTTGCGAGCCTTTCAAGCAGGGCATCGCGTTTTCGGCGAAAACTACGTGCAAGAGTTGCTCACGAAATTCGCTGACGAAGCCTTGCAAACCCTGCCGATTGAGTGGCACTTCGTCGGACATCTTCAAACCAACAAGGTGAGATATGTTGCAGAAAAAGTCGCTATGATTCATGGAGTCGATAAACTCTCGCTGGCAGAAGAAATTTCAAAGCGGGCTAAAAAACACAATCGCACCATTCCAATTTTGCTCGAAGTCAATATCTCCGCCGAAGCCTCTAAATACGGACTTTCGCCTGAAACCCTTTTTCAAGAAGCCGAAAAAATTTTCACCCTCTCGAATCTTGAACTCAAAGGCTTAATGACGATTGCTTCGCCCGACCGCCAGAAGGTCAAAGCGGAGTTCAAGCAGATGCGCGCGCTTTTTGAGAAACTCAAATCCGCGGCTCCAAGACCGGAACAGATTACGGAACTCTCGATGGGCATGAGCGGCGATTTTGATATTGCGATTGCTGAAGGCGCGACGCTTCTGCGCATCGGCACGGCGATTTTCGGCGAGCGACACACGTGAAAAGTAACCGTTGCAAGCGAGAAGATTACATTATACCGCAATGGTATTACTATAAAAATGTGTTTGTCATTATATCGCAGTTACTCTGCGAGCGAAGCAAGGCATCCAGTGTTTTTACAAGCATTTGGAAGATGGATTCTTCACTTCGCTACGCTTCGTTCAGAATGACCACGATAGAATGACAAAACAAAGAAGTTACTAACGCGAAAACGGCTATGCGGGCAGAAGTTCTTTCAGCACTTTTTGAACGATGCCGCCGTCGGTTTTGCCTTTAAGTTCCTTCATCGCAACGCCCATCACTTTGCCCATTTCTTTTTGCGTCGTTGCGCCGACTTCGCCGATGATGCGCGTGAGAACATCTTTCACTTCCGATTCCGAGAGTTGCTTCGGCAGAAACTCTTGAATGATGGCGAGTTCGGCTTTTTCTTTCTCTGCCATCTCGGCTCGACCAGCGTTGGTGAACTCCTCAATGGAGTCTTTCCGACGCTTCGCCATAGCGGTCAAGACTTCAATTTCCTCTTCGGGTGTGAGGTCGCCGCGTTGAGCGCGTTTTTCGGCGGTCTCTTTTTCGATGATGTATTTCTTGATGTCGCGCACGGTTTCAAGGCGCAACTTGTCGCCGCTCTTCATCGCGGCTTTGATTTCTTCGTTGATGCGTTCTTTGAGCGTCATTTCAAAATAAGGTTTGATTTGAGGCGCAAAGTTACGGCTTTTCTTACAGACATCGGTCACGCTCCCTCGTCTGCCCTTTGAACGCGTCAATACGTCTTGCGCTTTTCATACCACGTGCGAACTTTCTCGACAAGTTCAGGAAACGGGTGCGCCAGTTCTTGAATCGACGCACGAAAGCCGGTGAGATTGTTTTCTTGGCGACGAATGTTTTTCGCAGGCGATTGCTTGTAGAGCTCGGCGCGGGCGGCGGCAAGTCCGACGATGCCTTTCAAGGCTTCATCGGTGAAGGGGCGCACGACGTAACGAAATACGCTACCTTCATTGACCAATCGCTTCGCCAATTCCGAATCGCGCACATCGCTGACCAAAATCGAGACCACATCGGGGTCGGCGGTTTTCAAAATCGTCAAAAACTCCGCCTCATCAATCAGCGTGCCTTTGAGCGATTCAATTACCAACACCGAGATGGATTTTGTCGCTAAAATTTCAAACGCGACTTCAGCAGTGGTTGCCGTGTAAATATCGTATTGGCGGTCGAGCAGGGATTGCGTTTGTGCGAGGCGTGTGGCATCGGCATCAATCAAGAGCAGTTGTGGAAGCGGCGGAAGCACGGCGAAATTGGCGAACATTTCCGCACGCACTTGCTCATTTTTTTCAGCGACCAACTTCTTGTGCAGTTTGTAGGCAAGGTCTATCGTCTCTGCAAGTTTCGTAGCTTGCCAAGGCTTATTGACGTATCGGAAAATTTCGCCGTCGTTGATGGAGCGAATCGTGTCGTCAATGTCGGAGTAGCCCGTGAGCAAGATGCGAATAGTGTCAGGACGCAACATTTTGGCTTGGGATAAAAACTCATGTCCGAGCATTTCAGGCATGCGCTGGTCGCTGACCACTACGCCGACTTCATGCTTGGCGAGCAGGTCCAATCCTTTCTTGCCGCTCTCGGCGGTCAAAACTTCGTAATCGTCGTCGAACAAACGGCGCAACGAATTGAGAATCATCGGCTCGTCGTCGACGAACAAAATGGTTGGGTCTGGCATTTTTGATGTGATTTAATGGTTTCGTAGAAATTCGTTTCAGATTTTCAGAAATTAAGGTATTCAAATTTTTTAAGTTTAATTTTTCAGGCGAGAGAGGCACGAAAGCGAACTATTTGAAAATAAAATTTTCTCTTAAAACAAAAAAAGCCCGTTTTTCAACGGGCTGATATTGAAGACGAATCCCGTGAAAAAATTATCCGCCGATGTATTCTTTGAGCACATTGCTATACGGCGAATTGCGCAAACGGCGAATGGCTTTCTCTTTGATTTGGCGCACGCGCTCGCGCGTAAGTTTGAACTTCTCGCCGATTTCTTCGAGCGTGAGCGGGTTATCCATTCCGATTCCGAAGTAAGAGCGAATCACATCGGCTTCGCGTGGCGAGAGTGCCGAAAGCGACCGCTCGACCTCAATGCGCAAAGACTCTTGAATCAAACTATGGTCGGGGCGTTGCGAGTCGTTTTGAAGCACATCGAGCAAGCGGTTGTCGTCGCCCTGTGCAAACGGCGCATCGACGGAAATATGCCGACCTGCAATTTTGAGCGTATCGGTTACTTCCGACGAGTTCATATCCAAAACTTGTGCGAGTTCTTCGGTGCTGGGGTCGCGCTCGAACTCTTGCTCCAACTGCGAAAAGGCTTTGCCGATTTTGTTGAGCGTGCCAACACGGTTGAGCGGCAAACGCACAATGCGCGACTGCTCCGCCAGAGCTTGCAAAATCGACTGCCGAATCCACCACACCGCGTAAGAAATGAACTTGAACCCGCGCGTTTCATCGAAGCGCTTAGCGGCTTTGATAAGCCCGAGATTGCCTTCGTTAATTAAATCGCCGAGCGACAGCCCTTGATTCTGATACTGCTTCGCCACTGACACAACGAAGCGCAAATTCGCCTTGATGAGTTTTTCTAACGCTCGGCGAGCTTCTTTATACTCCCGCGAGTCAACCGGCTTGCCTTCACCGCGTTTGATTTTGCGTGTAAGTTCAATTTCATCTTGCGCAGTGAGCAAATCAAATTTGCCGATTTCTTGCAAGTAGCGGTCGAGCGATGCGCTTTCGCGATTAGTAATTTGCCTGCTGATTTTCAGTTGGCGCATAGTTTTCCTTTCAAAAAATAAAGTGACGAAAACAACTAATTTGTAAAAACTCGTAACGCCATCGGATTCACTCCGACAACTTTACCCTATTTCATTAGGCGTTTGGACGCTGATGCTATCCACAATACCCACGAGCGTTGCATCGGTCGGAACAAGTTTTAACTGTTTGCGCACTTTAATCGGAATGGCGGCTTCCGACGAGGTTACATACAGCACCGTTTCGCCGACGCCGGCACCAATCGCATCGACGGCGACGAGGGGCTTGCCCGTCGCCGCGCCAGTAGCATCAAGCGGCTGAACCAGTTGCAGTTTCTCGCCGACAAGGGCAGGGTGTTTTTGTGTCGCCCAAACCGTGCCGATGACTTTTCCAAAATACATGCGCCCAATTCCCTGATAGTGCTCTTAAAGTGTGTTTTCATTCTGACACAGAGTCGAACCTCACCCTGTCTCGACTTTGTCGCAACGTCCCTCTCCTTTTGAAGGAGCGGGAAAGATTGACGAATTCCCTTTCAATGATTAAATCTGAATGATTAAATCTGAATGATTAAATCTGAATCAATCTGCCACATCAAGTTTATCGACAATTGCCATAATGACGGCATCGACGGGTTTGTTTTTCGTCAGTTCCGTCATGCGTGCCGAACTGCCAGTGGCAATTAAGACGATTTCGCCGACGCCAGCCCCGACCGAATCTACAGCAACCAAAAACCCATCTTTGGCTTGCAAATCTAATCCCACTGGGCGCACGATTTGAAGTTTCATGCCCACAAGCCCTTCATCTTTGCGCGTTGCCCAAATCGTGCCGATAACTTTTCCGAGCGTCATACCTTGGCGTCAGGTGATTGATGGTTACATTTTGATGAAACATTGTGCGCACGGCGTAAAATTTCATTAAAAAACTTTGACGCAATTTCCCCCTGAATTTTGGGCGTGTTGCAAGGCTTTTTCTGCGCCTTCAATCCATAACTCAAGGTCGGCTTGTTCGTGGCGCAGTCTTGCCAATCCAATGCTGACGGTGGCTAAAATCGTGCGGAACTGGTCGCCGGTTTCAAAGGGAAAATTGACGACTTGTTCGCGCACTTTTTCCGCCCAAAATCGAGCGTTTATTTCGGTGATGTTGATGAGACAAATGCCAAAGCGCATTTTTCCGACGCGCCCGACAAGGTCGTAATTGCGTGCGTTGGCAACAATCATGCGTGCCGTGGCTTGCATCAAATTCGCAAGTACTGCTGGGTTCTGATGGCTACGCGCTTCAATGCCTTTTTGGTCATCAAATTCAATCAAGAGCAATGCCGTTTCGGTGCGCTCGCGCGTGGCACGGTTGAGTTCATAGCGAAGCCGTTCATAAAAGGCTTTTGCCGATAGCAGTCCGGTTCCTTCGTCAAACGGCGAAACTTGCTTGATGCGGTCTTTGAGCAAAAAATTCTTGAGCGAAAGCGAGAGCGCATTGACAAAAAAGCGTGCTTTCTGCGCACTCTCTTGACTGAAAAAATGTTTTTGGGACGATTCCAGCGTCACCACGCCCGCCACGAAATCGCCAAGCTTAATCGGCATAATCAGCATCGAGCCACAGGCAGGCGCAACGCCCGACGCGACTTCGCCAGCGAAAAATCGCGGCATCTCCCCCAGCGAAGCAAGATCATCGATAATGCCGGATTCGCCATGCACAACCGCTTGCCCAACCGCCGAATGCTCCAAATCGACCAGCGCACCTTCGGCAACATAGCCACCCTTGCTACGCACATTGCGAACCTGCAATTCCGAGCGCGAATTGATAAGCGAAAGGGCTAAATGGTCAAACTCTATGACGCGTTCAATCGCCTTGCAAAACGCCTCAATGTGCGCTTCCAAGTGTGCTTGTTTGTAAAGCAAATGAACAAACGCAATCGCCGGCTCCACAAACCGTATCGACTCCAAATGCCCCGACTTGACCGCGTAGTTATCAATCAACGTCGCGCAAATTTTCCCAAACCGATTCAGTAGCTTAACATCTTCCTGCTGAAACTTGCCCTTCTCTAAACTATCGGCAAACAACACGCCATAGACCTGTTCACGATGAAACACCGGCACGCCCATAAACGACTTCACGCCCGTCGGCGCGCTGTAATATCGAATTAATTTCGGCTCGTCTTCCAAACTGATTTCAGTATAGAGCTGTCCATTTCTAGCTAACACCACTTGCGTAACCGCATCGCTCCCAAACGACAGCCACTTTTCTCCCGTAAACCCCTCCCCAGAAACCTCCTTATACGCAAGGTATATCTTCTTCTTATTCGTGCTCACCCACGCAAAACAAACCGTGTAGGCTTTCACCGTCGCTTTAATGGTCGTGAGCATCTCGCAAATGAGCGTCCCTAACTCTTCTTCAATGCTAAGCGACGCATGACCCGACAACACGGGAGAGGGCTCGCTAAAAGGCTCAAGCTCAATTTTGACCGTCTGAGAGGAGGCTTTCTCGGGCTTGTATTTTCGGACGTTGATGACGCCCTCGCTCAAGTCCATCGAACTGCTGTAACTGCCTTGCGATTCCAACGTCAAGCTGACAATTTTGATGGTTATGGGAAGTCGTTTCTAAAAAAGGCATAAAATATATCATCTTTTTTCCGAAGCCTCAAACGCTCAAGTCATCCAAAATCATGGCTCGCAAAAAATCACAACGCTTTTCCCATATCTCTGTTTAACTTTGCTTGTCTGACCAAAAGTCGTGCGTCGTTACATTGCAGGGCGTTAATGACCATCACACATTTCAATCAGCCGAGCCATGACTGAACCACATCTTTTACACGAGTGTAATTTGCATCTGCCGCTCTGGAAGTGTTTAGAGATGGGCTGTAAAGCGCAGTATGACGAGCTTCAACGGCTCATCGAAGAAAAGGCACTTTCGCCCGAAGGCAAAGCAAGCCAAGAAGTCCTTGAAGCCTTGTATCTGCTCAGCACGTATTTTCCCGACAATCCCGTCTTCGATTGCACGGAAACCAAGCCTGCCACGCACGAGCCACCACCCAACCGTCAATCGTTTCAATCGCATCACGAAAAACATGCCTGAACGCCTCGACCAGAGCAAATCGCTCTCGACCCTCGAGCTCAACTCACTCTTGGAAACGAGCAAACTGCTCGCCGCTTCATCAGAAATTGACGAGATGCTCTCTCACATCTTGCGCACCGTCATGGGCAAATACGTCCTCTCGCGTGCCGCCATCGCCATCATCGAGCGTCAGGGCGAAAGCGACCGCTACACGCTTGCCAAGTATCGCGGACTGATTTCCCCGCCCAAACACTTCGAAAACCTAAACGCGTTCATGGAAGCCTATCACTTCGAACAGTGCATTCCGCTTGTGTCGCAGACGCGTCGAATCGGCTGTTTGCTTCTCGGCAAAAAAATCACGAGCTCACACTACACCAACGCCGAATTAGCCTTTCTTGAATCCCTTGCGACCCTCACCGCAAGCGCACTCGAGAGTGCCTTCACGCTCCAAGAATTGAAGCACCTCAATCGCAACCTCAACCAAACCGTTCAAAAACTCAAAACCCTCTTCGAACTCACCAACTCCTACACCGTCGGGCTCTCGCGCAACGAAATCCTTAAAATCTTCTCGCGCTCCGTCTCCGGACAAATGCTCATTGGTGCTTACATGGTCATCTTGCGCGGCGAAAGCGGCAAACCGATTACCGAACTCTCGCTCGGCGTCGAAGTGCACAACCGCTCCCAAGGTCAGCAACTCCAAGACGAACTTGAAAAAATTTTTCAACTCCAAGCCCCAACCAAAGTCCTCAACAACGACTATCCCTCGCTCTATTTAGCAGGCTTGCGCTACATCATTCCCATGCGCAACAACGACAAAACCCTCGGCGTCTTTCTCTCCGGTGAACGCCTCACCAAACAACCCTTTTCAGACACCGATTTAGAGTTCATCTCCTTAGCGGCAGCACAGGCGGCAACAGCCCTAGAGCAATCGCGCCTCTTCAAGGAAACATTGGAAGTAAAAGCCATAGAAAAGGAACTCCAAGTCGCCAAAGAAATTCAAGCCGCCTTGCTCCCCAAAACCTTGCCCGCCATCGACGGCATCGACCTTGCCGCCCGAAACATTCCGACCAAACAAGTCGGCGGCGATTACTACGACATCATGATGCTCGACGACCACCATCTCTTCCTTGCCATCGCCGACGTCACTGGCAAAGGCACCCCCGCCGCTCTGCTTATGGCAAATCTACAAGCCACCATCAAAGCCTATATGACCGCCTTCACTCCTGAAACCCTTGACCTCTCCAAAGTCGTCGGAAACATCAACAACATCATCTACGAAAATACCCCCGCCGATAAATTCATCACCTTCTTTTGCGCCATCTTTAATCTCCAAACCCGAACCATGGTTTCCGTCAATGCCGGGCACAACCCCCCTTATCTCCTCAAACGCTCCGGCGCGCTTCAAACCCTCACCAAAGGCGGCCTCATTCTCGGCGTCATCTCAACCCTCATGCCTTACGAAATGGAATCTACCACCCTCAATTCCGGCGACACGCTCCTGCTCTTCACCGACGGCGTTACCGAAGCCATGAACCCTCAACGCGAAGAATTTGGCGACGAGCGGCTCATCGCCCTCCTCAAATCCGTCGCTTCTCAACCCGCTTCCGCCATCATTGACCACATCATCACTCAAACCGCTCACTTTCAGCCCCCCGGCGAACAGCACGACGACATCACGCTGGTTTGTATGAAATTGCTTCGTTAAACCCAGAAATTAAACCGCTTAAAGACCTTCTGCCGCCCTATCTCCCGCGCCTTGTCAGTCGTCAGGCTCTCTGATTCACAACGCACCAGACAGCAAAAAACACGGTCATGAGACCCATTTTGGACCCATATTGCCCATTTTGAGCGAATTTTGAGGTTGTCAGAGGTCGGGGGTTTTTCGGCTATCGCCGCCTGACGACTTCGAGGGCTTGACTTTGATGGAAAAAATGTGTAGATTAGGGCAAAATTGTGCGTATGTGGGCGGCTTGTGCGTATGTGGGCGGCTTCTAATTGCACCAATGTGGGATTGAAATGAGAATAATGAATAGTGAATAATGAACAATTAAACCTTCTAATTACACCCATCTCGGATTGAAATGCCATTCCTCGTATTCTCCTCCTCTCTCCTATCTTCCTTCTAA
>FWPU01002568.1_pt1 | contig 49622 bp, 39 predicted proteins | sample 2228361 | NCBI WGS metagenome assembly FWPU01 (sample SAMEA103939777, study PRJEB20133) | metagenome | reverse complement strand
CGGCACGGGCGGCGGCGCAACGGCCGGCCGCGCCGCCCCCTGCGGGGGCGCAGCGGCGGCCGCCGCCCCCTCGGCGACCGCAAAGGTGATCAGGGTGTCCCCCACATGCACCAACTGCCCCGGTTCCACCAAGACCGCCTCAACCGTACCGCTGACCGGGGAGGGCAGTTCCACCGAGGCCTTGTAGGTCTCGACCACCAGCACCGGCTGGCCTTCCTCCACCTGGTCCCCAGGGGCGACCAGAATCTCGCCGATCTCGGCCTCGTGAATCCCCTCGCCTAGGTCGGCCAGTTTGAACTCGTAGCGCATCGCTTTCCTCCTGTGTGCCTGTCCGGAGGGCCGGAGGATATTTCCCCTGTCCGGACAGGCCAGAATTCCCCTACGGGGGTTCCGGACAGGTTCTACATCTGCAACACTTCCCGCGCCGCCGCCGCAATCCGGCGGGCGTTGGGGAGATAGGCCTTTTCCCGGCTAAAGGCCGGTATGATCAGGTCAAACCCGGTTACCCGGCGGATCGGGGCCTCCAGATACCAGAAGGCCTTTTCCACCAGCCGGGCGACTATCTCGGCCCCCGGCCCGAAACTGCGCGGAGCCTCATGCACGACCACCGCCCGGCCGGTGCGGCGCACCGACTCGGCCAGCGTCTCGGCATCCAGCGGCGAGAGCGTCAGCAGGTCTATCACCTCCGCCTCTACACCGTCCTCTTCCTGGAGGATCGCCGCCGCCTGCAACGTCGGCGGCATCATCGCACCGTAGGCGATCAGGGTGATGGCGTCGCCCGGCCGGACGACCTGAGCCTGCCCGAGCGGCATCGTCTCCGGCTCTTCCGGCACCTCCTCCCGAAAGGCCCGGTAGAGCGCCTTGGGCTCGAAAAAGATGACCGGGTCGGGGTCGCGAAGCGCGCTCACCAGCAGGGCGCGGGCGTTGCGCGGCCCGGAGGGGATGACCATCTTGAGACCGGGGGTGTGGGCATAGTAGGCCTCGCGGCTCTCCGAGTGGTGCTCCAGGGCGCGAACGCCCCCGCCGTAGGGGGCCCGCATGACCATCGAGACCTGGAATCGCCCCCCCGTCCGGTGGCGCAACCGGGCGGCGTGCGACTCGATCTGGGCAAAGGCCTGGTAAGCAAAGCCCGAGAACTGCATCTCGCAGACCGGCCGGAGGCCGTAGAGGGCCATGCCGATGGCCATCCCGGCGATGGCCGACTCGGCCAGCGGGGTGTCCACCACCCGCTCCGGGCCAAACCGCTCGATCAGGCCGTCGGTGATGCGAAAGACCCCGCCGTCCAGCCCGACATCCTCGCCCAGGACGATCACCCGGTCGTCCCGCTCCATCTCTTGCAGCAGAGCCAGGTTGAGGGCCTGGCCCATCGTGATCTTAGCCATCGCTGCCCTCCTCCAGCGCCAGCCAGCGGCGCAGTTCCTCGCGCTGCTCCTCCAGGTGGGCCGGCCGCTCGGCGTACATGTGCTCGAACATGTCCAGCGGGTCGCCCAGTTCCTCCATCATCCGCTCGGCCCGCTCGACCGCCGCCTGCACCTCCGCCCTGACCTCTTCCTCCAGCGCGGCGGCGGCCTCCTCGTCGAGCAGCCCCTGCTCCTGGAGGTAACGTTGGAAGCGCGGAAGCGGGTCCCGGCGGGCCCACTCCGCGACCTCCTCGTCCTCCCGGTAGCGTTTGGGGTCGTCGGCGGTGGTGTGCATGGCCAGGCGATAGGTGACGCACTCGATCAGGGTGGGGCCACCGCCGGCCCGCGCCCGCTCCACCGCCTCCTTCGCGGCGACATACACCGCCAGCACATCGTTCCCGTCCACCTGCATGCCGGGGATGCCGTAGGCGATCGCCTTTTGCGCCAGCGTTCGGGAGCGGGTCTGCCGGGAGCGGGGGACCGAGATGGCCCACTGGTTGTTCTGGATGACCAGCACCAGCGGTACCTGGTAGACCCCGGCAAAGTTGACCCCTTCGTGAAAGTCGCCCTCGGAGGTGGCCCCATCCCCCATAAAGACCATAACGACCTCATCCCGCCGGCGGTACCGGCTGGCCCAGGCCAGGCCGACGGCGTGGGGCACCTGCGAGGCCACCGGGACGGCGGTGGGAAGGAGGTGTGCCCCTTCGGGGATGTAGGCCCCCTCATCATAGCCGCCAAAGTAGAGCAGGATCTGCTCGATCGGCCGGCCGTGCCAGATCTCCGCCGCGGCCTCGCGAAAGGCCGGCACCAGCCAGTCCTCTTCCCGCAGAGCGGCCACTGCCCCCACGTGGGCGGCCTCCTGCCCCTTGATCGGGGGAAAGGTGCCGATGCGCCCCTGCCGTTGCAGGTTCAGCATGCGTTCATCCAGCCGTCGCCCCAGGAGCATCGTCCGGTAGATGCGCAACAGCAGGTCGGCCGGCACCTCCGGCTCCAGGTCTTTATCCAGATTCCCCCGCTCGTCCAGAATGGAGAGGTATTCCAGGGGAACGTCCGGTTCAATCGCTTGTCTTGGCATCACTTTCCTCCGCGTTCTCTGCGCTTACCTCGCTGCTCACGCTCCCCTCTCCTCCTCCGAAAGCCTCATCGCCAGCAGGGCCACAGCGGCGATGACGTACATCATCCCCCCGGCGACCCACATGATCGCCCCGCCCAGCATCTGGTCCTCCAGCACGGTGATGGGGAAGGGTCGCGCCACTGTGGTATAGTGGGTGTAGACCGGTTCCTGGAGGAACGAGAGCGTCACCCCCAGGGCCTCGTTCGGCCCCAAGGCGGCCAGGGTGTAGCCGAGGCGCAGGCCGTACCCCAGCCGGCCGTGCCAGCGGGGCGGCAGGTGAACCACGTGCCACCAGAAGAGCAGGGCCGTGCCGAAAAAGATGACGTGCTCCAGGATGTGGACGATCTCCGAGCGCAGGGCCGCATCGTAGGCCGCGGGGACGTGCCAGAGCCACTGGCTGCCCACAAAGAGGCCCCAGGCCGGCCAGGGTGGGGTGAGCCGCCGTACCGCCCGCCGGAACGGGGCCTGGGGGGTCAAGTGCCGGCCCAGGGCCCGACGCAGGCCGGCCGGCAGCCCCCAGAGCATGATCGGGAAGGGGTTGCCCAAAAGGAGCAGCGGCGGCCCCACCATGGCGATGAAGAGGTGCTGCACCATATGGGCCGAAAAGAGCAGGTCCTGCAGCACCTCGATTGCCGAGAGCATGGCCAGCGCCAAAAAGAACAGCCCCAGCAGAAAGGCGGTCAGCCGGCCGCCATGGGCCAGTTGGGTAAATCCCCGCCGCCGCAGGCGGAACCAGCCCAGCCCGTAGACCAGTCCACTGCCGGCCAGCAGCAGCACGATCTGCGGCCAGAACTCCCAGCGAAGCAGCCACTCCTTGAGCAACGGGTTCATCAAACCTTCCAGCCTTCAACGTTCAACCTTCCTAAAGCACCAGATACAAGGCCATATAGAACAAGACCCAGACCACGTCCACAAAGTGCCAGTACTTGACCGTCGCCTCCACCCCCCAGTACTGCTCCGGCGAATAGTGTCCGCGCTTTCCCTTGAGATAGATCGCCCCCAGCACGACCAGCCCGCTGAGTACGTGCAAGGCGTGCATGCCGGTCATCGAGTAAAAGGCGATGCCGTACCCCGACTGGGGCACGATCCCCATATGCGGGGCCTCGCGCCACTCGATCCCCACCACGCCGGCCAGGAAGAGTGCGCCGAGCAGGATCGTCCCCAGAAGGTTTTGCAGAAAGGAGCGTCGGTCCCCACAAGCGATGGCGCTCTCGGCCTGGTAGGCGGTCAGACTGCTCAGGAGGAGGAGAAAGGTCAGGAGCAGACCAACCCCCTGGTTTAGTTCCAGCGGCCGGCTGGCCCCCAGAAGATAGAAGCGGGCCGTCAGCAGGATGACAAAGATCATGCTTTCGGAGAGGAAAAAGAGCCACAGCCCCAGGCGGTAGAGTTCCAGTCGGTTCGGGTGAGTGGTCGGATGGGTCGTTTCCATCAGTGTCCCTCCGCTTTGCGCCAGAGTTGGGAGATGTGCATAAAAAAGTGCAGGATGAGTGCCCCCTTGACCAGGGCGATGACGCCCAGGAAGGGCAGCGGGTTGGCCGAGGCCCAGACCGCAACCCAGGTGACCGGGGCCAGCGGCCAGCAGAGGGCCGGGTAGGGAATCGGCCCCTCCGCCACCGCTGCAATCCAGAACTCGACCAGCGTCAGCGCGCTCAGTACCGCCATGACCTTCCAGCCCAACCGAAAGCGGGCACGCCGCCGGGCCTCATCCATCAGGAACCTCCTTCAGCCAACTTGCAACCTCTAACTGGACACAGGCAAATTTGCCTCGATCCCCTCGCCTTGTCAAAGTGCGACTTGCAAATCACGGCCAACTTTCGGAAACCTTTCTTCCGCTTATGGACACATTCACGCAATCAATCCAAGTTTGCGTGTCCAGCCTTTACCAATTCCGCATAGACCGACCCTGGCACCCCATAGTCATACGGTCCGCCGACAATCACCGGCGGTTGGGCAAAATTCTCCTCCGGCGGAGGGGAGGACACCTGCCACTCCAGCGAACGGGCCCGCCAGGGGTTGGCCGGGGCCGGCTCGCGGGCCCGCAGGCTCCCGATCAGGTTGACTGCCAGCAGGACGATGGACAGTGCGACCATCAAGCCGCCGATCGAGGCCAGGACGTTCAACCACGCCAGGGTGGAGACGATAGCATAGTGCTTGTAATCGGCAATGCGTCGGAGCATGCCGCGCAGGCCGGCCGCGTACATCGAGAGCGTCATCATCACAAAGCCGGTCAACATCAGCCCAAAGTGCACCTTGCCCAGTCGCTCTTTGTAGCGGTATCCGGTCACTTTGGGGAACCAGTAGTAGATTGCCGCCATCAGAGGAAACATGTACCCGCCGAACATGGTCTGGTGAAAGTGGGCCACGACCCAGTAAGTTTCGTGGAGAAAGAGGTCAGTGGGCACCAGGGCCAGGAAGGGGCCGGTCAACCCGCCGACCAAAAAGATGACCACCGCCCCCAGGGTAAAGAGCATCGGCGTCTCGAAACTGAGTTTGCCCCCCCAGATTGTGCCTAGCCAACTAAAGATTTTCACCCCGGTGGGCACGGCCACGAGTAGAGTGCTGAACATAAAGACGATCTGCAACGGCAGGGCCAGGCCGGTGGTGAACATGTGGTGAGCCCAGACGAGAAAGCCGACAAAGGCAATCCCTATGCTGGCGAGGGCCACCCAGCGGTAGCCAAAGAGCGGCTTGCGGGCAAAGACGGGCAGCAGTTCGCTGATGATGCCAAAGCCCGGCAGGACAAAGACATACACCACCGGGTGGGAGTAGAACCAAAAGATGTGCTGGAAGAGGATCGCACTCCCGCCCCGCGCCGGGTCGAAAAAGCCGATCCCGATCAGCCGCTCGGCTACGACCATCAGGAAGGCCATGGCGATGAACTGCGTGGCCACCAGTTGGATGATCGAGGTGGCCAGCATGGCCCAGGCAAAGATCGGCATGCGGAAAAGCCCCATCCCGGGGGCACGTAGCCGCAGGATGGTGAGAATCATGTTGATCGAACCGAGGATCGAGGAAAAGCCCAGGACAAAGACGCCCAGATAAAAGAACTGTGCGCCCATAGGGGCGCGTACCCCCAGCGGCGGGTAGCCGGTCCAGCCGGTGCTAAAACCGCCGGTGAACATGCTGGTCAAAAGGAGCAGGCCGGCCGGCGGAATCAGCCAGAAGGAGAGGGCGTTCAGCCAGGGAAAGGCCATGTCCTGCGCCCCCAGCATCAACGGAAGCAGGTAGTTGGCCATCCCGGCGATCCCGATCAGGATGACGGCAATCATGATAATACCGTGCAACCCCACCGTCGTGTTGTAGGCGTCCATCGAAAGGAACTGCATATCGGGTTGCCACAGTTCCAGACGGATGAGCAGGGCCAACACCCCGGCAAAGGCCATCAGGAGAAGGGTGGCGACGAAGTACTGGAGGCCGATGACCTTGTGGTTCTGGTCAAAGTCAAAGTAGCGGGTCCAGAAAGGCATGCCGGGCGGTGGCCCGTGCCGGGCCGGCCGCTCCCGCTCCAGTAACCAGTCCCACCAGGGGGCGAACGCCCCCACGCCGGCCAGAAAGGCGATCACCCCGGCCGCCGCCCCCGCCGCCGTGACCGGGTCGGCCTTCCACGCCGGCAGACCCATCAGGCCCCGTATGCCCATCACCACCCCCATCCCTACCAGGACCCCGCCGGTCCCCGTCAGCAACCCCCGAACCAGACCGAGTTTCATCAGCAGGCGCATCGTCGTCCCCTCACTTCAGGCTCTTGATATATTCGATCAGAATCTGCAGTTGTGGCTCCGTCAGGTGGGCGGCGTAATGGTCCGGCATGACGTTGCTGTATCCCTGCACCACCTGGTCGCCCGGGTTCAGAATCGAGTTGCGCAGGTAGGCGTCGTCGGCGACCGCCGTCGAGCCGTCCTGGAAGGTGCGGGTGCTGCCATAGAGTCCCCGGAAGGTCGGTCCGACCAGGGGCGTGCCGTCGGTGGTGTGGCAGCCCAGGCAGCCCTGCTGGCGAATCAGTTGGGCCCCGGTCTCCTCGCCGCCGGCCTCCGCTGCCGCTTGGCGCTGCTCCACCCAGGCCTGGAAGGTGGCCTGGTCTACCACCCGGGCCGGGGCAAGCATGGAGGCGTGCGCCGTGCCGCACAGTTCGGCGCAGTGGACCTGATAGTCGCCGGTTTCTGTCGGCGTGATGCGCAGTTCGGTCACCACGCCGGGGATAACGTCCACCTTGACCCGGAACTCGGGAACCCAAAAGCCGTGATTGACGTCCAGCGAGCGGAGGCGCAGCAGGGCCGGCTTGTTGACCGGCAGGACCAGTTCTGCGGCCTCAAAGCCGTACTCCGGGTAGGAGAACTGCCAGGACCACTGCCGGCCGGTGACCTCCACCACCACGGCCCCCTCGGTCGGTTGGCGGGAGATGTTGATCAGGACGCTGCTGCCCCACCCTCCCAGGATGAGCACGATGACCAGCGGAATCGCCGTCCAGGTGATCTCCAGGGGCACGTTCCCATAGACCGGCCGGGCATCCTCCTGGTCGCCGGGCCGGCGGCGAAAGGCGATCAGGCTGTAGCCCAGAAACGAGAGCACCAGGGACAGGACCACCGCGGCCAGCACGAACAGCGCCTTGAGCAGTCGGTCCACCAGGACGCCCTCTTGGCTGGCCAGCGGGGGTGTCAGGTCCAGCCGCAAAAAGAGCGCGCTGAGCAGGACGGCCAGGGCGATTGTGCTCAGGGTGGGGATGAGCCACCGTTGTTTCATACGCTCCTCCTGAATCACTGGGCTTGCCCCCCCTCGGTCATCCGATAGGGGTCGAGGAGGGCATCCAGTTCCTCATCGGGCAAAAGGCCCCATGCGTGCACCACCTCCCGGACGGTGCGCCCGCTGCGCTGGGCCTCCTGGGCCACCTCGGCGGCCCGGTCGTAGCCGATGACCGGGACCAGCGCGGTGGCCAGGGCCAGGCTGTGCTCCGCTGCCTCCCGGCAGCGCTTCGTGTCGGCCTCGATCCCCACGACGCAGCGGTCGGTAAAGGCGCGTACCGCGTTGCTCAGCAGGCGGATCGCCTCCAGCAGGTTGTGGGCGATCAGCGGCATCATCAGGTTCAGTTCAAAATAGCCCCCCAGCCCGCCCAGGGTGATCGCCGCGTCGTAGCCGATGACCTGGGCGCAGACCATTATCAAGGCCTCGGCCATGACCGGGTTGACCTTGCCCGGCATGATCGAGGAGCCGGGCTGCACAGCCGGCAGGCGAATCTCCCCCAGGCCGCTGCGCGGGCCCGAGCCCAGCCAGCGGATGTCGTTGGCGACCTTGGTCAGGCTGACGGCGATCGTCCGCAGTAGGCCCGACGCCTCCACCGCCGCGTCTCGGGCGGCGTTGGCCTCGACGTGGTCCGCGGCCTCGACGAACGCTTCCCCCAGCAGGTCGTTGAGGTGGGCGATGGCCCGTTGGGGGAACCCGGCCGGGCAGTTGACCCCCGTGCCCACGGCGGTGCCGCCCAGCGGCAGTTCGCGCAGCGCGGCAATCGCCTTTTGCGCTCGCTCGCTCCCCTTTTTTACCTGGGTGGCGTACCCGCCAAACTCCTGCCCCAGCCGAATCGGGGTGGCATCCTGCAGGTGCGTCCGGCCCACCTTGACGATTCGGTCAAAGGCGTGGGCCTTTTCCTCCAACGCCTGCCGGAGGTGCTCCAGGGCGGGAATCAAGTCCTCCCGCAGCGCCAGCACCACGGCCACGTGAATCGCCGTGGGGATGACGTCGTTGCTCGATTGCCCCATGTTGACGTGGTCATTGGGGTGGACGGGGGTTTTGCTGCCCACGGTCCCGCCCAGCAGTTGGATTGCCCGGTTGGCCATAACCTCGTTGGCGTTCATGTTGGTCGAGGTCCCGGAGCCGGTCTGGAAAATGTCCACCGGAAAGTGCTCGTCCCAGCGGCCCTCCATGACCTCTCGGGCCGCCTGGGCGATGGCCCGACCGACCTCCTTGTCGAGGAGGCCCAGGTCCATATTGGCCTGGGCGGCGGCCCACTTGACCGCCCCCAGCGCCTGGAGGAAGCGCCGGCCGAAGCGTGTCCCCGAGAGCGGCAGGTTTTCCACCGCCCGTTGGGTCTGCGCCCCCCAGAGGGCCTCCTCAGGGACCTCGACCGGCCCCAGCGAGTCGCGTTCTATCCGCACCGTCCGTCTCCGGGATTTGGCGGAGGCCGTCGAGGACCTTGTTCCTTTTGGCCTGAAAGCGGTGGTATATCTTGCCTTCAATGTTACCTCCGCGCCCTGTGTCTCGGCGGTGAACTCTTGATGCCTATCCCAAGACTACCGTGGGGCGGCTTTTCAGATACGCACTTGTTTGCCCCGTTGCGCCCGGCGTATCCGGGCCCGCGTTTTGGCGATCCCCTTTGTCGGCGGGACGGCCTTGGGGCAGACCTTCCCGCAGTTCCAGACCATAGCACATCCCCAGACGCCCTCCTCGTTGTCCACCAAGCGGAGGCGTGCTTCGTCGGCCCCGTCGCGGATGTCGCTGAGGAAGCGATAGTGCGCCGCCAGGGCCGCCGGCCCCAGGTAGTTGGCGGTTTTCTCGACCGCCGGGCAGGCCGAGTGGCAGGAGGCGCAGAGGATGCAGTTGACATAGGGGGCGGCCTCGGTCCATTCCTCGGGTGGAACAAGCCGTTCCCGTTCGGGGTCGGGGCCGGCCGGCTGAAGCCACGGTTGCATCGCCTCGACCCTTGCAAAGAAGGGCTCCATATCCACGACCAGGTCCTTGAGCACCCGCAGCCCCCGCAGCGGTTCCAGGACGATCACGCCGGGTTCGGCCGGCCCGGGGGCCTCTTTCCGCTCCGCACCTGCGTACACCGTCAGCGAGCGGCCGGCCACCTGGCGCACCTGGGTGCGGCAGGCCAGGTCCTCCCGCCCGTTGATGCGCATAGCACAGGAGCCGCAGACCGCCCCCCGGCAGGCGTAGCGAAAGGCCAGCGTGCCATCCTGCTCCGCCTGGAGGCGCAGCAGCGCCTCCAGCACCGTCATCCCCTCGGGCACCTCCAGGGTGTACCCTTGGTAGTGGGGTTGGGTGTCCCGCGCCGGGTCAAATCGCTGTACCCGAAAGGTGTACTCCATTGCGGCCTCCTAATAGGTGCGCTCCTCCGGCGAGTAACGGGTGAGGAGCACTTTTTTGTAGGTGATTTCGGGGGCCCCCGCGGGGTTGTAGGTCGCCATACTGTGCTTGAGCCATTCCGCATCGTTGCGACCGGGGTGGTCTATACGCCAGTGGGAACCCCGGCACTCGGTTCGCTTCAGCGCGGTTATGGCGGTCACCTCGGCCAGTTCGAGCATGCCGCCCAGTTCCAGCGTGTCCACCAGGTCGTAGTTCAGCGCGTCGCCCTTGTTCTCCAGCACAACTGCGCGATAGCGCTCCTTCAGCTCGGCGATGCGGGCAACGGCGTCGGCCAGGGGGCCTTTTTCCCGGTAGACGCCGACCTGCTCCGTCATCACCCGCTGCATCTCCCGGCGGATGACGAGCTGGCGCTCACCCTGGCGGCGGGTCTTGAGTTCCTCGATGGCCCCTTTCTGCTCCCGGAGCGATTGGCGCAGGGCGCTTTCCTCCGGCCCCGCGACCCCCCGGGCCACCTCGGCGGCCCGCTCGCCGACCCGCCGGCCAAAGACGACCGTCTCCAGGAGCGAATTGCCCCCCAACCGGTTGGCCCCGTGCACGCTGATGCAAGAGCATTCCCCCACGGCAAAGAGGCCGGCCAGGGGAGTCTCGCCGTTCTCGTCGCAGGCCAGCCCGCCCATGGAGTAGTGCTGCCCCGGCTGTACCGGAATGGGGGCCTCGATCGGGTCCACCCCGGCAAACTCCATCGCGATCTGGCGGATGCCGGGCAGCCGCTCCTTGATGACCTCGGCCCCCAGGTGGCGGATCTCCAGGTGGACGTAGCCGCCGTAGGGCCCCTGAAAGGCCCGCCCCTCGTTGGCCTCGCTCTGGATGGCCCGCGCAACAATGTCGCGGGGGGCCAACTCTATCGCCGAGGGGGCGTAGCGCTCCATAAAGCGTTCGCCGCGGGCGTTGTAGAGCAGGCCGCCCTCGCCGCGCACCCCCTCGCTGATGAGGATATTCGTGCCGTAGAGGGTGGTCGGGTGGAACTGGACGAACTCCATATCCTCCAGCGGGACCCCGGCGACGTAGGCGGCTGCGGTCGCGCTGCCGGTGTTGATGTAAGAGTTGGTGGACTTGGCAAAGATGCGTCCGTGGCCGCCCCCGGCAATGACCACCGCCGCCGCCCCGAACGCCTTCAGTGCGCCGCTGGGGATGTGCAGGGCGACCACGCCGACGACCGTCCCGTTCTGGACGACCAGGCGGGTGCAGAGCCACTCGTTGTAAAAGGGGAGGCCCCGCTTGAGACACTGCTGCCAGAGGGTATGCAGACACTGGTGGCCGGTACGGTCGGCCACGTAGCAGGTGCGGGGAAAGCCGGCCCCGCCAAAGGGCCGCTGGGCGATGCGCCCGTCGGGAAAGCGGCTGAAATAGGCCCCCCAGTGCTCCAACTCCAGCACCCGTTCCGGCGCGTCCCGGGCCAGAATCTCGGCGCGGGGCTGGTCGGCCAGATAGTCGGAGCCCTTGATCGTGTCGTAAGCGTGCCGCTCCCAGGAGTCGTCCCGCCCCTCGGGGTGGTTGCCCAGGGCGGCGTTGATGCCCCCCTGCGCGGCCCCGGAGTGGGAGCGAATCGGGTAGACCTTGGAGAGCACGGCCACGCCGACGCCGGCGTCATGCGCGGCCACCGCCGCCCGCAGGCCGGCCAGACCCCCCCCCACGATCAGCACCGGATGGTAGGTGACGTCCATCTTTTCCTCCAGACTATCCCGGTGTGGCGGCCGGCAGGACCCGTTGGAGGATGCGCCAGCCCAGGTAGGCGGAAAAGCCGGCCGCCATCAGGTAACCGAGGCGCATCATCCAGGTATAGTTCTGCCGCACCGCCGTCTCGTCAAAGGTCCGCCACCAATAGGCGATCAGCCCGGCCAGTCCCAGCAATCCCCCGGCCAGAAGAACGGCGTCGAGCCGGCCGGCCGTGCGCCAGAGCAACACCCCTCCCGCAACCGCTGCCGCGACCAGGCAGCCGATGGCAAAGGGAAAGGTCCGCTCCCCCCAACGCACGGCGAAGGTAATGTCGCCCCGCCGCCGGTCTTCCTCCCGCTGGTAGACCTGGGTCAGCGGGTAAAAGCCGGTCGTGACCAGCGAGGCCACCAGCGCGGCCCAGAGGGCGCGGCCGGAAAAGAGGCCGGCCCACTCCCCCCGGCCACAGAGCCAGCCGGCCAGCGTCCCCCCAATCCCCTGCCCCAGCGAAACGGTCAGCAGGCTGGCCCAGGGCCGTGCCTTGAGCCGCACCGCCGGGTGGGAATAGGCCGTGCTCAACCCCCACATCACCAGCGAGAGCACCAGCAGCGGTGGATTGGTGAAAACCGCCACCAGCACCATCCCGACCCCCTGCAGGAGCAGCGAAAAGACCAGCAGCGACCGGGTAGGGCGGGGCGGGTTCCACAGCCCCCCGATGGGGCCCTCATCCCGGTCATAGTAGGCGTTAAAGGCCACCGAGCCCCCGTAAAAGAGGAGGTGAAAGATGCCCAGGCCCCACCAGAACTCGGCCCCGATCGCTCCTTCCGACTGGACAAAGCCCCACAAAAAGATCGGCAGGAGGATCAGGTTCCAGTTCAGCCGCAGGTGGAGCAGCAACGCCTTCAGCGACATCGCACCCCCACTCCGCCACCCTAACGCCGCCGTGGGGGAAAGAGGATCTTCGCCCCAATCCGGCCCAGCACGGCGACGAGCACGAGCATCACCAGAACCACCACCAGGTAGAGCCACCCCCGAGCCGTCCGCCGGACCAGGATGTCGGGGTGGCCGGCCCGCAGGAACAGGGCGATGGCATCCAGCAGCAGCAAGGCCCACCCCAGCCCAATTTTTGCCTGAAAGGTCGGCGTGAATCTGTGCCCATAGTTGAACCACCAACTGACCGCGCCGGAGAGCCCGGCCGGCGGGGTGGCGATCAGGACGGCCCAGAGGAGATGGTACGCGCCGGTCTCCAAGGCCACATTTCCCGTTACCAGGTAGAGCAGGAGAAAGATGCCCGCCAGCACCGTTGTGGCGATCGGAAAGTGGACGATGGCCCCGTGGGGGTGCTGCTCAAAGTACCAGTCCAGGAGCGAGAAGCGCTCCTTTTCCTCCTCGTATCCGGCCAGCCGGCCGACCAGGACGATCTGCTCTCGCTCAAAGACGCTCTCGTCGTGCGGGGCGGCGGCCAGGTCATCGCTGAGGTCGTTCCCGGCCTGGTGCCGGCGGGCATGGGCGCCCTTGCGCCAGAGCCGGCTCTGGGAGACGTCATAGACCTTGCCTTTGTAGGCGATATAGGCCGGCCGACCGTCCTGCCCATCATTGACCCGCAACTCTTCTTCACTGATGATTCGTTCCTCAGACAAGGTGTCCTCCAGCGTTGACCGGGCAGGCCAAGTACACGGTTTCGCAAGTTCGTACCGAGTACCTATTGATGGACCAGCAGAAAAACATTTTCTCTTTCTGAACGGTCAACCGTGCCAAGGCCTGCCCGCCGTTACGGTGCGGTCTCTCGATCTAGAAAGAGGACCAGCGAATCCAGGTCCGACTCGGAGAGATCGGCAAAGCCGGGCATGGCCCCGCCGCCGGTGCGAATCCACTCCTTCAGGTTCTCCTCGCTGAAGGGGTTGCCGTTGGGGAGGGCCTCGCGCTCCCAGAGGCCGGCCAGCCCCGGCCCGACCTTGGCCTCCTCGGTCAGGTTGTGGCAGCGGGCGCACTGCCCGGCAAAGACGACCTGGCCCTGCTCGACGGAAGGGCCGGCCGGTGTGGGCACGACCGCTCTGACGACCGTGGCCTCGGCCTTGGTGCCGCCGGCGGGCATGGTGGCCGGCGGCAGCGTCGGAATCGGGGTGAGTTCTTCGGGCAGCGGCTGCGGGCCGCAACCGAGCGCCACCAGGGCGGCCATTGCGACCAAGACGGTAAGGGCAAGTCCTACAATCTCCCGGGCATTCATCTGGCCTCCTTTTGAAGGGTGCGGACAAGGTGAATCACGTCCCAGCGTTGCCGTTCATCCAGGTTTTCCCGCAACGGGGGCATGCTGCCGATCCCGTTGCTGATCAGGGTGTAGAGGTCGCCGTCGGTGTAGCGGGCGATGCGCGGCTCGGTCAGGTCGGCCGGCCGGCGGGCCTCCTCCCGCCAAAAGCGCACCACCGGCCCGTCCCCCCGCCCCTCGGCCCCGTGGCAGAGGGCGCAGTGCAGGTCAAAGAGGAGCGCGCCGCGCTCCAGCGAGACCTGGTCGGCCGGCACGGGGTTAACCGCCGTCGAGACCTGGTCCAGGTAGGCCGGCCGGGAGAGGGGAACCGACTCTTCCGGAGGCAGGCGGCGCGGCGGCTCCTGGGCCCGGAGCGAGGGCTGGTCCTCCATAAAGCCGACGAAATCCACCCCGACCAGTTCGTAGGAGAGAAAGAGGATGGCGCTGGCCGGGATGACCAAGATGGCCAGGGTGATCAGGATGCGTCGGGTCAGGCTCATGCGGCCCTCCATTCCTCCTCGGTGACAATCTCGGCACCCAGTTCCTCCAGGACGGCGCGGGCGGTGGCGGCCTGCTCCGGCGGGCAGTGCAAGAGCACCCCGATCTGGCCGTCGCTCAGTTTGGGCGAGTAGGGCTGGGGGCGATAGTTGGGCAGGTCGTTCAGCCAGAGCATCCCCAAGAAGGTGCCCAGGATGAGCAAGATCATCACAAACTCGTACATCAACACCGCCGTCGGGGGGCCGGGGATGACCGCCTGCCCGCCCACCTCAATCGTGTACAGGTGTGGGGTGACCATCGTATAAAAGACCCCCACCAGCAGACCGACCCCCACGGCGATCAGGCTGATCGTTCCCAGGCGGCTCCTGGGGCGCGGCCGGCCGAGCATCTCCGGCGAGTAGGGCTGGCCGGAAAGGACCTCGACCGCCTCCTCCGGCAGGTTCAAGGCCCGCAACCGGTCCAGCGCGACCGTGGCCGGCCCCAACTCCTGGAACAGCCCCAGCACGGTTTCGTTTTCCACCGAAACGTCCTCCTTACGTGCTCATCCAAAGGCCCCGCAACAGGGTTCCGGCCTGTCGGGGCGGGCCGGAACCTCCGCCCTACGCGGCCTTTTCTTCCAGCTCGGCGACGGTGGTGACGGTGGCCTTGCCGATGCGCCGCCGGCCGTGGGCAATCTGGCCCTCCTGCACCTCCCAGACCGGAACCGCCGGGAAGAGCCGCGTAAGCAGGCCGTAGAGCAGCAAAAAGGCCGCCACCGAACCGATCGAGATCATCAGTTCCACCACCGACGGGCTGTAGGTGCCCCAGTTGAAGGGCAGACGGTTCCGCCGCAAAAAGCCGGTCACGATGATGTATCGCTCCAGGTACATCCCCACATTGACCCCCAGCGCAATCAAAAAAAGGGCCACCGGGGAGCGACGGATGCGCCTGCTCCACAGGGTCAACCAGGGGATGGCGATGTTGCAGGCCACCATCGTCAGCCAGAAGGGGGCCATCGGCCCCACGGTCTGCAGGTGGATAATGGTGTGCCCGATGACGTCGCCGCCGTACCACTCGACGATGAATTCGCTAAAGAAAAAGTAGGTCCAGACGAACGAAAAGACCAGCAGCAGTTTGGACAGCGCCTCAAAGTGCTCTTCCCGGACAAAGTAGGACAGTTTCATATTGTAGCGAATCAGGAAAAGGATGTTGATGACGGCGGCAATCCCCGAATAGACCGCCCCGGCGACAAAGTAGGCCCCAAAGATCGAACTGTGCCAGCCGACCACCCGCGTCATGGCAAAGTCCCAGGAGACGATTGTGTGCACCGAGAACATGACCGGGATGATGACAAAGGCAAAAACCCTGATCGCCAGGTGCAGGTTGTGCCACTGCCGCTCGCTGCCGCGCCAGCCCAGGGCCAGGAGGCGGTAGAGGCGGTGGCGCCGGCCGCTGCTGTGGTCGCGGGCCATCGCCAGGTCGGGGATCAGGGGCAGGTAGAGGTAGAGGGTGCTGCCGACCAGGTAGGAGATGATCGCCATCTCGTCCCAGAGGAAGGGCGAGTGAAAGTTGGGCCAGAGCCCCCGCTGGTTGGGGTAGGGGAGAATCCAGTAGCCCCGCCAGGTGCGGCCAACGTGGATGCCCAGGAAACTGACCGCGATGAGCAGCGAGACGGTGGTCATCATCTCGGCGGCGCGGGTGATCGGCCGGCGGTACTCGGCCTTGAAGACGCGCAGGATCGCCGAGACAAAGGTCCCCGAGTGGCTGATGCCGATCCAAAAGACAAAGTTGACGATATAGACGCCCCAGTAGTTCGGCCGGCGGATGCCGGCCACCCCCATGCCGAACCAGATCTGGTAGAGCCAGGCCCCCACAAACCCCACCAGTGTAATCACCGCCAGCACCCCGATGACAATCCAGTAGGAGGTCCCGGTGCGGTGCAGCGACTCTAACACCATGCGGTTCAGTTCCGCCCGGGGGCGCGGGTCCAAAAGTAGGTGCTTCTCACGAACCGCTTCTTCGCTCCGGTGGGTCGTCTCAGCCGGCATGGGATTCGCCTCGCTGCAGGTAAACAACCGCCGGCTCGGTGCCCAACTCCTCCAGCAGGACAAAAGCCCGTCCGCTGCGGTCAAGTCGGGCCACCTCGCTTTCGGGGTCGTCCAGGTCGCCAAAGACCAGCGCGCCGGTGGGGCAGGTCTGGACGCAGGCCGGCTGCAGGTCGAAAAGCGGCTCCCCCTTGCCGGCCCGCTCCTCCTCCCGCGCCCGCCGGATGCGCTGAAGGCAAAAGGTGCACTTTTCCATAATCCCCCGCCGCCGCACGGTGACGTCCGGGTTCAACTGCTCGTTCAACGGCTCGGGGAAGTAGGGGTCCCACCAGTTGAACATGCGCACCTTGTAGGGGCAGTTGACCGCGCAGTAGCGGATGCCGGCGCAGCGGTTGTAGACCTGCACATTGACATTCTCGTAAGGGTCGTGCATCGTGGCGTAGAGCGGGCAGACCGGCTCGCAGGGGGCCTTTTGACACTGCTGGCAGAGGAGGGGCATAAAACGGGCCTTGAGGTGCTCGCCCTCCCCCTCCCAGTAACGCTCGATCCGAATCCAGTGCATCGAGCGACCCAGAACGACCTCCTCCTCGCCCACGACGGGGACGTTGTTCTCGGCGTGGCAGGCGACGACGCAGGCCTGGCAGCCGCTGCACAGGTCCAGGTCAATGACCATACCCCAGTGGTGTGTTTCCTCGGCCAATGCTCTACCTCCGTTCAGTGTCCTTCCTGCAAAAAGGCCACCCCCTCTGCGCTCTCCAGGCGGGCCAGCGGCCGCCGCCGGCCGGTCGGCTCCAGCCGAACCTGCACCGCCGCCCAGGGCAACGACTCGCCCGCCGTATCTGGCGGCAACAGGATGGTCGGGTTGCTGCCGTGCCCTCGGGCAAAGCGGCCCGAGTGCTTCTGCCCCCGCCCGACCGGGATGGCCACCACGTCCGGCCGGATGCCGGGGAAGCGATAGACGAGCGCGTCAATCTCGCCGTAGGGCGAGACGACCCGCACCACCTGCCCATCCTCCAACCCCAGCCGGTCGGCGACCTCGGGATGCACCTCCACCCAGGTCTGCCAAGAGACCGTCGTCATCGGGTCGGGCGTCTCCTGGAGCCAGGGCTTGTTCGCCCCGCGCCCGTCGAACAACGTGATCGCGGGGTACAAGTGCAGGTGGAAGGTCTCCTCGCCGGCCTCGCCGGCCAGCCGCGCCGGTTCCTCCAACAGACCTGGGCCGGCGGCGGTCGGCCTTCCCCAGGCCTCCTCGTCCGGCCACCAGCCCCCCTTCCGTCGCCAGTCGCCCCAGCCGGCCTCTTCGGAGAGGCCGGCCGGCCACCAGACCCGCACCCGTTCCCGCAGAAACTCGACCTCGTTCCGCCAGGGCAACCCGTCCAGCCCCAGCCCCCGCGCCAGCGCCAGGAGCACGTCGGCCGTCGCCCGCGTGTCGTAGAGCGGCCGTACTACCGGTTGCATCCCACCGACCACCGGCCGGTCGGCCACCGCCGGCACTTGGTAGCCCCACGACTCCAGCCCCGTGTGGTCCGGCAGGACCCAGTCGGCATAGGCGGCGGTCTCGTTCACCGTCGGGCTGAACGAGAGGACCAGAGGGACCGCCCGGAGCGCCTCCGCCAGGCCGACCGCCGCCGGCAGTTCCAGCAGCGGGTCGTTCCCGTGGAGCATGAGCACGCTCACCCGGCCGGCCCGCATCTCTTCCACCACCTCACGCACCTGGGCAAAGGTCGCCACCGGCGTTGGGGCAAACCCCTCCTCGGCCGGCCGTTCGGGCAGGAGCACGCCCCCCGGCCGGCCGACCTGCCCCAGCGCCAGGTTGAGGGCGAGCACTGCCCGCATCGCCTCCACGCCGGCCGGCCCGCCGGCGAGTGTCCCTCCCGGCAGGGCTACGGCGCGGGGGTGCTCCAGGAGCAGGCGGGCGATCCGCTCCAGCCGCTCCGGCGGCACCCCGGCCAGGGCCGCGGCCGGCCCTGCATCCACGTCGGCAAAGAGGCCGGCGGCCGGCCCTCCCTGCCCCCGCTCGAGCAGCAGGTTCCCCAGGGCCAGGGCGGCCCAGACCTCGCCGCCGGGGCGCACGGCGACCCACTCGTCCGCGCAGGCGGCGGTGGCCGACATGCGCGGCTCGAACTGCACCAAGTAGCCCCGTTTGCCCAGTTTCCCCCGGCGCATCTGGGCATAGCCCCGGCCGTACTGCACCGGCGAGAGCCACGTTTCCAAAAAGTTGGCCCCGAAGGAGAGCACCACCTCGGCGTTGCCGATGTCAAAGTAGGGTAGCGCGTTCGCGCCCAGCATCGCCTGGGTGGCGGCCAGCAGCGCGGCCCGCCCCTCCAGTTCGTCTCCCAGCGTGTACAAGATCGCCTGCCCGCCGAGCGACTCGACAAAGCGGCCGGCCAGGAAGGCCAGGTGACCGGGGGTGTTGCCGCCCCAAAAGACGACCTGGCCGGCCGCCTGGCGGATGGCCGGGAGGATCGCCTCCAGGGCCGCCTCCCAGTAGACTGGCTCGAACTGCCAACTCCCTCGCCCGCCGGCCTGCCGGACGGCGTTCTTCAGCCGGTCGGGGTCGTACAGTTCCTGCAGGGCGGCGTGGCCGCGGGCGCACAGTTTCCCCCGGTTGACCGGGTGATCGGGGTTCCCTTCGATCTTGCGCGCCCGCCCCTCGCTGACCCGCACCAGGATGCCGCAGCCGGCGGAGCACTGCCGGCAGGTGCTGGCATACCAGAGGTCCTCACCGGGCAATCCCTCCTCCGGCGGCAGGACGTGCGACTCCAGGTACTCTTTGCGCTGTAGGCCCGCCGTGCAGCCGCTGAGCACACTGACGGCGGTCAGGGCACCGAGTTTGAGAAAATCGCGTCGGCTCAGTTTCGGCGACATTCCGACCTCACTTCCTCACTTGTGGCAGGTGGCGCACTCGGTCAGCCGTTCGTTCTTCTGCTGCCGGTGGCAGTAGAGGCAAAAGCCCATGTTCAGGCGAAAGGCCGGCCGAGCCATCGTCATCTCGCCGACCTGCCCGTGGCATTGCTCGCAGTTGACCCCGGCGGCGATGTGGGGACGATGGGTAAAGTAGACAAAGTCGGGCTGGTCGTTGACCTTTTCCCAGAGCGGGGCCTGGCCCTCCTCCCACAGGTTCAGGAGGGTGGCGATCGTCTCCTGGCCGGCCGGGGTGCTGCCGGGGATGTTCTGGTGGCAGCCGACGCACTTGGCCAGGGAGGGAACCCCGGCCACCGCCCCGTTCATCACGCCGGGGTGGCAAAAGACGCAGTTGATCTCGGCGGCGATATGCTTGCTGTGGTCAAAGCGGAGGAATGGGTCGGCCTCCTTGATCGTGGCGGCCTGTCCCGGCAGGCTCAGGAGGAGAGCAAGGGCCAGGAGGGCGAACAGGCCGGCCGCCACGATGTAGTGGGGCCGCTTTTTCCCTCCAGGTCCCCCAGGAAACGATGGGTCTTGATCGGCCATCGGAAACTCCGGCTGTTAATCCGTCTGACGGTATGACCAGCTCTGCTTTCCGGGCCTTATTATATGGATGTGCCAGGCCGCTGTCAAGGAACCTTTCTCGCTTTCCTGTGATTTTGCTCACATCGGGGTGATATTCCGCGGAGTGCCTGCCGGGGTGGAGAGGACGGCCGGCAGGTTGCCCCGCAGGGGGACGCATGGCCGTGCGCTCCTACATCGGCCCCACGCCGGCCGCCCCCATGCTACAGGCCGGGGGTCGCGCACCGATTCTGGGTTGGGATATGTCCTTGCTGGGCCACGGCCTGCGGTAGGGGCACGGCCTGCGGCAGGAGCACGGCCTTGTTGGGGCCTTGTTGGGGCACGGCCTGTCGTGTCCCCACAAGGCCGCGTATGCCCTCCAAAGAGCCGCTCAGTGTCGGGGCAGCCCCTCGGCCAGTTGCAGGCCCAGTTCCAACGCCTTGCGGTTGAGGCCCTCCGTGCCCCGGGGCACACCGGCCAGGACGGCTTTGGTGATCGCCTGGGGAGAGACCACGCCGGAGAGGCCGACCACGATCCCCAACGCCAGCACGTTGGCCACCACCGCCCGCCCCAACTCCTGCCGGGCCGTCCGGGTAATCGGGAGGACATAGGCCCGGTTCGTGGGTACATGCTGGACCATCTCCTCGTCCACGATCAGGATGCCCTCCCGCTTCAGGTGGTAAAAGTTGCGGTCGCAGGCCATCTGGCTCATCGCCAGGAGCAGGTCGGCCTTGACGACGTGGGGGTAGTCAATCGGCTCGTCGCTGATGACGACGTCGGAGCGGCTGTCCCCGCCGCGCGACTCGGGGCCGTAGGACTGGGTCTGGGTGGCATACTTGTTGTCGTAAAAGACGGCGGCCTGGGCCAGGAGCCGGCCGGCCAGAATCAACCCCTGGCCGCCCAATCCGGAGAGGCGCAGTTCGTAGCGGGGGGGCAGGACGAACGGGTCCGCGCTCATCGCTTCTCCTCCTGGGCCTCGGCCATCGCCCGGGCGATGGTCTTTTCATACTCGGTGACATACTCGGGGGCCTCTTTTTCAAAGAGCACCCCCCGAGGGATTTTCTCCCGCTGCTCCTCCGGCGACAACTTTTCGTAACGGGCCAGCGGGATGACGTGGTCCCGCTGCCACTGGAGCATCTCCACCGCCCCACCCTTGCGGTTCAGTTTGCCATAGTTGGTGTGGCAGTGGCTGATCACCTCAATCACGGCAAACCCCACCTTCTCTATCCCCCGGGCGACCAGGCGGGGCAGTTCGGTGGTGTGGTAGGAGGAGGTGCGGGCGACAAAACTGGCCCCGGCGCATCTCGCCAGTTCGGCCACGTCGAAGGGTTGGTCCAGGTTGCCGTAGGGGGCGGTGGTGGCTAGGTCCCCCTGGGGGGTGGTGGGGGAGTACTGCCCGCCGGTCATCCCGTAGGTCATGTTGTTTACCACAATGGCGGTCAGGTCAATGTTGCGGCGGCAGGCGTGGATAAAGTGGTTGCCCCCGATCGCCAGGGCGTCGCCGTCGCCCATGATGACGACCACCTTCAGGTCGGGCCGGGCCATCTTGAGGCCGGTGGCAAAGGCCAGGGCGCGGCCGTGGGTCGTGTGCAGGGTGTTGAAATCGAGGTACACCGGCATGCGGCCGGTGCAGCCGATCCCGGCGACGAGGGTCACCTGGTCGTTCCCCAGGTTCAGCCGGTTGATCGCCCGGATGATTCCCCCCATGATGATGCCCAGGCCACAGCCGGCGCACCAGACGGTGGGGAACTTTTTGGTGTGGCGGAGGTAGCGTCGTTCTACATCGGAAAGGATTTCCTGTCCCATCTAGGCCTCCCGCAGTACCTGTAAAATTTCATCGGGGGGAATGACCGTGCCGTTGGCCCGGTTGATGCGCAGGACGCGCGCCCGCCGGCCGACCGCTCGCTCCACTTCCAAAGCGATCTGCCCCATGTTCATCTCGGCCACGACGATGGCCCGACAGCGGTCGGCCAGTTGCTCGATATACTCCTCCGGGAAGGGCCAGAGGGTAAGCAGGCGGACCAGGCCGGCGGCGATCCCCTTAGTCCGGGCCAGTTTGACCGCTCGCTCGGCCGAGCGGGCCACGCTGCCATAAGCCACCACGGCCACCTGGGCATCTTTCATCCCCAGGCCGTCGTCCAGACGGATGATTTCGTTGCGGTGGCGTTCGATCTTGCCAAAGAGCCGCTCCAGACCGGTGTCAATCTCGTCCAGGCGGGCAGTGGGAAAGCCCATCGGGTCGTGAAAGAGGCCGGTGATGTGGTAGCGGTAGCCGGTGCCGAAGGAGGCCAGCGGGGGAACGGGGCCCTCTGCCTCGCTGTAGGGAGCGTACCAGTCAGGGGGAACGCCGGGGCGCAGCCGCTCCACGACCTCGTAGGAGCCGGGTTCGGGGAGCACCACCCGCTCGCGCATGTGGGCCAGGTCGGCATCCATCAGCAGGATGACCGGAATGCGATAACGTTCGGAGAGGTTAAAGGCGCGCACCGTCAGGTCAAAGCACTCGCGCACGGTAGCGGGGGCCAGGGCGATGATCGGGTGGTCGCCGTGGGTGCCCCAGCGGGCCTGCATCACGTCCCCCTGGGAGGGTTTGGTCGGCAGGCCGGTGGAGGGCCCGACCCGTTGCACATTGACAATCACGCAGGGGATTTCGGCGAGCACGGCAAAGCCGATATTCTCCTGCATCAGGGAAAAACCGGGGCCGCTCGTGGCGGTCATGGCCTTGAGGCCGCCGATCGAGGCCCCGATGACGGCGGCGATGCTGCCGATCTCGTCCTCCATCTGGATGAACTTGCCTCCGACGCGGGGCAGGCGGTAGGAGAGGATCTCGGCGATCTCGCTGGAGGGAGTGATGGGATAGCCGGCGAAGAAGCGGCAGCCGGCCGCCAGGGCCCCTTCAGTGCAGGCCTCGTTTCCCATCAGCAGGTGGATATTGCCTGGTTCGGTCATCGCTTCCCCCTCAGGCGATCGATTCGCCGCTGCCCTCGGCCTTGTCCTGCCCCAGGGAGGTCGGCTTGAACAGTTCGCCATACTTGTCCTCCCAAGGGGTCAGGGTGATGGCAAAGTCGGGGCATAAACGGTCGCAGATCTGGCAGTTGGTGCACTTTTCCGGGTGGATAACCTCGGCGCGGCTGTCCTCCCCCCAGTCAAAGACCCCCTCCGGGCAAAAGGCGATGCAGATGCCGCATCCCTTGCACCACCGCTTATAGACGTAACGCCGGCCCGGGGCGCGGCGGTGCCTGGGACGGCCTTGTTGCTCTTCGGGTGGGGCTTTCTCTTCCACCATGGTCGCTTCTGTTGCTGTTTCTTCTTCCATCGTGCCCTCCGGCCTCCTCTTTGAGGCGGTGGTATACGGGCCCTGTTGACCGTTGGCGGGGGCCTTTTCGGCCCCGCGCCGCGCCCCATTGTACTACAGACCCTCCCCCGGTGCAAATTTGTCGTTGGGGCACGGCATGTTGGGGCACGGCATGTTGGGGCACGGCATGCCGTGCCCCGGCCATAGAAAACCAGCCGTGCCCCAGCCATAAGAAACCTCGTGGCTCGATCCCACCAGGGGCAGGGCTGGTTCCAAGCCGCCCAGTTGGGGACACACCGGGCCTGGACCTCTCTACAATCGCCGGCCGAGGGGTCAACCCTGTGGGATGCCCCTTCCTTCCATGCCAGAGGCCCCTTCCCGTCCCCAGCAGGACCACCTTCCCTCCTCCAGGAGGACCTCCTTCCCTCCATGCCAGAACGTAACGGCTCACCGCAGAGTCGCAGAGCACGCAGCGGGATACTTTTGGGGCCGCAGAGAGCCCCCTCGTCCTCTGTGGAAACACGAAACCGCTGCGTCCTTCGCGTCTCGGCGGTGAAGATTGGTGTGCGGCTGAGCAGTTACGGGAAAAACGATTGCGGGTCCCCCATTGCCCGCGTTGACGGGGGCGTACCCTGATGCTATAATAGGTTCGTGATAGGGTGGCCTGTCCGTGTCGGCCGGGGAGCATCCGCAGCAACACCTTCCGCCGATGCTCCCGACAGCGACCTTTTCCCGGTGTCAGGGACAAAGGGTGGGGCACGGCACACCGTACCCCAACACCAAAATGAGGAACCTGATGACTTGCAACCTGGCTATCGAAACCCACAACTTGGGACGAATCTACCGAATCCGGGGCAACCGCCGGGAGCGGCGCATCCGCCAAGAGATCGTCGCCCTCCGGAACGTTACCCTGCAGATTCCCCAGGGCGAACTCTTTGGCCTCCTGGGGCCGAACGGGGCGGGCAAGACGACCCTGATCAAGATTTTGACCACCCTCCTGGCCCCCTCCACCGGCTGTGCCAGGGTCGCCGGGTTCGACGTGGTGCGGGAACCCCAGCATATCCGCCCCCGGATTAACATGGTCTCCGGCGGCGAGTTCTCCGGCTATGGCCTGCTCACGGTTCGGGAGAACCTCTGGATGTTCGCCCAGTTCTACGGCCTCTCCTTCCGGGAAAGCAACCGCCGTATCGAGGACCTGCTTCGCCGCATCGGGCTGGAGGATCGCATCCATACCAAGTCCTCCGACCTCTCCACCGGCCTGCGCCAAAAGATGAACATCGTCCGGGGCTTTCTCACCGACCCAGAGATTATCTTCCTGGACGAGCCGACGCTGGGGCTGGATGTCAACGCCGCCCGCGACGTGCGGGCCTTTATCCGGGAGTGGCTGGATGCCCATCCCGATCGCACCGTCCTGCTGACGACCCACTATATGGTCGAGGCGGACGAACTCTGTGACCGGGTGGCCATTATCAATGAGGGGCAGGTGCTGGCCTGCGCTGCGCCGGCCGCGCTCAAGCGCCGGTTGCAGCGGGAGGCCTGCTTTGAGATCGAGATTACCGCCCCGAACAGCCTGACTACAACCGCGCTGGAGGCCCTTCCCGGCGTCCGCAACGCCCTGCTGACCGAGGTGGACGGCGGGGCCCGCCTGAGCCTGGTGCTGGCCGCCGATGCGGCCCTGGCCGGGGTCATCCAGGCCCTGACCGAGCACGCCGTCCAGGTGCGCTACCTGACCCGGCGAGAGCCGACGCTGGAGGATGTCTTTGTAGACCTGGTCGGCCGGCCGCTGGCCGAGGCCCACGCGGAGGGAAGCGATGGCCCATAGGGCGGTCTCCCGCGATACCGGCTGGCGGCTCTTTCTTCGGACGGTGCTCGCCCGCGCCTACCCCCGCATCATCGGCCAGCAGCGGGAGCGGTCGTGGATCTTTTTCGACGTTTTCCTGCCCATGCTGGCCGTCTCGGCCTATGTCTTCGTCTACCGGGCGATTCAGGCCCCGGAGGAGTATATCGGCTTTGTCGTGGTCGGCGGGGCCATGACCGCCTTTTGGCTCAACGTCCTCTGGAGCATGTCCAGCCAACTCTATTGGGAAAAGGAAAGCGGCAACCTGGCCCTCTATGTGATGGCCCCGAACCCCCTGATGGCGATCCTCCTGGGAATGGCCCTGGGCGGCATCGTGGCGACGACGCTGCGGGCAGTGGCCATCCTTCTGGTCGGCAGCCTCCTCTTTCACGTCCAGTACGCCATCGGCAGCGTTCCGGCCCTGTTAGCCGTCTTTGTGCTGACCCTGGTGGCCCTCTACGGGCTGGGGATGATGAACGCGTCCCTCTTTTTGCTCTGGGGGCGGGAGGCCTGGCACCTGGCCAGCCTGGCCCAGGAGCCGATCTATCTCCTTTCCGGCTTTTACTTTCCGGTGAAAACCCTGGGCTTTTGGGTGGCGGCCGGGGCTTCGATTCTCCCCTTGACCGTCGGCCTGGACGCGATGCGCCAACTCCTCTTTCCCTCGGCCGCCGCGCTGGGCTTTTTGACCGTCCCGGTGGAGGTGACCATCCTGGCCGGCCTGTGCGTTCTCTTTATCCTTGTCGCCCGACTGCTCCTGGGCTATATGGAACGACTGGCCGTTCGTGAGGGTCGGTTGCTGGAGAGCCGCAGATGAGCGCACGGGGAGTACCGGCAAAGCGATGGGGAACTATAGCCGCCGCCTGGCGTTCCTTCCGCGTCGCCACCTGGCTGGGCTGGCAGATCGAGTCGAACTGGACCGATCCGCTCCTCTTTGCCATCTACTCGATGGTCAAACCGCTGGCCTCGGCGGCGATCCTGGTGGTGATGTACGGCGTGATTACCCGCGGCCAGTTCGAGAACCCCGTCTTTGCCTATATCTATGTGGGCAACGCCTTTTACATCTATGTTGGCGCGGTGATGGCGGGAATCTCCTGGGCCGTGATTGACGACCGCGAGCACTACCGGACGCTCAAGTATATGTATGTCGCCCCCATCTATATCCCCGTCTATTGGCTGGGGCGGGGGGTGGCCCGCTTTCTGACCGGCTCCTTTGCCGTTCTGATTACCCTGACCGCCGGGGGGCTCTTTTTGCACCTGCCGCTGCATCTGGCGCAGGTAAACTGGCCGCTCTTTCTGCTCTCGCTGGTGCTGGGTGTGGTCTTGCTGGCCCTGATGGGGCTGGTGCTGGCGAGCATCAGCCTGATGGTGGCGCACCACTTTTTCCTCATCGGGGAGGCGGTGGCCGGCGCGCTCTACCTGCTCAGCGGGGCGATCTTTCCCCTGGAGGTACTGCCGGCCTGGCTGCGGCCGTTGGGGTTTGCCATGCCGATCACCTACTGGCTGGAACTGGTTCGCCGCTCCCTCCTGGGAGACCGGGCGCGGGCCTTTCCCTCGCTGGCGGCCTGGAGCAACGGGCAACTGCTGGCCATCCTGGCCAGCCTGGCGCTCCTCTTTGGCCTGCTGGCCGCCCTTGCCTTCCGCTGGTGCAACCGCCAGGCCCGCGAGCGAGGGTTGATTGACCGGACGACCAATTACTGACAAGTCGGAACCGGGGTATGGAGGTAGTCTGTTGCCCGGTGCTTGGCAGCGGAGGACGGCAGGAGGTATACTGTGAGGCCTTTTCTTACCCGACGGGAATTTCTGGCCCGCATGGCGATGGGGGTCGGACTGGCCGGCCTGACTCCCGTCCTGGCGGCCTGTCGGCGCTTCCTGGGCGAGAAGACGCCTTCCCCGCAAGGCATTGCGCCGACGGTGCGCCCATCGCCCTGGCCGGCCACGCCCACCGAGGCCCCGCCAGCCCCGACGGCCTCCCCCACGGCCACCCCGCAGACGACGACGGGGCCGGCCCGTTCCCCGGTGGCCCTGGTCAAGACGGGCGACCGGGTTGAGGGGCTGCGCCGTGCGCTGGCCCTTTTGGGTCTTCCTCCCTTGAGGGGAAAAAGCGTGCTCCTCAAGCCCAACTTGAACAGCGATGACCCCACCCCCGGTTCTACCCATAACGACCTCCTCCGCTCCCTGGTGGAGGCCCTCTGGGAGGGAGGCGCGCGCTCGGTCACGGTGGCCGATCGCAGCGGCATGGGGGACACCCGCCGGGTGATGGAGCGAAAGGGCATCCTGGACCTGGCGGAGGAGTTGGGCTTTGCGGCGGTCGTCCTGGACGAACTGGGCCCGGAGGACTGGGTGGAGGTGCAACCGCCCGACGGCCACTGGTCGCGCGGCTTTCTCTTCGCCCGCCCCATTCTGGAGGCGGACGTTGTGGTGCAGACCTGTTGCCTCAAGACCCACCGCTACGGGGGGCACTTTACTATGGCGCTGAAGAACTCGGTGGGGATGGTGGCCCGCTACGGCCCGGACGGGTACGATTACATGGGGGAACTGCACCGTTCGCCGCACCAGCGGCGGATGATTGCCGAGATCAATGTGGCCTACGAGCCCGCGCTGGTCGTGCTGGATGGGGTGGAGGCGTTCGTCAGCGGGGGGCCGGCCACGGGAAAGCGTGTGCGGGCGGAGGTGGTGCTGGCCGGCCGCGACCGGGTGGCCCTGGACGCGGTGGGGGTGGCTATCTTACGCCTCTGGGGGACGACCTCGGAGGTGGAGCGGGGCTCGATCTGGGAGCAGGAGCAGATCGCCCGGGCCGCCGCGCTCGGCCTGGGGGCCACGCGCCCGGAGGAGATCGAACTGCTCACCGACGATGAGGCCGGTGCGGCTTGTGCGGCGCAGGTGCGGGAGGTTCTGCTTTGAGGCGCGAACGGCCGGCCCAGGACCTCTCCCCGCGCACCTGCGCCCTGCTCTCGCGGCGGGGTGTGCGCCAGTCCCTGGCCGCGCTGGGTCTGCGCCCCAGCCGTCGGCTGGGGCAGCACTTTCTGGTCGAGCCGGCCGTGCTCCTTCAGGCCCTCCAGGCCGCCGACCTGCGCCCGGGGGACGCCGTTCTGGAGGTGGGGCCGGGGCTGGGCGTGCTCACCTCGGAACTCCTCCGGCGGGCCGGCCACGTCGTCGCCGTGGAGGTGGACCGCCGCCTGGCCACCTGGCTGGAGGGGCAGTTTGCCGAAGAGCCGGCCCTGACGCTGGTGTTGGGAGACGTTCTCGAGTGCGACCCGGCCGGCCTAATGGCCGCCTGGCCGGCCTACAAGGTCGTCGCCAACCTGCCCTACGCCATCACCTCCGCGCTGCTGCGGCACCTTTTGGAGGCGGACCCGCCGCCGACCCTGATGGTGCTGATGGTGCAGTGGGAGGTGGCCCGGCGGGTGACCGCCGCGCCGCCGGAAATGAGTTTGCTGGCCCTCTCGGTGCAGTACTATGCCTGCCCCGAGGTCGTCCAGCGGGTGCCGGCCGGCTGCTTCTTCCCCCAACCGGAGGTGGATTCGGCGGTGCTGCGGCTGGAGGTGGCCGGCCGGCCGCGGGTGGACGTGCCCCCCGGCCCCTTTTTCCGCCTGGCCCATATCGGCTTTGCCCACCCGAGGCGGCAGTTGGCCGGCAACCTGGCCGGAGGCCTGGGCCGACCCAAGGAAGAGGTCGCGGAGGTCCTGCGCTCGCTGGGGATTGACCCCCGCCGCCGTGCCGAGACCCTTTCCCTGGAGGAGTGGGCGGCGCTGGTCGAGGCGTTGCTGAGGTCGTGACCGTCCCGGTCGCCTGGGTTCGTCTCTCCGGGTTTGCGCCCGTCCCCGGGTTTGCGCCCGCCTCGGTCGCAGAAGGCCTTGCCTCTGGGTTTGCGCCCGTCCCTGGGTTTGCGCCCGTCTCGGTCGCAGAGGGCCTTGCCTCCGGGTTTGCGCCCGTCCCCGGGTTTGCGACCGTCCCCGGGTTTGCGACCGTCTCGGTCGCAGGAGGGCCTTGCCTCCGGGTTTGCGCCCGTCCCCGGGTTTGCGACCGTCCCCGGGTTTGCGCCCGTCCCTGGGTTTGCGACCGTCTCGGTCGCAGAGGGCCTTGCCTCCGGGTTTGCGCCCGTCCCTAGGTTTGCGCCCGTCTCGGTCGCAGGAGGGCCTTGCCTCCGGGTTGGCGACCGTCCCTGGGTTGGCGACCGTCCCCGGGTTTGCGCCCGTCCCCGGGTTTGCGCCCGTCTCGGTCGCAGAGGGGGGCACCCTTTGCTGGAGAAGGCAAGGTTCAACGAAACTGTAGCAATGGCAGACGGTCTGACTCTGGGGATGTCGTGGATACAAACCGCCAACCCTATCGCCTGGGACGAGGGGCGGCAGCAGGGAATGTTGTACCCCCAGCCGGATTCGAACCGGCGATCTCCACCTTGAAAGGGTGGCGTCCTAGGCCTCTAGACGATGGGGGCACGCCTCGATAGTATTATACCTGCTGGCCGGCCCTTTGTCAAACCACCTTGACTCGGCCCTGCTCTGGCGATATAATGGCTGGCAGGAGGAACCGGACATTGTTGAAGACGGTGATGCGCTTGCCCGACGTCCTGCATTCGCTTCGGGTGGCCCTGGCGCGGTGGCCGTGGCTCCTCAGTGTCGTTCTCGGTGGCGCGGCCCTGGGCCTCTACCTGGTCACCCTGGCCCCCACCGTCACCTTTGCCGATGCCGGAGAACTGGCCGCGGCGGTCTATTTTCTGGATGTGGCCCACCCGCCCGGCTTTCCCCTCTATCTCCTTTTGGGTAAAGGGTTTACCCTGCTGGTTCCCTGGGGGCGGTTCATCGTTCGCCTGAACGCCTTTTCCGCGCTCTGTGCGGCGGTGGCGGTGGGGCTCTTTTCCGCTGCCCTGCTGGTGGGGATGGGGGAAACGGCGGGCGGGAGCAACGTTCCAGGCCGTCGGCGCAGGGCCGGCCGTCTCCCGGCGGCCTCTTCCCCCGTCCGCCGGCCGGCCCTGTTGCCGGCCCTCGTTGCGGCCGGCCTCCTGGCCGTCTCGCGCACCTTCTGGGAGCAGGCCACCCTCACCGAGGTCTATGCCCTCAATATGGCCCTGGCCGCCGGCCTGCTCCTGCTCCTCGCCCTCTACCTGCGGGCGCGGGAGCAGGGGAGACTCTGTAGGGCCGACCGCCTTCTGGCGGCGGCGGCCCTGCTGGCCGGCCTGGGCCTGGGCAACCACCTGACCCTGCTCTTCATCGCCGTCGCTGTGCCGGTGGTCGCCTGGATCGAGGAGGGGCGGGGCTTTTGGCGGCCGCGCCGGCTTTTGCTGGCCGGCCTCTTTTGCCTGGGCCTGGCGGTCTACCTCTACCTGCCCCTGCGGGCACGGGCCGACCCCCCGCTGAACTGGGGCAACCCCGATACCCTGGTCCGGTTCTGGCGGCACATCAGCGGAAAGCAGTACCGCGTCAGCCTGACCCCCGGCTGGGAGACCTGGCAACGGCAACTGGCCTTTTTCCTCCCCCGTCTCTGGGGCGAGTTCTCCCCCCTGCCCCTCCTTTTGCTTCCCCTGGGGGTGTACCGGCTCTTTCGGCGGCGGCCTTCCCTGGCCTGGGGTAGCCTCCTGAGCGCGGCGGTTATCCTGTTGTACGCGCTCAGTTACGAGATCGCCGAGGACCAGGAGACCTACTATATGCTCTTTTTCCTCCTGGCGGCCTGGTGGATGGGGGAGGGGGTGGCCCTGTTACGGAACGGTCTGGGCGCGGCGGGGCGTCCTGTCCTGGCCGCCCTTTTTCCCCTGCTCCTCCTCTGGCCCCTTTGGACGCACTATCCCCTCTGCGACCGCCACGCCTACACCTACGCCGAGGCCTATGCCCGGGACCTTCTCGACAACCTCCCCCCGAACGCCCTCCTCCTGACCCGGCACTGGAACCTCTTTGCGCCGGCCTACTACCTGCAGCAGGTCGAGGGGGTGCGCCCCGACCTGCTGCTGCTGGACCAGGAACTGTTCCGCCGGTCGTGGTACTTGGAGACGCTGGAGCGGCGTTTCCCCGACCTGATGGGGCGGGTTCAGGGGGCGTTGAGCGACTACCGGGAGGAACTGTCCAAGTTCGAGGCGGACCGGCCCTACGATTTTGCCACGATCCAGGCCCGTTACCAGGGGTTGAGTAATGCCTTAATCAATGTGGCAGTGCTACAAGGCCGACCGGTAGTGCTCACCCCGGAGGTGGAGTATCGCTACGGCCAGACGGTGGACGACCGCTACCTGGGCAAACTGCTCGGCCGGCCGGCCCCGGACCCCGATGGCGTGGGCGAGCGTTACATCTGGGTGCCCCAGGCCCTCGGGTTGGCCCTCCATGGGGAGCCGCCGGAGAGCGTCCCCTGGGAAACCTTTCGCCAGCCGGCCCTGGGCGACAACCGACCACACGATTCCCTGACGGAGAGGGTGGTGGAGCAGTATGTCCAGTTCTGGTTGCGCAAGGCGTTCTATTTTCACGCGGGAGGCGACTGCACCAACGCCGTTCCGGCCTATGAAAAGGCCCTGGCGATTGACGAGACCCTGGAGGTGGCCCGCCAGGGCATCCTGGACTGTCGTCAGCGGAACGCACCCTGAGTTGCAGGCCGGCCGGGGTTGTAGTACAATGCGTCCGTACCCGGAGTTTCCCCCGTTGGGGGGCAGGAAACGGAGGCGACGATGGAGATCTATCTAGACACGGCCAACCTGGAGCAGATTCGCCACGCCGCTCGGATGGGGCTGATCACCGGCGTGACGACCAACCCGACCCTGATGGCCCATGAGGGCCGCAGCGACTATCGGCAGGCGGTTCAGGAGATCTGCCGCGTCGTTCAGGGGCGTATCAGCGCGGAGGTGGTCTCGACCGAGCCGGAGGCGATGGTGGAGGAGGCCTGCCGTATCGCCACCTGGTCGCCCTATGTGGTCATCAAAGTCCCCCTGACCCCGGCCGGCTTTGAGGCGATTCACCGGCTGGCCGACACGCCCGCCAATGCGGAGCGCATCTGTGATGGGTGCGCCCATCAGGAAGGCTGCCCCACCGGAGTGGAGGGGGCCCGGCAGATCGTCATCGGGATGCCGATCGAGACGAACGCCACCCTCTGCTTCTCGGTGAACCAGGGGTTGCTGGCCGCGACGGCCGGGGCGACCTTCGTTTCCCCCTTTGTTGGCCGGCTGGATGACATCGGGAACGACGGGATGGAGGTCGTCGCCCAACTGGCCCAGGTCTATGCCACCTACGGCATCGAGACGCGCATCATCGCTGCCAGCATCCGCCATCCTCGTCACATCACCGCGGCCGCGCTGGCCGGCGCCGACATCGCCACTGTCCCCTACAACGTCCTGATCAAGGCGCTGCACCATCCCCTGACCGACATTGGCGTGGAGCGGTTTCTGGCTGACTGGAAAAAGGTCTCCGGGCAGATCGAGTGAGGTGTGTCGCTCCGAGGTGATCTGATCTCGGAGCGGCCTTTTTTCTGTAAAAAGAAAAAGGAGGCGGGGCATGGCCATTGAGCGGAACCTGGGCTTTGAACTGGTGCGGGCGACCGAGGCGGCAGCCCTGCGGGCGGCCCGTTGGATGGGTCGGGGGGACCGGGAGGCCGCCGACCAGGCGGCGGTGGATGCCATGCGCTTTGTCCTGGACCACATCTCGATGAACGGCACCGTCGTCATCGGCGAGGGGGAAAAGGACGAGGCCCCCATGCTCTACATCGGAGAGCACCTGGGGAACGGCGCCCCGCCCGAGGTGGACATTGCCGTGGACCCGGTTGAGGGGACATCCCTCCTGGCCCACGGGCAGCCGGGTGCGATTGCGGTGGTGGCCATCGCCGACCGGGGTTCTCTCTTTGGCACGCGCGCCGTTGTCTATATGGAGAAACTGGCCGTGGGCGAGGAGGCCCGGGGCGTGGTGGACTTGAACGCGCCGGTGGCCGAGAATATCCGCCATGTGGCTAGGGCCAAGGGGATGGATCTGGACGACCTGACGGTGGTGGTGCTGGACCGGCCCCGCCATGCCGACCTGATTCGCCAGATTCGCGAGGCCGGGGCGCGCATCTTTTTGATTCCGCACGGCGATGTCGCCGCGGCCATGCAGGCAATGGTCCCCGGCACCGGGGTGGACATGCTGATGGGCATCGGCGGGGCCCCGGAGGGGGTCATCAGTGCGTGTGCGGCCCGCTGCCTGGGGGGCGAAATTCAGTGTCGCCTGTGGCCGCGCAACGAGGGGGAACGGCGGGCGGCGTTGGAGGCCGGCCTGGACCTGGAGCGCGTCATGACGGTGGACGACCTCTGTCGGAGCGACGACGTCTTTCTCGCTGCCACCGGCATTACCTCGGGCAACCTGCTGCGTGGAGTGGTCTATCAGGCGGACGGGGCCCTGACCCACTCGGTGGTGATGCGCTCGGCGTCGGGCACGATTCGCTACGTCGAGGCCCGCCACCGTTGGGACAAACTGATGGCCATCTCCGACCTGGAGTATGAGCACTATCCCAGCCGCCGGACGTCTCCATCTCCTGGTGGAACCTTGCCCGCACCTGCTCGTGGGGCGCCGGCCCGAAAAAGGCCGGCCGGCCGTTGATCCAGATGCCGTCGGCTATGCCCTCCCAAAAGTTGGCCTTTCAAACTGGTCATCGGCCAAGCGTCATCCTAGCGTCGTGTAAGCGCGCTCTTTACAGGATAGAATAGGGGAAAAAGGTCTTCCTCTGGATCATCTCCAGGGAAGGAGGCGCACCGTGCAGGTCCGATCCGCACGCCGCCGTCGGCGACGTCGAACGCTCATCCTGGCCCTGGCCTTCATCGCCGGCCTGGGGCTGGCCCTCTACCTCTGGCTCCTGGCCGGCCTGCCCTCCCCGGCCGACCTGGAGGCGCGCGCCTCCGCCCCCGGCAACCTGGTCTACGACCGCAACGGTCGCCTCCTCTACGAGATGCCCCCGCCGGGCGGGGGCCGGCATACCCCCGTCTCCCTGGAGGAGGTCCCCGAATCCCTCATCCAGGCCACCCTGGCCGCCGAGGACGCCCGCTTCTACGAGCACCCCGGTGTGGACCCGGTCGCGATCCTCCGCGCCCTCTGGCAGAACCTGCGCTACGGCCGCACCCTCTCCGGGGCCAGCACCATCCCCCAGCAACTGGCCCGCAATGTGCTCCTCTCCCCGGAGGAGCGCCAGCAGCAGACGTTGCGGCGCAAACTGCGCGAGGCGATCCTGGCCTGGCAACTCTCCCGCCGCTACAACAAAGAGGAACTCTTGGAACTCTACCTGAACGAGACCTACTATGGCAATATGGCCTACGGCGTCGAGGCGGCGGCCCAGGCTTACTTTGGCAAATCGGTCGGCGAACTGGACCTGGCCGAGGCGGCCCTCCTGGCCGGCCTGCCCCAGGCCCCCACCCGCTACAACCCCCTGGAGAACCTCCCCGCCGCCCGCGAACGCCAGGCCACCGTGCTCAACCTGATGGTCCGCCAGGGGTACATCTCCCCGGAGGAGGCCGACCTGGCGGCAAAGGAACCCCTCCACTTTGCCGCCAGCCCCTTCCTCATTCGCGCCCCCCACTTTGTGATGTACGTCCGCACCTTGCTGGAGGAGGAACTGGGCCGCGAACGGCTGGAGCAGGGGGGACTGCGCATCTATACCAGCCTGGACCTGGACCTCTACGACGCCGCCCTGGAGATCGTCCGCACCCGCCTGGCCCTGCTGGCCACCTGTAACGGTTGGCCCGACTGCCCGCCCGGTGGCCACAACGTCCACAACGCCGCCGTGGTGGCCCTGGACCCCCGTACCGGTCAGGTCCTGGCGATGGTGGGCAGCCCCGACTACTTTTCCGCCGCCATTGACGGCGCGGTCAACGGCAGCACTGCCCTGCGCCAGCCCGGCTCCGCGATCAAGCCGATCACCTATGCCGCCGCCTTTGCCCGGGGCGACCTCACCCCCGCCACGATGATGCTGGATCTGCGCACCGCCTTTGTCACGCGCGAGGGTGAACCCTACGTCCCGATCAACTACGACCTCCTCTACCACGGCCCGGTGCGACTGCGCCAGGCCCTGGCTTCCTCCTACAACCTCATCGCCGTCAGGGTGCTCGACCAGATCGGCATCGAAACGATGATCGGCCTGGCCCGCAGGATGGGCCTCACCACCTTTGACGACCTCGACCGGCTGGGTCTGGCCGTGACCCTGGGCGGCGGCGAGGTGCGCCTGCTCGAACTGGCCACGGCCTATGCCGTGTTCGCCAACGGCGGGCGGGCCGTCCGGCCGGTCACCGTCCTCCGCGTGGAGGACGAGGCGGGCGACCTCCTCTGGGAGGCCCCGCCGGCCCTGGGCGGGCGTGTCCTGGATGAGCGCGTGGCCTACCTGATTACGGACATCCTCAGCGACGACATGGCCCGCCTCCCCGCCTTTGGGGAGGGCAGCGTCCTCCGGTTGAGCCGGCCGGCCGCCGCCAAGACCGGAACGACCACCGATTTCCGCGACAACTGGACGGTCGGCTATACCCCTGACCTGGTCGTCGGCGTCTGGGTGGGCAATGCCGACAACGAGCCGATGTTCGACATCTCCGGCATCAGCGGGGCCGCCCCGATCTGGCACGACCTGATGGAACTGGCCCTGCGGAGCCGCCCGCCGGCCGCCTTTGAGCGGCCCGAAGGGTTGGTCGAGGTCGAGGTCTGCGCCCTCTCCGGCCTGCGCCCCAACCCCGACTGCCCCTACCGGGTGCGGGAACTCTTCCTGGCCGGGACGGAGCCGGAGCAGACCTGTACCCTCCATCAGCGCATTGCAGTAGACCGTTGCACCGGCCGGCGGGCCACCGCCGAGGCCCCGCCGGAGTGCTTGGAGGAGCGGGTCTATACGCTGCTTCCCCCGGAGGCCCAGGAGTGGGCCCGCCGCCACGGCATCCCCCAACCCCCGCCGGCCGGCCCGGAGGAGACGGTTGCCGCCGGCCCGGCCCTGCCCTCCCACCTGCAGGACGCCACCCCCCTGGTGTTGAGCGAGCCGGACGAGGGGGCGGTCTACCAACTCGACCCCTCCCTGCCCCGCGACGTCCAACGCATCCGCGTCGCCGCCCGGCCCGGAAGCGGTGCTTCCCCGGTCGAGGTCACCCTCTTTGTAGACGGTCAACCCCTGGCCCACTTCCGCCGCCCTCCCTACCGCGCCTTCTGGCCGCTGGAGGAAGGGGAGCACACCTTCTGGGCCGAGGGGGTAGATGTCGAAGGAGCCCTTATTTCCAGTAACCGTGTCCGCATCCGCGTACGTCCCTTTTCCCTTGAAGGAAGGATGTCCCCATGAAGCGAAAGAACTTTTCCGTGCTGCTGCTGGTTGTCCTGCTCCTCTCCGCCTGCGGGCCGACCGCCACCCCCACGCCCACACCGCCGCCGACGGCAACACCGACGCCGGCTCCGTCCCCCACCCCGACCCCCTTTCGGGAGGTCATGGATGTGGACTCGTTGCCCCTGCCGCCGCCACGCCTGCTCTACTATGACCCGCCGGCCGGCGAGGAACTGCCCTTGGATGGCGCGGTCGAACTCATCTTTGACCAGCCGATGGACCGGGACAGCGTGGAGGCGGCCCTGGCCCTTTCGCCCAAGGTCATGGGGGAGGTGCAATGGAAGAACGACCGCACCCTTTTCTTTTCCCCCCAGGAGGTGTGGGAACGAGGGCGCAAGTATGTGCTGCAACTTTCTACCCAGGCCCGCAACGTCGAAGGAACCCCTCTGGAAGAGCCGGTCTCCCTGACCTTCCAGACCGTCGGCTATCTCCAGGTCACCGAGGTGCAGCCCAGCCCGGGAGCGACCGACCTGGACCCCTACACTTCGGTCACCGTTGTCTTTAACCGTCCTATCGTGCCGCTGACGGCGGTCGCGCAGCAGGAGGGCCTGCCCGTCCCGCTGACCTTTACCCCGGAGATTCCGGGCAAGGGGGAATGGCTCAACACCTCGGTCTATTTCTTCCGGCCGGAGGAGGGCTTTTTGCCCGCAACGACCTACGAGGCCCGCGTCGCCGCCGGCCTGCAGGGTATCCTCGGCGGTGTCCTGGCCGAGGATTACGTCTGGACCTTCAGTATCCTCGACCCGGCCGTCCACACCTACCAGCCTCCCTGGAAAACCGCATATGCTGCTCCCACCGAAACGGTACAGATCACCTTCAACCAGCCGATGGACCATGCCTCGGTGGAGGAACGCCTGTTTCTCCAGGTGGATGGTCAGCCGGTCCCGGGGACCTTTCAGTGGGTCGGGGGAGCAACGCCTTTTGCCACCGAGACGGTCACCTTTGTCCCCAACGTCCCCTTTCCCCGCGATGCCAACGTCCGGGCCGTCCTTGCCGCCGGCGCGCTCAGTCGAAACGGCGCGCGGCACATTTCTACCCAGACCGAATGGGCCTTCCACGTCGTCGCCGAGCCGGGCCTGGTCCGCATCTCTCCCTACCCCGGCTTAACCAACGTCGATGTCTATACCTCCGTCAAGGTGGATTTTCGCAGCCCGATGCGCACCGGGGTCTTTACCGACTATTTGACCATCAACCCACCGATCACCGACGTCTATGTGTACTGGGGGAACTCGGACACCACGGCCCATATCCACTTCCCCAAAGATCCTCGCACGACCTATACCGTTACCATAGACGCGGCTGCGCCGGACAAGTATGGGCTCCCCCTGGGTGAAACGGGGCAGACCCACTTTACCACCGGCGACCTGTTCCCCTATGCGATGCTCCGAGGCCGCGGCTACGAAAACTTTTTCAACGCCTACGAGGAAACCTACCTCTATCTGGAGACCCGCAACGTCCCCTCGGCCCAATTCCAGCTCTACTCGCTGGACACCGATACCTGGCTGGGGCTTGTGTATCACTCTTATCACGACGACTTTACCCCCTCCGTGGACAACCTGGTTCGCTCCTGGGAGTTGAAGATTGACGACCGGCCCAACTACTCCGTCCTGACCCGGGTGGATCTGACCGATGCCGAGGGCAATCCCCTGCCCCCTGGTATCTATTACCTGACAGTCACCGACCCTGTCGTGCCGGGCGAAAGACAGGCCGTCCTGGTCAAGTCCCACCTCAACCTTACCCTGAAGCGGGGGGAGAACGAGGTGCTGGTCTGGGCTACCGATCTGGCCAACGGCGAGCCGGTCGCCGACCTGTCCTTCGACTGCTATACCTCCCGGTACGACTTCACCTCCGGCCGGACCGACCCCAACGGCGTGGGTTGGATAAAGGGCCTGCTACGAAACCGGGAGGAATATGGGGTCGTCGTCATCGCCGGCCAACCCGGCGAGGAGAACTTTGCCGTCGCCCATGACCACTGGGATGAGGGAATTGACCCCTACCAGTTCAACCTGGACGCCGACTATTACGACGTTCGCGGATATACCGGCTACCTCTACACTGACCGCCCGATCTACCGCCCCGGCCAGACGGTCTACTTTAGGGGCATCCTGCGGGGAAAGGATGACGCCACCTACACTCTGCCCAAAGTGAGTCAGGTATTCGTCACCATCCAGGACCCCCAGGGCAAGGAGGTCTACCGGACGGACCTCTCTCTGAACGACTTGGGCACCTTCAACGATGCCTTTCTCCTGGACGAAGAGGCCCCCCTGGGCACCTACTACCTCTACGCCCGCGTCGGCCGGAATACCTACGGCTCGACCACCTTCCGCGTGGCCGAGTACCGCAAGCCCGAGTACCAGGTCGAGGTGGCTGCCGACCGGGACCACTATGTCGTCGGCGGCACGATCAGCGTCAATGTAAACGCCTCCTACTACTCCGGCGGACCCGTCTCCGACTCGGAGGTCAACTGGGCCGTCCTGACGCAGGACTATGCCTTCCAGTACCGTTGCCCGCCGGGGAAACCGTGTCCTCGCTATTGCTGGAGCGACGAGGAGTGGCGCTGGTACTGGTACTATGAGGAGTATGGCCGCGAGGAGTATGGGGAACTGATCGCCCAGGGGACCACTCAGACCGACGCCCAGGGACAGGCCCTCTTCCAGGTGCCGGCCGAGACGGTCGAGGGAAAGAGCCAGATTCTGACCCTGGAGGCCAGCGTCACCGACATCAACAACCAGCAGGTCAGCAACCGCACCGCCGTGGTGGTGCACCAGGGCGAGTTTTACATCGGCATCGCCCCACGGGGGTACGTCGCCCAGGCGGGGAAGGAGCAGACCCTGGACCTGCTCACGGTGGACTGGGAGAGCGCGCCGGTGGCCGGTGTCCCCCTGACCGTCGTCCTGATGGAACGCCACTGGTACAGTGTCCGCGAGGCGGACGAGTACGGCTACGCCTACTGGACCTGGACGGTCGAGGACACCCCCATCTACACCACCACCGTTACGACCGACGCAGAGGGGCAGGCCGAGGTCGCCCTGGTCCCGCCGCGGGGCGGCAGTTATCGCGTCCGGGCGATTGGGCAGGACGGCCGGGGGAACGAGATTCGCAGCAGCGCCTTCTTCTGGGCCTGGAGCGGCGAGCCGGTCTACTGGCGGCGGGAGAACAACAACCGCATCGAACTGATTCCCGACCAGGATGAGTACCAGGTCGGCGACACGGCCAGAATCCTCATCCCCTCCCCTTACACCGACACCGTCTACGCCCTGGTCACGCTCGAACGCGGCCACATTATGGACTACCGCGTGCTGACCATCACGGGGACGAGCCACCTTTTGGAGATTCCGATCACCGAGGGGCATGTTCCCAACCTCTTTGTCTCGGTCGTCCTGGTGCAAGGTTCGGCGCAAGCCCCTGACGGGCTGGCCTCCTTCAGGATGGGCATAGCCAACCTCTTTGTTTCCACCGAATCGAAAGAACTGCACATCACCCTGACGCCGGACAAGACGATGGAAGCGGGCGAACACTACCGCCCCCGCGAGACGGCGGTCTATGATGTCCTGACGACCGATCACGAGGGCAATCCAGTGGCTGCCGAACTCTCCCTGCGCCTGGCCGACCTGGCGGTGCTGGCCCTGGCCGAGGAGGCCGGCCCGACCCAACTGGAGCACTTTTGGTATCGGCGCGGGCTGGGAGTGCGCACCGGCTTGCCCCTAACGGTGGCGCTGGAGCCGCTCAACCGCGAACTCGAGCCGGGGCGCAAGGGGGGCGGTGGTGGCGGCGAAGAAGGGGTGGCCGGCATCATCCGCACCCGCTTTGCCGACACGGCCTACTGGAACCCCACCGTGCGCACCGGCCCTGACGGGCGCGCCCAGGTCACCGTCGAACTGCCCGACGACTTGACGATCTGGCGGATGCAGGCACGGGGCATCACCGCCGACACCTTGGTCGGCCGGGTGGAGGTGGATATCCAAAGTACCCTGGACCTGCTCCTGCGCCCCCTCCTGCCGCGCTTCTTTATCGTTGGCGACCGGGCCGAGATCGCCACGATCGTCCACAATAACACCTCGGAGGATCTGGAGGTCGAGGTGCACCTGGCCGCCGAGGGGCTGACGTTGGAGGGAAGCGACCGCGTCACCGTGGCCATCCCGGCCGGGGAAAAGGCCAGGGTGCCCTGGCCGGTGACGGTCCAGGGCGTCACCCAGACGGTAGTGTTGATGGAGGTGCGTGGGGGGGAGTATTACGACGGCCGGCAGGACACTCTACCGGTGTACCGCTACTCTACGCCGGAGGTGGTGGCCACGGCCGGCCACCTCTCCGAGCCCGGTCTGCGCCAGGAGATCGTCCAACTGCCCCCCGTCTTTGACCCCACCCAGGGCGACCTGACGGTGCAGGTGGACGGCTCCCTGACTGCGGCGACCAAGGATGCCCTGACCTACCTGAAGCACTATCCCTACGAGTGCATCGAGCAGACGGTCAGCCGTTTCCTGCCCAACGTCCTTACCCTCCACGCGCTGGAGGAGATGGATCTGGAGCGCCCCGGACTGCGCCGCGCCCTGGAGGAGCAGATCGCGGTGGCCCGGCAGCAGCTCTACGCCCGTCAGTGTTCCGACGGCAGTTGGGGCTGGTGGGGATGCCGCTACCCGGACTCGTACATCACCGCCTACGCCCTGCACGGACTCCTGGAGGCCGGCCGGGCCGGCTTTGCGGTGGACGCGACGGTGATGAGCCGGGCGGCCAACTATCTCCGCTCGAACCTCTACCCATCCACCGAGCTCAACGCCTCCTGGAAAGCCAACCGCCAAGCCTACATACTCTACGTGCTGGCCGCGTATGCCCACCTGCGGGAAGCCAGCCCAGGGAGCGCGGTGTCGGCCGGGGCGGTCAACCTCTTCGAGAAGCGGCACCTGCTGGACCAGTACGGCAAGGCAACGCTGGCCGTGGCCCTGGCCCTGATCGAGGGGGAGAATTCGGCCCGCGCCCATACCCTCCTGGACGAGGTGGCCGGCGATGCCATCCGCAGCGCCACCGGGACGCACTGGCAGGAGGACAAACCGGACTATTGGAACATGAACACCGACATTCGCAGCACGGCCATCGTCATCTGGGCCTTTTCTCGCCTGCGGCCGGAGAGCGACATCCTGCCCAACGCCGTCCGCTGGTTGATGTCGGTGCGCAAGGAGGGCTACTGGAGCAATACCCAGACCACCGCCTGGTCGCTGATCGGGTTGGTCGCCTATATGCGGGCCAGCGGCGAACTGCGGGGCGACTTTGACTACAGCGTCTACCTGAACGGCGAACTGTGGGGGCAGGACCGGATTACGCCCCAAGAGATCGACCGGCATCATATCCTGAAGGCCGAGATCGCCCAACTGCTGGTCGAGGAGGGCAACCACCTGGTCATCCAGCGGCACGAGCCGGTTGAGGACCAGACCGGGGAGGGGCAACTCTACTACACCGTCCACCTGCGCTACTTCCTCCCCGCCGAGGAGGTCAAGGCGTTGGACCGAGGCATCATCGTCAGCCGGCAGTACACGCCGGTGGATGACCCCGAAACGGCGATCACCTCGGCCCAGGTCGGCGAGGTGGTGCGGGTGCAGTTGACCCTGGTCGCGCCGACCGACCTCTACTACGTCGTGGTGGAGGACTGGCTGCCGGCCGGCGCGGAGGCGATTGACACCTCCCTCAAGACGGCCAGTGTCGCCGGAGAGCGCCCCGAACTGCGCAACCTGACCGCCGAGGAGGAGTACCGCTGGTACCGCTGGTACGGCTGGGGCTGGTGGTGGTTCGGCCACACCGAGATGCGCGACGAGAAGGTCGTCCTCTTTGCCCGCTACCTCCCGCGGGGGACCTACCAATACACCTACACCATGCGCACCACCGTGCCCGGCCAGTTCAAGGTACTGCCGACCCTGGCTTACGAGATGTACTTTCCCGAGGTCTGGGGCCGGAGCGACGGGGAACTCTTTACGATCGGTGAGTAGGGGTGGATTGGCGGTTGGTGGGTCGGTCGTTGGAGAGCGGTTCGTGGTAGGAGAAAGCCCCGCCGTCGGCGACTGCCGGGGCTTCCGGTGGCCGGCGCGAGATCTTGTGCCCTACCGATTCCCATCCATTGGGGCGTCGAAATATACGGCCTTGGGCAAATTTCGCCCGGTGGGGAAAAAGGGCCTTGGAGCCCCCTCCCGGTGCCTCCGGGTGGGGAATCCTTCGACAAAATGGTGCCTTGGTGCACCACAAATTCCTTCCAGAGGCAACGGAAGGTGAACTTGCCCGTGTCTGGGTCTTTGGGACCTGAACGAGCCGTTGCCCAGGTAGCGGCCCCATGTCACGGCGACATGTCTCCCGTCGCCGGTCGGGTACGTTCCGAGCAATCGTTCAAACGGATGGCCTCCCTTGCCCCCCACGCCTGCCCCGGTCCCTATACCAGCCGCACCTGACTGTTATCGGCGAGCAGGAACTTGTGCACCTGGGGACGATGGTCGGCCCGCAGCAGCGTGATGTTGCGCCCAAAGACGCTGTCGTCAATCCGTCGCTCGATATTGCGAATGGTGCAGCCGTCCATGATGATGCTGTGCTCGATCTCACTCTGCTCGATGCACACTCGTTCGCCGATCGAGGTAAAGGGGCCGATGAAGGAGTTGAGAATCTGGCTCCCCGCTCCGATAATTGCCGGTCCTCGAATCGTGCTCCCCACAATCTGAACGCCATCCTCCAGGATGACGTCGCCGACGATTTCAGACTGGGCATCCACCTGCACATCTTGGCCTACCCGTCCCTCGATCTGCCGGAGGATAAGCCGGTTGGCCTGGAGCATGTCGGCGGCGTTGCCCGTGTCCACCCACCAGCCCTGGACAAAGTAGGGCATGACCTGTCTGCCCCGCTCGATCAACCCCTGGATGGCGTCGGTGATCTCGTACTCGCCCCGGGCCGAGGGCTTGAGATCGTCAATGACCTCAAAGACGATCGGCTTGAAGATATAGGCCCCCGTCAGGGCCCAGTTGCTCATCGGTTCCTTCGGTTTTTCCACCACCCGGATGACCCGTTCGCCGTCCAGTTCGGCCACGCCGTAGGCGCGGGGGTCCTCCACCTCACAGAGAAAGGCCACTGCGTCGGGTTGGTGCAGATGGAAGAGTTTGACCGCCTCTTTCAGGCCCATCTGAAAGAGGTTGTCCCCCAGGTACATGATGAAGGGTTCGTCTCCGACAAACTCCTGGGCGACCTTGGCCGCGTGGGCCAGTCCTTTGGGCTGCTCCTGGACGATATAGGAGATTTGCACACCCCAGCGTTTGCCGTTGCCCAGGGCCTGGACAAAGTCGCTGCGGTTTTCGCCCACAATGACCCCGATCTCGGTGACGCCGGCCTCGATAATCGCCTCCAGGCCGTAGAACATCACCGGCTTGTTGGCGATCGGGATGAGGTGCTTGGCGTTGCTGAAGGTCAGGGGCCGCAGGCGGGTCCCCAAACCGGCACAGAGGATAATCGCTTTCATCGGACCTTCTCCTTTGCCTGTATATCCGAGTCGTCATCTGGAATCGCCGCCATCCTCGCTGAGGGGGGCGGCTGTGTGTGCGCCGGCCGGGCCGGCAGGACTGCCTCCAGGCAGGCGGACAGTTCTTTCTGCCGGCCCTGCGGCGCGAGTGGTCCGCTGCCGCAGGGCAACAACCGTTCCAGCCACAGCTGCCCCACGGCACGGCGGAGATTCTCCTGCGGTTCCGGGGCAAAGAGCCCCTCTCCCTCGGTGGTGAAACTGTTGGCCAGGTAGCGGACGATGCCTTCGGCAAGGGAGGGGGAGAGCTCCGCGGGGGCCAACCCCTGCACCTCCCGCAGCAGGGCTTCCACCTGGCCGGCCAGGCCGAGATGGCGCAGCCGCCGGCGGGCCTGGGCAGTATCGCGTAGCGCACTGCGCAAAAAGAGCCGCTGCCAGCCGACCGGGGGGCAGAGCCGGTGAGGGGCCTGCGGGAGCGGCAGAGAGGGGAGATAAACCACGCCGGCCTGCTCCAGCAGGGGGATCGGCAGATGCTCGGGTGGCGGGGCCACGATCATCAGGGTCAGAAAAAGGTTTGCCGGCAGAGGCGGGACCCCCTCGCCGCCTGTGAGCAACTGCAGATACAGGTGCAGCGAGTTCTGCAGGTCGCTTAGGGAGACCTCTTCCAGCCCCAGGAAGTAGGCCCGCCCCTCGTTGCCCGGCGTGGTGGCCTCGGCGAGCATGTCCAAAAAGGCCGCCGTGTGCAGGTGTCCCTGAATCCGCTCGATGATATCGCCATTTTCCCCGGTGGAGGAAAAGGGCGAGGAGAGAAGGAGGGTCTGGCCATCGGAACAGCCGGCAACCCCGTCCGCCAGCAGGCGAAAGAGCCGTTGCTGCTCCTGACGGGTTTCCCCCAGGAGCAGGGCCAGCGGCCAGGTCTTGAGGGAGATATAGTAGTCGAGCACGGTGTCCCGCGCCTCTGGGGGGAGGTCGCGGAGGATGCCCTGGACCAACTGCCGTTCGGTGTCGCTCGGGGTGGCGGCGCAATCGCGGGGGAGGAAGGTCGCTCGCCGGCCGGCGTGGTCGGAGGGAGGTCTCATCGGCTCCTCTCCTCGGGGGCCGGCCGGCGGCCCCTCCGGGCAGCATAGAGGACGATCGAGCCGGCCACGGCCGCGTTCAGCGATCCGATCTGCCCCCCCATGGGCAGGTAGATCAGTTCGTCGCAGCGTTCGCGTACCAGGCGGCGCAGGCCGAACCCCTCGCTGCCCACGACCAGGGCCAGCGGGCGGTCCCAGCGTACCCGATCATAGGGGAGGGCGCGGGCGTCCAGTTCCAGGCCCAGGACCCACAGGCCGGCCTCCTGCAGCCGGCCGACCGCCCGCGCCAGGTTGGTTACGCAGGCAATGGCGAGGTGTTCGGTTGCCCCGGCGGAGGCCTTGACCACGGCCGGCGTGATCGCCACGGCCCGTCGCTCCGGTAGGAGCACCCCCTGCACCCCCACCGCCTCGGCGGTGCGCAGGAGGGCGCCCACGTTCTGCGGGTCCTGCAGACGGTCCAGCAGGAGGAGGCGGGCGTCGGGGCCGGCCGCCTGCGCCGCCGCGATGACCTCGGCGAGGTCGGCGTAGGGGTAGGGGCCGGCCTCCAGGACGACCCCCTGGTGCTCGCGGGTGCGGGCCAGGCGGGAGAGGTCGCCCTTGGGCCGCTCCTCGACGGGGCAGCCCCGCTCCTGGGCCAGGGCAGCGATCTCCTCGATCAGGGCGGTTTGGCGCACCCCTTCGGCCAGCAGGAGCCGCCGGGGGGGCCGCCGGCCGGCCCGCAGGGCCTCACGCACGGGGTTGCGGCCGTACAGGAATTCGGTCATGGCAGTAGACTGTGGTTCAAGCCTTGCTTCCCTTTCGAGATCAAGGCGTAAGAAAAAAGTTTTCCTTGCTTCAGCATTTGCTCAAAGTTCTTCTTGGTGGGACTGACGCTCTGGCGTCCCATCTTGATCTGTTGAGCGTTATCCGGTTGGAACGTGGTTGTGTCCAGGGACCAGGAGGTCTCCCCTCCAAGCCACTGCAGCAGATCCTGCAACCGTTGCCAGTCCTCCAGATTGACCGGGGCGAGTCTCTGGGCCTGCACCCGCCGCTTGGTATACAGCGAGCCGCCGAACCCCAATTTCTGCATTTGGTCATCGAAGGCAATACCCCACTCCAAAAGCCGGCGGGACGTTAGCAACGTCCGGCAGAGGGGATAGAGCGGGGAAGTTTCCTCCGAACCACCGAGCCAATCCAACCATTCGAGGGCGTTTCGCTGGTAGGTAAAGGCGTTCTGCAGCGACGAATCTGCCTGTAGCAACACCGCCAAGAGCCCCTTGGAGGAACAGTGCGCCTGGATGCGCTTGGAATCCCACGCCGCCAGGCAGGCCAGAAGAAAATGGATCGTGCCAAAGGGATACTTTTGGGCAAAACCCTGCCGGTACGTCACACCCCGCAAGATGTTCGGGTTGAGCATGTTTTTATGCACGCGCGTTTTGTCGTCCCACTGCACGATATGATGCCCTACACTCCGCACTTGGTCGTAGCAGATGTCGTGGTCCAAAAAGATGACCTGGGAACGGTCGTCTTGCCCCTGCGCCATCCACAACGTCTGCGCGTCGTAGAAGCCGACTATCTTCCAGCCCAGCAGGGTGTGCATGAGCATAGCAGACACAAGGCCGTCCAGGTCCAGACTGACGACCATTGGTTGCTCGGATTCCTGCCAGCCAAGGATAGTTTTCCAAGATAGCGGTATAATCTGCCCGATCGGGCGAGTCGGCGGTGTATGACGGGTCTCGCTCTCGAAGCGGGAGGCTCATCTGGAATCCTTTCTCTGATGCTCTAAGGTAATCCCGGTCGGTAACTGCGACCTTGTCAAAGACGGCGACCAGCTGTTTCCGCAGGTGCAGCGGTTCGTGGATGCGCTGGCGGGCGGTCTCGATATAAGTCTCTTGGATGTCATAACCGATATAGTTCCGCCCCAATGCCCGCGCCACCTTTGCCGTCGTACCGCTGCCAACAAAGGGGTCCAGGACCGTATCGCCCGGATAGGAGTACATTCGAATCAGGCGGTAGGAAATCTCTTCTGGGAAGGGACAGGGATGCGGCAGATGGTTGGGTGGGACCGGAGCAATATGCCAGACGTTGTTGGCGATCTCTTTTTTAAAGAGATCGTCTATCTCAAAGCTCGCCACGGCCTTTTCCGCCGGGGAACGTTCCTGGTAGATCGGTGGGCCGGGCTTGCGGAAGATGAGGATGGACTCGCGCATGATGTTGGGATAGTAATATCCTGGATGGGGCTTTTGGATCGTCACTCCGGCCCGCTTGACCCCGCCGGTGACCTTGTGCCAGGTGATTTCCTCATGGAAAAGGAACCCCAACCGTTCTGTCATCATCGTGGTAACATGATGGGGCACAGGATAATGACGGCCCTCAAAGAGCACAGTACCGATGATAACCGCGCAGAACCCGCCTGGCTTGAGGGTGCGCCGTACCTCCCGAAAGCACCGTTCGAGCCAGTCCAGGTATTCCTCATAGGCCTCCCCCTGGCGGGTGCGATACCAGGCCTGAGGGTCCTGGACGTGCTGCTCGTAGTCAATGGCGTTCCAGTATGGTGGACTGGTGACCACCAGCGCCACCGACCCGGTGGGAACCTCCTCCATCTGCTCGCACGACTTGCAGTACAGCCGGTCTACCGCTGCAGTCGCCACCGCGTCCCCTCCGGGCCGTCCTCCAGGACCACGCCGGCCTGGGCCAGGCGGTCGCGGAGGGCATCGGCGCGGGCCCAGTCCTTCGCTGCGCGGTACTCGGCCCGCAGGTCAATCAGGATGCGCAGGAGTTCCTCGGTCAGGCCGGAGAGGTCGGTGCCGCCCAGGTCGTCGGGGATCAGTCCGAGGATTGTATCGCCCAGTTCGCGGTAAAAGGTGTCGTAGGCCAGGAGCGTGCCCCGGGTGAGGTCGCCGGCCTCGATGCGGGCGTTGCTCTCGCGGGTCACGTCAAAGAGGACGGCGATCGCCATCGGCGTGTTCAAGTCATCGTCCATCGCCTCGAGGAAGCGGGCCTTGTGGCCGGCCAGGCTCTGTTCCACCTCGGGGTCGGCCGGCCCCGCCTCCGCGCCGGCGAGCCGCTCGCGCACTCGCCGCACCGCCTCGTGCAACCGGGCCAGGCCCTTCTCCGCGGCCTGCAGGGCCGTGTCGCTGAAATCGAGTGGGCTGCGATAGTGGCTGGTCAGGATGAAGAAGCGGACCGCCGGCGGGGCGTAGGCCCGCGAGAGCCGCGGATGCTCCCCTCTGAAGGCCTGTTTGATGGTGATAAAGTTGCCCAGCGACTTGCCCATCTTGGTGCCGTCCACTGTAACCATATTGTTGTGCATCCAGTAGCGCACGAACGGCTTGCCCGTGGCCGCCTCCGACTGGGCGATCTCGCTCTCGTGGTGGGGGAACTGGTTCTCCAGGCCGCCGCCGTGGATGTCCAGCGTTTCGCCGATATATCTCATGGACATCGCCGAGCACTCGGCGTGCCAGCCGGGAAACCCCCAACCCCAGGGGCTGCGCCAGCGCATAATATGCCCCGGTTCGGCCCGCTTCCAGAGGGCAAAGTCGACCGGGTGGCGCTTGTCTGGGTTGAGGGCGATGCGCCCGCTCTCGACCAGTTCCTCCACCCGCCGGCCGGAAAGTTTGCCATAGTCGGGGAAGGTTTTGACCGAAAAATAGACCGAACCGTTGACCTCGTAGGCGTGCCCCTTTTCCAGCAGCGTGCGGGTCAGTTCGATCTGCTCCGGGACGTGCCCGCTGGCCCGGGGGGAGATGTCCGGCCGGAGCACCCGCAGCGCGTCCATATCCTCAAAGTAACTGCGGGTGTACTTTTCCACCAGTTCCATCGGCTCCAGCCGTTCCAGGGCGGCCTGGCGGACGATCTTGTCCTCGCCGGCGTCGGCGTTGTCGGTCAGGTGCCCCACGTCGGTGATGTTCTGGACGTAGCGCACGCGGTAGCCCAGATAGCGCAGGTAGCGGATGACCACATCAAAAGAGACATAACTTTTGGCGTGCCCGATATGGGCGTCGCTGTAGACGGTCGGGCCGCAGACATAGATGCCCACCCGGCCCTCATACAGCGGGACAAACGCTTCCTTTGTTCGGCTCAGCGAGTTGTAGATTTTGAGGCCCACAAGTTTCCTCCTGAAACGGTGTCCCTCCGCCGGCCGGCCTTTTCCGGGTGAGGAGGGCAGGTAGGCCGGCGGGGTGAACGGCAATTTCGAGAGTCATCGTGTAGTTCGGCAACCGAGGCCGGCCGCAGCGGGGACGGTACAGCCCGCCCGTTGCCGGCGGTTCGGTCAGGCGGAGGGGGCATCGCCCGGCCTGTGCAGGTCACCGGCGATGCCCCCGAAAACAGAGGCAGACAGGGAGAGGCCGGCGGTGGAGCAACTGCCGCCAGGTAGTGAAAAAGGTTGCCTGCGTCCACTGCGGGACCATCTCAATCCTCTTTGGCTGGCACAGACGGAGCCTCCTTCGTCTCCGAGGGGCCCGTCGGTACGCCGGTCTTGCGGTCCTGGCCGGATCCGTTTCCGGGTGAAGCGTTACGGCTGTCGGTGATATACCAGCCGCTCCCCTTGAAGATGAGGGCCGGCGGGAAAAGGAGCCGCTGCAGGCTGCCCCCGCAGTGCGGGCAGATCGTCAGCGGGCCGTCGCTGAACCGCTGAATGACCTCAACCTGTTCACCACACGCCTGACAACGATACACATATGTCGGCATATCTGCTCACCTCCACCCGATTTGGATGTTCGGTCCGTTATTATACCCCCTTTCTGCCATTTTGGCAAGGCGGGTTTTGTGAAAGGGACACAAAGGATTTGTTGGCTAAAGAAAATCCTGGCGTCCTTGGCGTCCTTGGCGGTGAAAAGAGAACCGCAAAGGCGCAAAGGGCACCAAGAAAAAGCCAAAGATTCTCTTAGCGTCCTTGGCGACTTGGTGAAAGGAGAAACCCTCTTGGCGTCCTTGGCGACTTGGTGAAAGGAGAAACCCCCTTGGCGTCCTTGGCGGTGAAAGGAGGGCGAGTGCCGGGCGTTTCCGCCGGCCGTGTGGCGCGGCGCACCTACCGCGGGTCGGGGGGAGCCGGCCGGGTCGGGGGGGACCCCGGCCCCGCCGTCGTCTCCCCGGCGGACACAAGGGCAAGCCCTCGGGCGTACTTGAGGTCCCCGTTGCTCAGGTCGTAGT
>FWPU01002567.1_pt1 | contig 49658 bp, 31 predicted proteins | sample 2228361 | NCBI WGS metagenome assembly FWPU01 (sample SAMEA103939777, study PRJEB20133) | metagenome | reverse complement strand
ACAGTCGCGGCGGCAACTGCGAGGCGGTCAAAAACGCCACGTCCGCCCCCAACAGATGGTCCGGATCCCGCCGCAACAGCACCCCCACCTCGGTGAAGGTCTGGCCCAGGCCGCGTTGGTCGCCATGCAGGTACAGATAAAACGCAAACCGCGTCTGGCGGTGGGCATGGACCGCGTCCGGCGGGGCCATGACGATCAGTCTCCCGTCGTGGAGTTCGTAATCGACCTCGGTGGTGGCCAGCTGTCGCGGCAACACCGCCACATCCGCCGCCGTCAATCGCGGCACCCCTCGCTCCTCGACCGGCTCCGGCCGCCCGCACGGCGTCGCCGCACGCCTCGCGGTCATCCCCGTTGCCCTCCTCGGACCGCATCTCGAATCGTTCATCGCCCCGCTGGCCGCAGACCCTCAGCCCCCCGGCGGCAGCAGCTCCGCCACCGGTATTGCCAATCCCGGCAACACCCCCGCCGCCGTCAACTCCTCCCCCACCCCATACTCCCGCATCGTACCGTCCGATCCATACGCCGCCACTGTCCGCGACTCCGGATCCGCCACCCACACCACCGCCGCACCCGCCGCCAAATAGTCCCGCACCTTGGCCTCCACCGCCGCTGCCGTGTCGTTTTTGCTGCGGATTTCCACCACCAACGCCGGGATTGTCAGCAAATACCCCTCCGGCGACAGTCGCGGCGGCAACTGCGAGGCGGTCAAAAACGCCACGTCCGCCCCCAACAGATGGTCCGGATCCCGCCGCAACAGCACCCCCACCTCCGTCAGGGCCACCCCGCCGTGCCGCCGGGCCCATTCCCCCAGCACCCGGGCTAACTGGCTCTGCCAGACGCCGTGGATGTACCCCGGCGGGGCCATGACGATCAGCCTCCCGTCGTGGAGTTCGTAATCGACCTCGGTGGTGGCCAGCTGTCGCGGCAACACCGCCACATCTGCCGCCGTCAGACGGGCCAGCGATAGGCCGGCGTCCGCCCGTGGCGGCCCGGCAACGGTTACTGCTGGATGCATGCCCCGGCCTCCCCGTCCGGCGTGCCTCGACGCCGCTTCTCCGCTCCGTGCAACCTAAATCCTTGCACGACATGCACTTGGAAGAGGACCAGCCATGGCAGTCCTAGCCCCGCCGGGCCGGACGCTTCCCCTCCGAAGCGTACACGTCCGCCACCCGGCCCGTCTCGTCCAGGGCGATGTGATACCGCCGCTCCCCCTCCAGGCGGTGCACACTGATATGATACGTCTTTTCGCTCCGCAACAGATAGGGGCGTTTCTCGATGGGCGCCGGCGTCCGCAGCTTGCCCCAGGAGCCGTCCCCCAGGTAGGGCACGCCGTAACGGTCCCGCAGACCATCGGTCAGCGGATGCGTCCGCTTATAGACGTGGTCGTGATGTTCCAGCACGGCATCGACCCGATAACGCTCAAACAGCGGGCACCAGTGCTTGCGGTTGAGCGCGCCGGTGCCGCCGAACCGGCCTAGTCCCTCCGGCTGCCGCACCGACGGATAAGCGGGGACGTGGTTGACCACCAGCAGGTGCGGCCGCTCCTGCCGTTCCCGCAGCACCTCGGCCAGCCACGTCGTCTGCTCCCCGTCGATCGGGGCGATGTGGTGGGTGTCCAGCAGCACAAGACTCAAATAGTCGCCGCAATCGAGCACATTGTAGGTCCGCTCGGGGAACAGGCCGTCAAAAATGGCTAGAAAATACGGGGCGTCGGCCCGGCTACCGCGGTAGCCGCCGCGGACCTCATGGTTGCCGATCGCGGCGATCAGCGGGATGAGCCGACCCTTGCGGTCGACCATGTGGGTGCTGTAGTTCATCAGGAAAGTGATGGCCGTGCGGGCGGACAGGCCATTGTCATAGCCGAGGTCGCCGCCGATCAGGGCGAAATACGGCTCCTGCTTGGCGGCGAGGATGTTCGAGGCGACCGCTGGGGTCTGAATGCCGCAGTCCCCGCCGCTGACGAACGGGATGGCATCGTTGGCCTTGGCCGGCATCGTTCGGAAGCGGTACAGGCCGAAGTGATTGCCGATCTGGAAGACATACTCGCCGCCCGGCGTCAGGCCGGTCAGCTCGCAGCGGTGCACCCACACCGGCGTCGGCCCGAAGGGCTTGGTGCGGCTGGGCTGTTGCCGCCAGGGGACCGCTTCGCCAGTCGGATTTTTCGTAACTTCACAATAGCGAATGACTTGCGGCGTGGCATCATAACTGAGCCACTGGAGGGTCATGGTGGTGGTCGGGTCGCGTTGCCAGGTCAGCAGAAGGGTGTCCCGCGGCGTGGGGAGGGGCGGCAGCATCTCCACCGGCCGGGGCAGGGGGGCGACCGCCACCTCCTCGCCCGGCGGCTGGGCTTCCGCCGTCAGGCCGACCGTCAGCCCGGCGGCGCCGGCCAGGAATTCCCGTCGATCGCAGCGTGGCAAGGCAAACATGGGGAGCGACTCCTGTACAGAAATTGGACAGGCAAAAGTGGTTCGGCCGTCGCGCTCCCGGCCGGGTCTGTACAAAACGCGGTCCCAGCAGGGTCTGTACAAAAATTGGTCACCTGTTGGGGCCGCACCCGGCCGCGACCGGCCCACTTTCAGCCGCTGGAGAAATTGTTACCGACACTGCCGCCGCCCCGGCACCACCACCCCGCCAAATTCGCCAAACCTTCACGCCGCGCTCACGGTTGGGCCGTGACTCCGGCATAGTCGTAATGCGAAACCTGATTAGGTGAGGAGCAACGCCACTCAGGCTCGCCCGGTAGGAATCATAAGGAATCATAAGGCAGACTCATTGTCAGCTCTTAGGAGCCACCAAACTTTTCCCGGAACCGCTTCTGGGCCCACTCCACCCAAATATTCAAGGATGTAGTTTGCGGTGGATCAATCTCATTCATTCGTACCAATCTTCCCACATTTTTTAAATTTAAATATGAAAAAAACCCTAATCTTAAAATCCATTGTGAATTACATTCTATACATGATATATAACTTATGGGCAATTTCAAACACCTAATATCATAAACTATATCCTCACTGAAACATAGTGGACACCTGTAAAAAATTTTGCATAATTTTCTGCTAGTTCTATAATCATTAATTATATATAAAATCCATATCACTTGTATGTAAAAACATATTGGAAAGAGAGGCAAACTTAATATTAGTAAAATAACATGTATTGATATGTAAAATGATAGTGGATTTTTAGCTTCATATTTTTCATTATATATTTTACTTAATAGTTGATTATATCGGTCTAAATTATATTCTTCAATCACCTCCGAAACAGATTGAATCGCTGCTTGCTTGCAGTCAGGTGTTTTAGTAGGAGTTGGTTTGCTTTCCTCCAGCTGCAGGCTAGCAGCCAACTCGGCGGCGTCGCGGGGCCGCTCCGACGGCTCGTCGTCCCAGCACCGCTCCAGCACTTCCGCCACCCCCTCCGGCACCCCGCACTCCTGACAGACCCGGCGGAACTCCCGGCCCCCTGGCTTGCCCCGCCGCAGGTCCCCCGTCAGCAACTGCCAGCTGATGATCCCCAAACTGTACACATCGTCGCGCACGTTCGGCCGCTCACCTCGCATCTGCTGCGGCGAGGAATACACCGGCGTGAACGCCCCCCGCAACTGCAGGGTCACCCCCAGCGTCCCCATCCGTGTCCAACGGGTCGCCTCCTCCAAAGACCGCTCCGCCGCGATCTGACTGATGCCGAAATCGGTCACCCGCAGCACCATCCGCTTTTTGTCCCTGCCCTCAACTATTTTGACGAGGATATTGGCCGGTTTGAGGTCGCGGTGGATGACCGGCGGGTTAAGCCGGTGGAGGCGTCCGATCACTTCGGCCAGGGCCTGGAGGGTCTGGATGGCCCGCCGGCCGCGCTCGGAAGGCGGCAACTGGGCCTGGCGGGCCACCACCGCCGACAGGTCGCCCCCTTCGACGTACTCGTAGGCCAGCCAGGGGGCATCCCCTTGCAGGCAGGCGTCCAACAGGCGGACGATGCCGTGCGTGTCGGTCCGCATGCTCTGGCTAGCAGCCAACACCTGAGCCACGATTTGGCCTTCGTGTCGGAGCAGACGTTGCCGGGCCTGTTCATCCAGACAGAACTTGAACGCCCGCTGCTCCGGTAAAAACTCGTGGCGGGCCAGCCAGACTTCGCCGAACCCGCCGCTGCCCAGAAGCTCGACCAGTTGCCACTGCGGGGCGTGCGGCACCGTCTGGCCCGGCTCGAACCGCGGCAGGCGCGGCGGGAGGATCATCGCCACTTCCGTGGCGTTGTTCAAGTTCACCTCCCGCGGCACGGTGCGGCCACGCGGGTCTTCCGGCCGCTTAAGCGACTGCCGGGCGTACATCGGCAACTGCGTCAGGTACTGCTCGATCTTGCGCCGCTCCTCCGGGCTGAGGTGGGCCAGGACTTCCTGGACGACCTGCCGCGCCGCTTCCCGGACCTGCTGCAACTGGGCCTGCAGCACCTGCTCCAGGTCGGCCCGCATCCGCTCGACCGCCTGCTGCCGGTGGTGCTCCCGGTACTGGCGGACGATCTCCTCGGCCAGCTCGAACACAAACCCGGCCCCGGGCACGGCCCCGTGGAACAGTCCCCGTACCCCCACTTTGCCCAATGCCTTGGCGACGATCTTCAAGTACGCGAACATCCCGGGTGCGCCTCCCCCGCAACCCTCTCCTTACCGCGATTGACAGGCGTATGTACGATGATAGCATACGCGTTACTGCTTCACAATAGGCGCAGCAGTAACAGTCTGCTGCGGCGGAAGGACCGGCGACGCGAGTGTCCATCCGCCGAGCTAATGTCCGGGCAAACGGACAAGGCGGGGCAGTTGGCCGATCGGGCCAGCCTGCGACGGGAACTCCATCGCAAGTTATTGTCATACAACAACTTACATCGCCGCTACAGACCTGTTCAGCGACAGTCCGATTATATATAATGGTAGTGGTACGGGAGGTGTCACGCGGCGGTACGGTCGCGGCGACGGGGTGACGGCGTCGTGCCGGGTGGCCGCAGCGGCGGGGTCCGGCGTCGGCCCGGACGGCCGCTCCCAGGGACGGAACCAGCGATGCCGCAAGGACTTCGGGGAGTGGTGCCCGAGCAGCAGGCGGCGGCACGGGCGATCGCGGCGGTGGTCCGGGCGGCTGCGTGCGGGCGGCGGACGCCGGTCTGTCCCGTGGTCGTCTGCGGACCGCCGGGTTGCGGCAAGACCTATCTAACGGATGTCGCCGTCGCCTGGCTGAGCCGAAGCGGCAGTAGCGTAACTGTGCAGACGGTCGCCGCGGCCGAGTGGGACGGGACGGCCGCCGCGTGTGACGTGTTCATCCTGGAGGACGTTCAGCACCTGCCGGCCCGGCACGCCGAGGACCTCTGCCGCCTGATCGACCAGCGGCAGGCCCAGGGACAGGGACTGATCGTGACCTGTGGCCGGCCGCTCAACGCGCAACGGCACTGGCCGCGACGGCGCAGCTCCCGGCTGAGCAGCGGCTTAATGGTGGCGGTGCGTCCGCCGGGTGTGGCGAGCCGGCGGCGGATCCTGCGGGCGTTGGCCGGGCGGGAGGGCCGGCCGCTGCCGCCAGAGACGCTGGAACGGCTAGCCCGGCGGCCCGGCGGACTACGGGCGGCGATCGGGGCATGGCGGAGCGGCACGTTCGACTCGCCGCTGGCGGAAGCGGGGGAGGAGGTGTTCGCCGCGGTGCTGCGGGAGGTGTGTGCCGCGTTTGCGGTCGAGCGGCGGGAGCTGCTGGGTCCGGGCCGGAGCCGCCGGCTGGTCCGGCCCCGCCAAGTCGCGATGCACCTGCTGCGGCAGGCCGGTTGGTCGCTGCCGCAACTGGCCCGGGCCTTCCGCCGCGACCACGCTACGGTGCTATACGCCTGCCGCAAGGTCGCCCAGGATCGGCAGCACGACCCGCTGCTGGCCGCCGTGCTGGGGGAATTGGAGCTGCTGCTCGGCCCGGCAACTGCCGCCGGACCGCCGGAGGAACGCCATTGTGCCTAAGGGTGTGGAAAACCGGGCGCGCCGCTGCTGGGCTGGCGACAGTGGTTGCCGCGCCGGCGGGGTCAGGACGGACCCGACCTGGTCCAATGCCTGAGGCCCGACGCGGCGCGTCGCACTGCCGCCTGTTGCGCGCCAGGTTATCCACAACCACAATCCAGTACACAAGGTATTTGACAGCAACGACTTACGATGATTTCTGCCCCCGGAACCGACACAAAAGCCCAAGACACTGCTACTGTCACTATTCAAAAAGGTTCTGTTGTGAGATAAGAGGATCACTCGCCGGCGGAACGGCGGAGCGTTTCCAAGGAAGGAGCGAGGACGCGTCATGAAAATCGCATGCAGTCGAGAGCCGTTGGCGGAGGCGTGCCAGGCGGCAGCGGCGGCGTTGCCGGCCCGGGCCGTGCGGGAAGTGCTCAGTTGCTTCCGCTTGGAAGCGGACGCCGACCGGCTGACCCTCACCGCCTTTGACCTGGAAGTGGGGCTGCGGCTGGAGTTGCGCGGCGTGGAGGTGGAGCGGGCCGGGAAAATCCTGCTCCCCGCCGCACCGTTTGCTCAACTGCTACGGGAAAGCCGGGGCGAACGGGTGGAAATCGACGCTTCCCGCTCTGATGCCCCCATCGCCGTCCGCTGCGGCCCGGCTCGCTTTACCATTCCGCAGCGGCCGGTCGAGGAGTTCCCCGAATTGCCCGGTGCGGACGCCGCCGCCGGCGTGACCGTCGAGGTGCCGGCGGGCATCCTGCGGGGGCTGGTCCGCCGCACCCTCTTTGCCGCCGACAAGCGGGACGCCAGCGGCCGCTACGCCCTCAAGGGGGTCTACTGGGAGCCGTCCGACCAGACGTTGCGGCTGACCGCCTCGGACGGCAAGCGGCTAGCCACCGCCGAGGCGGCCGCCACGGTCGCCGCCGGCGAGGCCCGGCTTTACGCCCTGGTCCCGCCGCGAGCGTTGCAACTGCTCGAACGCGTCCTCCACGACGACGGCGAGCTGCTGCGCGCGTGCCTAGGGGCCAACGACGTCCGCCTCAGCGGCGAACGGGCCATGATCTACACCACCCTGGTGCAAGGACAGTTTCCCCCCTACCGCGATATCCTCGCCCGGGCGGAAAAGAGCAACAAGGTCCACCTGAGCCTGCCCGTCGAGGAGTTCCTCGCCGCCGTCCGGCAGGTGCGGATCATGACCGACGAGGAGAGCAAGCGGGTCAATTTCACCTTCCGCCCCGGCCAGGCGGTGCTGGAGGCCCACGGTGCGGCCACCGGCTCGGGCCAGGTCGAGCTCCCCCTGCCCGAGTTCGCCGGGCCGGAGCTGCGCATCGCCTTCGACCCGGATTACCTGGTCGAGTACCTGAACCTGGCTAAGGGGGAGGCCGAGAACGTGTCGCTGGACCTGTCCGCCGCCGACAAACCGGCCCTGTTCCGTTGCGGCGAGGGGTGGGTGTACATGGTCATGCCGATGGTCGACAGCTAATCGCGGAGGGCTAAGGGTGGGCAGCTAACAGTGGACTGAACAGCTAATGGCGGACAGCCAGAGGGGGAGGCGGCAATGGGGAACGGACGGGAAGGAGCGGAGGGCCAGAGGCCGGAACGCTTGGGCCCGCGTCGCGACGACCCACGGCGGCCTTCGGTCCGACTAACGCCGGTGGAGCAGAAGGTGGAATCGCTGGCGGAGGTCCTGGCCCGCCTGTTCGTCAGCCGCGGCTGGGGGCGCAAGACCGAGCGGCTGCAACTGGAGCAGGCCTGGCAGGAAGCGGCGGACCCCGCCTGGCGCGGCGACACCCGCCTGCTGGGGCTGCGGCGGGGCGTGCTGGAAGTCGAGGTCCGCAACGCCGTGCTGCTCCAGGAGTTGGCCCAGTTCCACCGCCGGCCACTGCTCCGCCGCCTCCGCCAGCTTTTGCCCCACCGGACCATTGGCGACATCCGCTTCCGGGCCGGGGCCTGGTGATGCCACGCCGCATTGCTGCCCGGCAGGCCAGGAAACGGGCCAAGCTGGAGAACACACCGTCATCGAACGAGGAGATCCATGAGCGCACCTGGAGACCTTCTGACCTCACCAACCTCTCCCGGCGGGGCGGCCGGTGGCCCGGCCCTCCCTGCTAATGGCGGCTACACCGAAGAGCACCTCAAAACCCTCAAAGACGCCGCACACATCCGGCAAAACCCCGGAATGTATATCGGCAATACGCAGTCCGCCGGCCTCCACCACCTCCTCTACGAGATCATCTACAACTCGGTGGACGAGGCCCTCGCTGGCTACTGCACCCAGATCCACATCACCTTGCATCCGGACGGCTCGGTCAGCGTCGCCGACAACGGCCGCGGCATCCCTGTGGGGATCCGGCCGGAGACGGGCAAATCCGCCCTGGAAGAGGCCCTGACCATCGCCGGAACCAGCGGCAAGTTCGACAACCAGGCCTACCGCGTCTCGGTCGGCCTGCACGGCATGGGGGCCAAGGCGATGAACGCCCTGTCGGAATGGTGCGAAGCGGAGGTCCGCCGCGACGGCCGCGTCTTCAAAATGGAATTCGAGCGCGGCTATGCCACCAGCGAGCTGCAGGACCTTGGCCCCGCCCTCCCCGGCCACACCGGCACCACCATCACCTTCAAGCCGGACCCCGAAATCTTCGGCTCATTGAGCTTCGACTACGACACCATCGCCGACCGCTGCCGCGAGATCGCCTACCTGTGCAAGGGCCTGACCATTACCTTGACTGACGAGCGGGACGGCCGCAGCGACACCTTCCGCTACGACGGCGGCCTGGCCGAGTTCGTCGCCTGGCTCAACCACAACGAAACGGTCGAGCACCTGCCGATCTACCTAGAGCGGAGCGTCGATTACCCCCTCCCCGACGGCGGCGGCCGTACCCTGCCGATCCACGTGGAGGTCGCCTTGCAGTACACCACGGGGGACGACGAACGCGTCCGCTGCTACACCAACAATGCCTTCAACCCCGGCGGCGGTACCCACCTGAGCGGCTTCCGCGCCGGCCTGAGCCGGGCGATCAGCGCCTACGGCCGCAAGGAAGGGCACTTCAAGCCCGACCTCGAGCTGCGCGGCGAGGACTTCCGCACCGGCCTGACCGCCGTCATCAGCATCGGTCACCCCGACCCGGTCTTCGAGTCCCAGACCAAAATCAAGCTCAACAATCCGGAAGTCGAGGGGATCGTCGCCAGCACCGTCTACGACGGCCTGATGGACTATCTGGAACGCAACCCCAAGGACGCGGCGCGGATCTGCAAGCGGGTCGCCCTGGCCGCCGAGGCCCGCATCGCCGCCAAAAAGGCTCGCGACGCGGTGATCGACCGCAAAAAAATCCTGGGTGGCGGCGGCCTGCCCGGCAAGCTGATGGACTGCACCACCCGCCAGCGGGACCAGAGCGAGCTGTTCCTGGTCGAGGGGGACTCCGCCGGCGGCAGTGCCGAAAGCGGCCGCGACCGCTACTTCCAGGCCGTCCTGCCGTTGCGGGGCAAAGTCCTCAACGTCGAGAAGGCCCGCCTGGAAAAACTCCTCAAAAACAACGAGATCGCCGCACTCATCGCCGCCATCGGCGTCGACATCGACAACGTCGAGGACATCAGCAAGGTTCGCTACGGCAAGATCATCATCCTGACCGATGCGGACGTGGACGGGCAGCACATCCGCACCCTGCTGCTGACCTTCTTTTTCCGGCAGATGCGCAAGCTGATCGAGGAGGGGTACGTCTACGTAGCCCGGCCGCCGCTGTACAAGGTAACGCAGAAGCGGGAGGTCCGCTTCATCGCCAGCCGCGAGGAGATGCTCCGCGAGCTGACCGAGCGGGGGCTGCACCAGACGGTGCTGGAAGTGACCAAGCCGGGCGAGCCGCCGCAGGAGCTGGGGCGGGACAAGCTGAGCCAACTGCTGCCGGTACTGGGGGAGATCGAGGCGGCGGTGGTGCAGTTGGAGCGGCGGGGCCATACCCTGGAGGCGTTTCTGCGGCGGGGCCGCCGCCTGGAACGGGACGGCAAAGCCGTGCTCGAGCTGCCGGTCTATCACGTCCGCTTCGGCGGCCAGGACCATTGGTTCTACACCCAGCAGGAAGTCCAGGCCTTCCGCGCCGAGCAGGGGCAGCGGCTCGGACGGGAGCTGACCCTCTCCGAAGGGGGGAGCGGCGGCCCGGCGGTCCTGGCGGCAGACAGCTACACCCTGGAGGAATGGCACGAGCTGCGGACGCTCAACCGGGCGATCGCCCGCCTCTACGAATTCGGCCTGGAAGCGGCGGATTTGGTTCCCCTGCCGCGGGTCGCCGGCCGCGAGCCGCCGGTTCGCTTCACCTTGGTACATGAGGCGAGCCGCATCCCCTTGCCGCACCTGCTGGCCTTGCCGCCGGAGGTCCGCCGGCTCGGCGAAAAGGGGATCACGGTCACCCGCTTCAAGGGACTAGGCGAGATGAACCCGGAGGAGCTGTGGGCGACCACGCTCGACCCGCAGCACCGCTCGCTGGTGCGGGTGACGCTGGGGGACGCCCAGCGGGCTGAGGAGCTGTTCCGCATGCTGATGGGGGAGGAAGTCGAGGGGCGCAAGCAGTTCATCATGAAGCGGGCGATCCATAACATGGAAGAGATCGATTACGGGGCCTGACCGCGGCTCCGCCGAGGCGGAGAGATCCGCCCGGTGCGGCGGAAGAGGGAAGCATCCGGCCGCGCCGTCCTGCTATCCTGATTATAGCCCGCAATGGAGCAGGGGACGGGCCGAGGGAGCGTCGGGCGATGGGGATTCTCGACCGCGACTATTATGCAGAAGGGCCGAGTCCGTGGGGCCACGCGCGCGGTCCCTGGAAGGGGGCAGTAGGGATCATTGTGGTTTGTTGCGTGCTGTTTTTGCTGCAGAACCTGTCGCCGCCGCGGGGGATCAACCCGCTGGTGCAGTGGGGGGCATACCACCCGGAGCGGATCCTGTCCGGCGAGGTCTGGCGCTTGGCCAGTCCCCTGCTGCTGCACGCGTCCGTCTGGCACCTGTTAGCCAACATGCTGCTGGTGTACTGGGCCGGCGGCCGGCTGGAGGAGATGTACGGTCGCGGCGAGTATTTGGCTTTTTACCTGCTAGCCGGCAGCGCGGGTTATCTGGCCCTGTGGGTTGTCGACCTGCTGGCCGGCGCGCCGGCGTTCCCGCGTGGGGCGCTGCTGGGGCCAAACGCGGCGGTGACGGCGACCCTGCTGGTGTTCGCCTGCCATTTTCCCCGCCAGCAGGTGCTGTTGTTTTTCGTCCTGCCGGTGCCGGTATGGGGGATTGTGGCCCTGTACGTTGGCTTGGACCTGCTGGGGCTGCTGGGAGCAGGCATGCGGTCAGCGGCGGCGTTGGACCTGGCGGGCATGGCATTTGGCTTGGCGTACTATTACTCTGGCTGGCGGATCACCCGCTGGCCGCCGGTGCGGTGGTCGGGCCGGTTGCGGCCGCGGCTGCGGGTGGTGGTGCCGCCACGGGAAGAGGCGCCATCCGCCCAACGTGTGTCGTCGCAAGTGGTTTCACCACAACAGGATACGCCGCTCAATCCCCTGACACCCCCCGACCTGGAGGCCGAGGTGGACCGCGTCCTGGCCAAGGTCGCCCGCTACGGGCAAGCCAGCCTTACCCCGGAGGAGCGGGCTATTCTCGTCCAGGCCAGCGAGTGGTATAAAAAACGACGCCGCTGAGAGCCGGCCCGGCAGCCCGGTTGCGGCGACCCACCGACAAGGTGACGGTGTGACACCGACGCACGCGGAGGTTCGGTCCGGCGGCCAGGTCGCGGCGGCAGCCTCAGTTATGACGACGGTCAAACGTACGAACGATATTTCGACAGCGATCTATCGTTGCAACAACTATCTGACAGACAATCAACCATCCGGGACCAAATGTTTGGGGGTTGCGACGGACCGGCCGATCCCGGCGAGCGTTGCCCCGGTCCGATCGATCGCGGAGGACATGGCCGATGCCGTTGTATGAATACATTTGCCGGAACTGTTCGCATAGCTTTGAGCAACTGGTAACCGCCAGCCAGGGGGAACCGCGGGAGTGCCCGCAGTGCCACCAGGCGGCGTTGGAGCGGCTATTGGGTCTGCCAGCGGCGGGCCGGTCGGTTCCGGCGGCCCCGGCCACCAACTGTCGCGGCGACGGCCCGCCCTGCGGCGCCCCGTGGTGTGGCCGCAACTTCGCCGCGGCGGCACAGGACGGATGACGCTACCCTCTACCCTCCTTTATCTGTCCCGGCGGCGGTATTAACTGTGCCGGCGGCGGTACGACCCTCTCCGTCCCCGCCGGTACGATCGCTCCTTGGGCCGCCCGCGCGGCCCGGTCGTGACGCTTACGACTTGTCATCCCGCGGCGTCGCTCGTATGATAAATACAACAATGCCAGTTTGGGAGTGATCGTTGATCGCCCGCTCGATTGATTCCCGGCACCACACCGCAGCGGAAAACCGTAGCCGCTGAAACCTGGCAGGGCACAACGTCACCCACACCCAACGGCACACCCACCGGTCACTATCGAGGACTGACACGATGATTTCTGATCCCAAAATCGCCAAGCAGTGTGCCATGCGGCTGCAGGCCCTGGCCGAGCCGAACCGCCTCCGCATCATCCAGTGCCTGCGGACCGGCTCGAAAAACGTGACGCAACTGGCCAAAGAGCTGAATATCGAGGTGGTCAACGTATCGCATCATTTGAGTGTGCTGCGGGAGGCGGGGCTGGTCCGCGACCAGAAGCGGGGCCGCTACGTCGTTTATACCCTCAACCCGGAGGTATTCGTCAACCAGGGGAACAAATCGCTGTCGGTGGACCTGGACTGGTGCAAGATCGAAATCCCGTACTGATTGCGCCCCCGCGGCGACCGGCCCGCCGACCCGCCGGACCGTTGCCGGGCGGATACGGTCATCCGAACGAAAGCATCGCCTGTCAGAAGGAATCTCCCGTCCGAAGAAGGGGCTAGATCAAGGAAAGATTTGCGGATGGACGGCCCCCACGGGTTGTTGGTCGTCGATAAGCCCTCCGGTTGGACCTCGCGGGATGCGGTCAACCATGTGCAGCGGTGGTTCCCCCGCCGCACGCGGGTGGGTCACACCGGCACGCTGGACCCGCTGGCAACCGGGGTGCTGGTCGTCTGCGTCGGTCGGGCGACCCGCCTGGCGGACTATATTCAGGCCCAGTCGAAAACGTATCGCGCCACCATCCATCTCGGGGCTACCAGCACGACCGACGACGCGGACGGCGAGGTGACCCCCTGGCCGGACGCGTCGCCGCCGTTGCCGGAGCAACTCGCGGCCGTGCTGCGGCAGTTTGAGGGGACGATCCAGCAGGTGCCGCCGGCGTACTCGGCGTTGAAGGTGGGGGGCCGGCGGGCCCATGAGCTGGCCCGGGAGGGCGAAGCGGTGTCCCTGACGCCGCGAACGGTGCACGTCGCCGCCATCCGCCTGTTGCGGTACGCCTGGCCGGAGCTAGAGCTGGAAGTCGATTGCGGCAAGGGGACATACATCCGTTCGCTGGCCCGGGACATCGGCGTGGCGTTGGGCTGTGGGGGGTACGTGACGGGGTTGCGGCGGTTGCGGGTCGGGGAGTTCCGGGTAGAAGAGGCGTTGCCGCTGCCGGCGGCGGATCCACCGCCGCTGTTGCCGCCGCAGCGGGCCGTGGCTCATTTGCCGCAGGCGGTCGTCGGCACGGTGGAGGGGGAACGGTTCCGCCGCGGGCAGGGTGCGGCGGCGACGTGGCCGCACGGGCCGGTCCCGCCGGAGGGGTCGGAAGCCGCCGTGTTCGACGCCGCGGGGACGTTTCTGGGCGTGGGCCGCTGGTCGGCCGGTCGGATCCGCCCGCAGGTAGTCTTCCGGTAGTCTTTGCGGGGTGGCATCGCGACGGGCGGGATGGGAGCCGCCGCAAGAGACCGCGCCGGAAGTGCTTGCGAAATAACGAGTTACGGAGCGATTCCTGAGTGGGCCGGCTTGTTCAGGGGGACTGCAGCTCCCGCAGGTTTTCCTCGAGGGCGGCGATCTGTTTTTCCAGCTCGGCGGCCCAGTCCCGCTGCTGCTGGACGATTTCCGGGGGTGCCCCCGCCAGGAATTTCTCGTTGGCCAGGCGGGCGCGGGTACTCTCCAGGGCCTTGCGGCGTTCGGCGAGCTGCTTTTCGAGCCGGCGGGTCTCGGCGGCGACGTCGATCAGCCCGGCCAACGCCACGTAGGCTTCAAATTCTGGGCGGACGATCGCTCCGGCCTGCGGCGGACGGCTCAGGTGCGGCCCGGCCTGCAACCGGCCGATGCCCGCCAGGGGCATGGCGTAGGCCGCGGCAGCGAGCAGGTCGGCGGCCACTGCCTCGGGGCATTTGACCGTCACCTCCACAGGCTTGCGGTCGTCCACCTGGTAGCGGCCGCGCAGCTCGCGTACGCCGCGAACCAGCTCCTGGAGGCGGGCAAAGCGGGTTTCGATCGCCGGGTCGATCCAGGCGGCGGGGTAGTCCGGCCAGCGGGCGATGACCACGCTGGTTGCGGCGGCCTGCGGTTGGGGGAGCCCCCGCTGCGGGGCCGCTTCCCCCAATGCCTGCCACAGGGACTCGGCGACAAACGGCATAACCGGCTGCACCAGACGGAGGATACCGTCGAGCACGCCGGCCAGCAGCCGCTGCGCCGCCGGGCGGGCCGCCGCATCCTTGAGCCGCCCCTTGGTCAGCTCGATGTACCAGTCGCAAAATTCGGACCAGACGAACTCGTAGAGCAGGCGGGCCAGCTCGCTGAAGCGGTACTGCTCGAGGGCGGCGGTGGCCGCCCGGGTGGTCGCTGCCAGGCGGGAGAGGATCCAGCGGTCCTCAGTGGGGAGGTGGGCGGGGTCGATGGGGGCGGGGGCGTAGCCGTCCAGAGACATCAGGACGAAGCGGGTAGCATTCCAGAGCTTGTTGGCGAAGTTGCGGCCGATTTCGAAGCGGTCGGAGCCTTGGCGGGCGGTGGGGAGTTCAGGGTCGTCGTCGGGCCAGGGTCCGCCGGGTCGGAAGGGTTTTTTGCACTGCGGGCAGGAGATTTTACGGGTGCGCATGTACATATGTTCTTGCCGCACCGGGACTTGCGCGCCGCAGTGCGGGCAGATATTGACCACCGGCAGGCGGCTGTCCTGCGTTTCGGTGGCCAGTTGGACCATGCCGTAGCGAAGGGCATCGACGCCGTAGATGTCGATGACGTCCAGCGGATCGACGCCGTTGCCCTTGGTTTTGCTCATGGTCTCGCCGAAGCCGTCGAGGATTTTCGGGTGGACGTAGACGTGCACAAAGGGGATGTCGCCGACGTTGTACAGTCCGGCCAGGACCATGCGGGCGACCCACAGGGTGATGATGTCGCGGCTAGTGACCAGCACGCTGGTCGGGTAGTAGTAGCGCATCTGCTGCCAGTCGGGGTTGGGAGGGCCCAGGGGCAGCTCGGGCAGTGCGGGGCCGGGCCAGCCGAGGGTGGAATGCGGCCATAGAGCCGAGCTGAACCAGGTGTCCAGGACGTCGTCGTCCTGACGGAGGGTGACCTCTGGGCCGAAGAGGGCGGGGTCGAGGTCGTGGCGGGCGCAGATATACCATTCGTCGCGTGCGGCATCGTATTGGCCGGCGACGTCCGGGCCGAGGGCGCGGCGGATGGCCGCTTCGGGGCCGCGGGCGTACCAGACCGGGATGCGGTGCCCCCACCAGAGCTGCCGGCTGATGCACCAGTCCCGTTTTTCGGCTAGCCAAGCCAGGTAGCCGTCCTTGTACCGTTCGGGGAAGAAGCGGATGCGGCCGCTGGCCACGGCGTCGATGGCCAGTTGGGCCAGGCCGGGCCGGCCGTCGTCACGGTCCCCCATCCGCACGAACCACTGGTCGGACAGGTACGGCTCGATGGGGGTCTTGCTGCGGTCGCTGAATTTGAGGGGGACGATGTGATCTTGTCGTCCTTCGTAGCAGCCCAGCTCCTGCATTTTGCGGATGACCGCCTCGCGGGCCTGGTAGCGGTCCAGGCCGGCGAACTCGCCGCCGTGGGCGTTGATGGTGCCGTCCGGGTTGAGAATATTGATGATGCCGATTTCCGGGTGCCGCTGCCAGCAGGCGTAGTCGTTGGGGTCGTGGGCGGGGGTGACCTTGACGCAGCCGGTGCCGAACTCCGGGTTGGCCAGAAGGGGATCGGCGATGATCGGGATGCGGCGACCGTTGAGGGGGATGACCGCCGTCTGGCCGATCAGGTGCTGGTAGCGGGGATCGGCGGGGTGGACGCACACGGCGGTGTCGCCGAGCATGGTTTCCGGACGGGTGGTGCTGAAGCGGATGAAGGTATTGGGCTGGCCTTCGATCGGGTATTTGAACGTCCAGAGGCTGCCGGGGGTGTCCTCGGTGTAGGTTTCGTCGTCGGCGACGGAGGTCTGCAGGTGGGTGTCCCAGTTGACCAGGCGTTGGCCGCGGTAGATGTAGCCGTCGCGGAACATGCGGAAGAAGGTTTCGCGGACGGCACGGGCGCAGACCGGGTCGAGGGTGAAGCGGGTGCGTCGGAAGTCGCAACTGGCGCCGAGCTGCCGCAGTTGTTCGAGGATGCGGGCCTCGTATTTGTCTTTCCATTGCCAGATGCGGCGGACCAGTTCGTCGCGGCCGAGGTCGTGGCGGGTTTTGCCCTCCTGCTGGTAGATCAGCCGCTCGACGACCGATTGGGTGGCGATGCCAGCGTGGTCGGTGCCGGGGATCCACAGAGCGTTGTACCCCTGCATCCGCCGCCAGCGGACCAGCACGTCCTGGAGGGTATTGTTCAGGGCGTGGCCCATGTGCAGGGCGCCGGTGACGTTGGGGGGCGGGATGACGATGCAAAACGGCTGCCGCTGCGGGTCGGGATCGCTGTGGAAATAGCCCTGCTGGTGCCAATAGGCCAGCCAACGCTGCTGGGCGGCCTTGGGGTCGTAGGTTTTGGGGAGTTCGGTCGGCATGGGTGGCTCGGTTCCTCCGTATTCCGTTTCCGAATGCGGCTCCGAATGCGGCGTGGGCGCGCGGTCGGGTTGAGGGGACTGGCCGGCCGGCGGTCCGCATCAGGGGGTGGCCAGGGGCGCGGCAGGTGCGGTCGCCGTCGCCGTCGGGTTGGCCGCATCGGTTGGGGCCGTCGCGGCAGTCGGGCCAGTCGTTGCCGTCGGGTTAGCCGCATCAGTCGGGTTAGCGGCCTGGGTTGGTGCGGTCGCCGTGGTCGGGCGGTCCGTCTCGGTCGGGTTAGCCGTATCGGTTGGGCTGGCCGCATCGGCATCCTTGAACAGCTTGTATTCGATGCTGTCCACCAGGGCCAGCCAGCTCGCTTCGATGATGTTTTCGCTGACCCCGACGGTCCCCCACACGTCCTGGGCGTCGCGGGACTCGATGACCACGCGGACGCGGGCCGCCGTACCGGCGCGGCCGTTGACCACCCGCACCTTGTAATCGACCAGTTGCATCTCCTGCAACCGCGGATAATACGGGGCCAGGGCCTTGCGCAGGGCGGCGTCCAGGGCGTTGACCGGCCCGTCCCCCTCGCTGACGGTGTGTTCGATCTGGCCGCCGACACGGATTTTGACGGTCGCTTCAGTGACGGGTGCGGCGTCCGGCCCGTGCTCGACGTTGACGCGGTAGGCGAGCCGCTCGAACCAGGGGCGGTAGGTCCCCGCCGTCTTTTTGACCAGCAGGTCGAAGGAGGCTTCGGCGGCCTCGAACTCGTAGCCCATGTTCTCTAAGTCCTGAACCTGATTGAGGATACGAGACAAGAGGGCCTTGTCATGGTGGAGGCGGTGCTTGACCGTTTTGGTCAGGATGGTGGAGTGGCCGGACAGCTCGGAGACGAGGATGCGGCGTTCGTTGCCGACCAGGGCGGGGTCGATGTGTTCGTAGGTGGCCGGATCGCGGGCGACGGCGTGGGTGTGCATCCCCCCTTTGTGGGCAAAGGCGCTGTGGCCGACGAAGGGCTGGTTGGGGCGGAAGTTCATGTTGGCCAGCTCGTAGACATAGCGGGACAGCTCCGTAAGTCGTTGCAGGCGATCGGGTTGCAGTACTTCGTAGCGGTATTTGAGGGCCAGGTTGGCGATGATGCTGATCAGGTCGGCGTTGCCGCAGCGTTCGCCGATGCCATTGATGGTGCCTTGGACATGGCGGACGCCAGCCCGCACGGCGGCCAGGGTATTGGCCACGGCCAGGTCGCCGTCGTTGTGGCAGTGGATGCCCAAGGGCAGGTCGAGGTGCCGTCGCACCGCCTGGACGATTTCGGCGATCTGTTCGGGGAGGCTGCCGCCGTTGGTGTCGCACAAGATCAGGGTGGCCGCGCCGGCCTCGGCGGCGGCCTGCAGCGTCCGCAGGGCGTAGTCCGGGTTGGCCCGGTAGCCGTCAAAGAAGTGTTCGGCGTCGTAGAGCACTTCCCGCCCGGCCTGACGGCAATAGGCCACCGACTCGGCGATCATCCGCAGGTTTTCGTCGAGCGTGGTGCCCAGAACATGGGTAACGTGGTAATCCCAGGTTTTACCGACGATGGTCACGATCGGCGTGGCGGCGGCCAGCAGGGCCTGCAAGCCCACGTCGGCTGTCACGTCGGTCTGCTTCTTACGGGTCATGCCGAAGGCGCAGACGCGGGCATGCCGCAGCGGCAGCTCCCGCACCGCCCGGAAATACTCTGCGTCCTTGGGGTTGGACAGCGGGTAGCCCCCCTCGATGAAGTCGATGCCCATCTCGTCGAGGCGGCGGGTTAGCAGCAGCTTGTCCTGCAGGGAGAAGTTGACCCCTTCGCCCTGGCTGCCGTCCCGCAAGGTCGTGTCGTAAATGTAGACGCGCATGGTGGGGTACCCGTCAAGCCGTAATCCATACCTAAGTTATTGTTACATCGGCATTTGCGGCAAGGCGTGCGCAGAGCGGCTTCCGGCCGCTCCCGGCGGCGGACCCGCCGCAAACGCAACGGCCCCGGGGGGTTGCCGGGGCCGTCGTCGCTCCGTGAGTCTGCGTCGGTGTGAGCCGCGACCCCGTCATCCCTATGTGCTAATCCCGATGACCGCCACGCGCGCTCCCCGCGCGGCGATAATGGCGATCGCCGGGATAGCCAGGGTCGGTGTCGGGGTCACGGCGGACAACGCGGATGCCTCCTCCGTTCGTTACGGGCCGTTTGTTGCAGGCTGCCTCGTTTTGCTGCGGCCGGAACCGCTGCGGCTAGGCTGGCCCCTGCCGCGTCCGCTATCGCCGGAAGCGGGCCGGGCCGCACCAGCGGATTTTGGGACAAATTACCTACGCCGCGGCCATACCACGTAATGCAGCGGGGCAAGGCCACGGGCAGGCCCACTATTTCTGCCCATTGTAGTGTTTTCGGCGGCAATGTCAACCGCCCTGCGGGGACGATTCGGGTTGGCCACATCCCCGCCGTTTCCGCCGCGGGGGCTAGTCGTATTCCCAAGGTGGCTTCTAGGGTGGCTCCTGTGGCTCCTAAAGGCGTCTTTTAGGGTAGCTCCTGGTGGCTCCGTTATTAATGGACAAAGCTTGTCTAGTCGGTATCCATCCTGAAGGTGGCTTTTAGGGTGGCTTGGCTCCTGGGGTGGCTCTGCCGGCAGGGCGGGTCGGGCTAGCCGCGGCTCAGCTCGTCCCACAGGCGGGCGTAATCCTTGAGGAAGGCAGTGCCGGCGGCCACGTCGGGGTAAGCCCGGCCGACCTCGCAGAGGGTGTAGCGGTCGTAGCCGGCCTGGCGGAGGAGGCGGAAGAGTTCGCGGTAGGGGTATTTGCCGCGGGCGTCGTTTTCCAAGTCGTTGATATGACAGGACTTAAGGAACGGTTTCAGCAAGGCGAAGCTTTCGGCGACCGAGCCATTGACGACATCGGCGGCATTGGAGTTCCAGCAGACGCCGACGGCGGGATGGCCGCAGTGGTTCATGATCGCCCGCATGTTTTTGGGGATTTGCGTGACCGGTCCGTGGACTTCGACCCAGATTTCGATGCCGGCATCGGCGGCGGCCTTGCCGCACTCGATGAGGGCCTTGCCGATCTGCTCGAAGGTTTTGGCCGGCTCGACGCCAGGGGGCACGCCGTTGGGACGGACCTTGACGCCGCGACCGCCGAGGTCTTGGACTAGCTGGACGAAGCGTTTGCATTGCTCGATGTTGCGTCGGACGACCGCCGGGTCCGCGGCGTGGAATTCGCAGACGGTGCCGCAGCCCCAAAAGACGATGCCGGCGTCGGCGAAGCGTTGCCGCACCTCCTTGCGTTGGGCGGGGGAGAGGCTCGGCTCGACGCCGTGGCGGTGGGTGGTCCGGCACTCCACGGCGGCGATGCCCACTTCCCGGCAGACCTTGAGGATGGTCGGCAAATCCCAGTCTTTGGCGACGTTGTAGCTGACCAGTCCGAGGCGGAAGCGGCGGGGGGGCTCGTCAGGCGTCGCCGATGCGGCTACGGACGTCCGTGCCAACAGGCCGCCGGTCGCCGCCGCCGCGGCTGCCTTTGCGAATTCCCGACGGGTCATACGAATCGCCATCGCACACTCTCCGTTTGCGACCATTTAGGGCGTTGCGGCAGTCGGTCATTTCTTTTTGACGCTCAGGAGGATGACGTCGCTGGCGTGGCCGATTTTGACGACGAAGTTGATCGGCACGAAGGCTTGGACGCAGATGGGCACGTCGGTGCATTCTGGGGCGTCGGGTGCGGCCCGCAGGGTGATGGTGCCGCGGCGGCCGCCGCCCAGGAGGGTCTTGCTCTTGCCGTCGACCATGGTCACGCCCGGCGGCAATGGCGAGCCATAGACGCTTCCCAGATGGCGGAGCATGACATCCAGCGTGACCGGCTTGCCCTCGTAGCGCGGGGCGCGCTGCACGTCGACCTCGAGGGTGACCTCCTGGCCGGGCTGGAGGGTGATCCGCGGCGGGGTGGCCAGGACGCGGCGGATGTCCGCGGCGGCGGTGACGGCCACAGCGTGCATTTGGACGTCGAAGCGGCCGCGGCCGCCGCCGGGGAAGTAGATCTCCTCGACGGCGACGGCTTCCCGCCGCAGGGTTTCGGTGCGGCCGTCGATGGTGGCTTCCGCCTCGCCGATGACCCGCACGGCGGCGGCCCCCACCGGCGCGTCCATCGCCGCGCTCAACAGTAGCAGCCCCTGCGTCATGTTCGCCGGGATGGTCAGCGGGTGGGCGCTCACGCCCGGCGGCAGTCCTTCGACGCGCACCCGCACTGGGCCGGCCAAGCCGTTCTGGCGGTTGACGTGCACATACCAGGCGGCGTGGCAGCCGGGGCCGATCATGGCGATCGACGGGTCGACCTTGAGGCTGAAGTCGGGCCGGGCGGGGGTGCAGGTGAGGAAATAGACGTACTCCTCGCCGCCTTTGTTGTTCAGGTCACGGATGCGGATGAGGTAGTCGCCGTCGTTAGGGGGGGTGAAGACCAAACCGCTGTCTTTCATCGCCGGGGACTGGTCGTCGTTGCTGGCTAGCACGTTTTTGCCATCAGCGGAGAGGACGTCCAGTTGCGAGTCGAGGCGGCTGGTCAAGATGGTGCCGAAGCGGCGGGCGAAGACCTCGATTTTGATGGGCTGGCCCTTTTTGGCGGTGATCAGGAAATGATCGAGGTCACGGCGTTGGTCGATGCGGCCGTTGACGCCGCCGGGGCAGGGGAGGCGGTTGGCCTGTTGCGGCGTGTCGTTCGGCTCCTGCTCGGCGATGATCGGCAGGTCGGTGACGACGACGGCGGCAGGGTTGGTCTCGGTGTTGTCCGGGGGGACGCGGAAGGTTAGGGCGTGGATGCCAGCAGTGGCGGGCGTGGCGGCGGTCCACTGCGGCCGCTGCGGGTGGCTCAGCACCGGCGTGAAAGTGGTGGTGCTGCCGGGCCGCACGCCGATCGGGAACAGTTGCAGTACCCGCGGCCGCTCGCTGATCGACAAAGCGTAGCACCAGCGGGGGTCGCCGTCGAACTTGGCGTCGCGGATGGCCAGGCGGTAGGTGCCGTCCGCCGGGGCGGTGAACACCAGCAGCGGGTCGGCGAAGCGGCCGTCGTCGCTGGCCGCCACCTCTTTGCCGCTGGCGTCGTACACCGTCAATAACGGGTCGATGTGTTTTTGCAGGTCGTGGATCTTATCTTGGAGCCGGGCGGCGTGGACCTCGAAGGTCAGGGTCTGGCCCGCCTTGGCCGGGAAGGCATAGTAGTCGACGTTTTCCGCCGCTTCGATCCGGCCGCAGACGACGCACGGCACCGGTAGGGTCTGGGCCTTGTCGGGGGTGGTGTTGCCGCCGGCTTCGACCACCACCGGAGCATCGACGACGAGCAACTGGCCGAGGGAGGAGACGCCGTGACGGGTGACGATGCGGAACTCGCGGACGCCCAAGGGGGCCTGCGGCGTGGCGGTGATCCGCAGAGTGAGGGTCCGCAGGGCCGGCAGGGGGGCGTTGGGATCGACCTTGGGCGGGTCTTTGGGCGGGACGACTTCGGCGGTTACCCCTGTCCCTTCGATGAGCACCTGGTAGGCGTCGACCAACGAGCCGCCGTTGCAGGAGACGGTCGCTTCCTGGACGGTTCCCCGCTGCACGGCGAGGGGGTGGGTGTGGGTGACCATCGGGAAGGAGGTTTGGGCCGCTGCGGGCGTGGTGGCGGCCAGGACTGCTGCCGCCGCGACAGCCCAAGGGGATGTGCGGATCCAAGACTGCGTGGCCATGGGAGTAGCCCTCCGTTCCGTTTCGGCGGTTGGACCGTTTCCGTTTCGGCGGTTAGGCCATGAGGGCGGTAGGCCGCGTGGGATGCGGTCCGCCGTTGCGGCTGGTCGTCCCGGAGCAGCCTGTGCGGAAAGCGGCCGGGGGGTGGTAGGGCCGCCGCCGCACGGTCAGCCTTTGGACAGCGGGATGTCGTATTTCTCCAGCTCCAGCGTCGACTCCGCGTCCGCGATCTTGTAAGCCAGCTTGACCAGGCCGACTCCCTTGACGAACCACATCCGCACGGTGGTCTTGGTACCGGCGACGTCCAGATCGACCCCTTCAACCAGGACGGCGTCGAACTCGCCGGCCGGGACCTTGACCTTTTCCTTGTCGTTGGCGATCTTGAAGCCTCCTTTGACGGTTTGGCCGCCCTGGGCGCCGACTTTGCTGTCGATCGTCCAGCTTTCCCCTTTCTTAATCGGCAGAGCCAGCACCTTCACCGGCGGCGTGATCTCGTCATCTTTCACCTTGACCCGGTACAGGCCGTCGGGCCGCACGCAGTAGATCTCCGAAGCGACCACCTTGCCGCTGACCAGGGTATCCACCTTGGTACATGTCTCGTCCTTGATCTTCTCGTTGCGGTCGACGACGACTTCGACCGTCTGGTCCTGCACCTTGTAGACCCATTTCGATTTCGGGGTGAGCGGGAAGTAGCCGTCGGCGTCTTTGGACGGCTGTGCGGCGGCGGGGGGCTGGGCCGCCGGCGGTTGTGCGGCGGGGGGCTGGGTTTTCTTCGGTTCCCCTTTCGGGTCCTGGGCCAGCAGCGTCCCGGCGATCATCAGCACCCCCGCGCCGGCCCACAGACGGAATGTTCGCACCATCGATTTCCTCCCCAGTGCATCAAGTGCGGCCATTAGTTCTCCCCGGATGGCGGGGTCTGGGGTCGTTATATGGGGCGGGGGGAGCAAAGCCTATTGTCCGCACGGCGGGGTTCCTGTTTGTTGGGGGTCCTATGGTTGGCGGGGTTCCAGTTAGCGGCGTCCTGTTTGCGGCGTCCTGTTTGCGGCGTCCTGTTTGCGGCGTCCTATTTTTTCTTGGGGGGTTGCGGGGGCCAGGCCGGCGGGGGGACTTTTTCGCCGCGACAGGCGGCGGCGACGCGGGCCGGCTCAAGCAGCGGCTGGAGCAGGGCGCGGTCAGCAACCGGCTGTCCGGCGGCTTTCCACACGGCCTGGGCCAACACCGGCTCGGCGGCGGCCCAGTACCCCTCGGGAGTCAGGGCCAGCCACTGCTGCTGCGGGCCGCTCCAGAGGGTGGCCAGCAGGCGTAGCTCGGCGGTGTCCCAGATTTTGATCCAGCCGTCGGAGCCGCCGCTAGCCAGGCGTTTGCCTGTCGGGTCGAGGGCGACGGCAAATACGGCGGGCGCGGCGTTGGCGGATCGCAGCAGGCCGCCGTTGGTGCCGTTGAACAGGCGGACGGTGCCGTCGCCGCCCGCGATGGCTCCGCGGGTACCTTTGGCGTCGAAGGCGATCTCGTGGACGGCCACGCCGGGCCCGGGCGTGCGGTTTTTCCGCTCGGCGGTCTGCGGGTCCCACCAGCTCAACTGCGTCTCGTAGCCGCTGGTCAGGACAAATGAGCCGTTGGGGTGGACGGCGACGGCCAGCACCTCGTCGTTCATGCCGCTGAAGGTGAGCTTCCCCTGGCCGGTGGCAGTCTGGACGATGCGGCCGGTGCGGTCCTTGCTGGCGGTGGCGTACCATTCGCCGTTGGGGGCGAAGGCGACGCCGTAGACGAAATCGGAGTGTCCGGCGTAGGTGTGCCGCAGCTTGCCGGTGTCGGTTTCCCAGAGGCGGACGGTTTTGTCGAAGCTGGCGGCGGCGAGGAGGCGGCCATCGGGACTGAAGGCGACGGCGGAGACGGCGTCGGCGTGGCCGCTGAGGGTGCGGAGGAGTTGGCCGGTGGCGGCATCGAAGATGCGGACTTCGCCGCGGGCGGCCGGCTGGCCCCCGCCGGCGGCGAGGAGGCGGCCATCCGGCGAGAACTTCACGTCGTGCACGGCCCCCAGCAGTTGCGTGGACTGCCATAGCGGCCGGCCCGCGGCGGCGTCGCACACCGTCAATAGCCCGTAGCTGCCGCTGGCCAGCCGGGTGCCGTCCGGACTAAAGGCCAGGGCGGTGACCGGCGGCAGCGGCCCGATCGGCAGGGCCAGCTCCAGGTTGCCTTTGCGTTGCAGGGCCGGCGGCGGGCTGGCCCGGGTCGGCAGGGTCAGCTCCAGCCGCCGCAGCGGACGCAGGGGCGTGGTGGTCGTGGCGGTCGCCGTCGGCGGCGTCCCTTCCGGCATGCCCGCAGCGATCCACCGCCGGATGGTCGCGATCGCTTCCGCCGGCAGCGGGTCGGCGTCCAGCGGCATCCGCTTGTTGACGTCTGTGGCAATGAGCGACTGGTACAGCGGCGATTCCTCCGGCTTGCCGGGGACGACGACCGGCCGCTGGCCGCGGCGGGCGGTGCGGATGTTGGCAGGGCTATCCAGGGCAATGCCAGCGGAAATATCGACGTCATCACGCCGCCGCTCGTTGTGGCAGACGGTGCAGTGCTTGCGGAAGATCGGGCGGATCTGGCCCCAGTAGGTCGGCTCGGCGGCCGCAACAGGCAGCTCGAGCCCCGGCTGGACCCACGCGGCGAGCAACAGCAGTCCGCACAGCACATGTCGGCCGATCATGGCAGGGATGTCCCGGTCAAGGCAGGGATGAAGCAAACGGTAGGGTGGGGGGCGGCCCGGCTACGGAGGCAGCCCCGCGGCGGGGGCGGGGTCCGTCGCCAGGGCGGCGGCAGCTATCACGGCTAGCGCGGTTGGGGTGGCTGCTGTGGCTCCCCCGGGCGACGCCGCCGCGGTCAATAGTTGAACAGACACTCGCGGCTATTGACCAGCACCCACAGCAAATCTTGCAGCCCTTCGCGGAGGTTGGGGGCGGATTGCACCCAGCTTTCGGCTTTCTTCAGCTCGTCCGGCGTGGGGCGGCGGGACCAGGCGGCCAGGTACAGCTCTTCGATCGCCTGCGGCAGCGGCGTTTTGGCCGTCACGAGCCGCTCGACCCGCCCCTTGGGGTCGGCCAGCTTGCGGTTGAGCACCGCGCCGTTGAGCAGGTGCATGGCTTGGGCGATGTTGGGCGTGACGGTGCGTTCGCATTCGCACAGCACCTGCCGCGCCGGGCGGCCGAACGTGTCCAGAAAGTACGACGGCACCTCGTTGTCCGGCAATTGGATGGCCCGCGTGCCCAGCGGCAGCCCCTGGTATTTTTCCGGGCTACCGGTGATGAAGTCGATGGCGTCGGCCAGTTGTTCGGCGGTCAGGCGTCGGACGACGCGGCGGGTGAAGTGGACGTTGGCCGCGTCGGCGGCGTTGCCGGGGGTAACCTGGGCGGACAACTGGTAGGCCCGGCTGGAGAAGATGACCCGCAGCAGGTGCTTGAGGTTGTAGCCGGAACGGACCAGCTCGTCGGCCAAGGCGTCGAGCAACTGCGGGTTGGTCGGGGGGTTGGTGGCCCGCATGTCGTCGAGGGGTTCGACCAGGCCGCGGCCCATGGTGTAGCCCCAGATGCGGTTGGCCAGGTTACGGGCGAAGGCCTTGTTGGTGGGGGCAGTGAGCCATTCGGCCAGGCGGTTGCGGCGGTCGAGGGGGTCGTCCCAGGAGGTTTTGGGGTCGCCGTCCAGGGGTCGTGGCGGCACCACCACGCCTTTGCGCGGGTGGCGGGCTTCGCCGGCCGGACGCACGAACACCACCGTCTCCTGCCCGAACAGCCCGAATTCCTGGCTGTTTTTCGTCCCGATCCGGGTGAAGAAGGCGACCATGCCATAGTAATCGTCCTGTCCCCATTTCTCAAACGGATGGTGGTGGCATTTGGCGCAACCGATGCGGATGCCGAGGAACAGTTGGGCAGCACTTTCGGCCCAGTCTTCGGCGGTGCGGCCGATGCGGTAGAAGTTGGCCGGGCCGTCCATGAAGGTGCTCCCCTCGGCGGTGATGATCTCGCGGACGAAGCGGTCGAGGGGGACGTTGTCGCGCATCTGGGCCCGCACCCAGTTGTGGAAGCTCCACATCCCCTTTTCCTGCAAGGCGGCGCGGTTGATCCGCAGCAGGTCGCCCCATTTGAGGGCCCACCAGTCGGCGAATTCGCCGCGTTGCAGCACGGCGTCGATGGCCTTTTGCCGCTTCTGAGGATCAGAGTCGGCCAAAAAGGCCCGGACCTCGTCCGGCGTGGGGAGGGTGCCGATCGCGTCCAAATACAGCCGCCGCAAGAACTCTTCGTCGCTGCCCAGCGGCGAGGGGGTCAGCCCCAGCTCCTGCCATTTGGCGGCCAGCAGTTGGTCGATGAAGTTGTTTGTGGGGAAGTCAATCGGCCGCTCCAGCCGGGCGTATGGCAGGGTCACCGCGGCGATCGCCGCCTGTCCGCCGAAGCGGACCATGATGTGCGTTTCCCCTTTATCGATCGCAGTGACCAAGCCGTGAGGCGTGACCTGGGCCACCCCCTCGTTGCGGCTGTCGAACTGGGTGCGGGCCGTGACGTCCTGCCGCCGCCCGTCCGACCAGATGGCGGTGACCGCCAACTGCTGCTGTTCGCCGGGCTGCATCCGGCGTTGCGGCGGGAAGACTTCCAGGCTCACGACGTAGGGATCGTTGCCGGTCGGTCCGGGGGCGCCGTCGGCCAGCCACTGGAGCAGGTGGAGGTAGTCGCGACTGCCGCGGACCAGGCGTTCGCCGCCGCCGTGCTCCATCACCAGCGCCGGCTTGGCCAGCAGGATGCTCCGCTCGGGGTCGTGGACGACGACGCGGCGTCCCTCGTTGCTGCGGACGATCTGGGCGTGGTCGAAGGCCGGATCGAAGGCGAACAGGGAGAGGCGGAAGCCGCCGCGGCCCAGGGCGGCGCCGTGACAGGCCCCGGAGTTGCAGCCGTTTTTGGTCAGGATCGGCTCGACTTCGCGGACGAACTCCACCGGCGCATCGGCGGCGGCCCCGTGCACGACCACCGGCACGCGGGCGACGGCCCCGGCGGCGGCGACCTCCACGGTGGTGCGGCCGTCCCGCCGCGGACGCAGGATGAAGCCCTCCTCCACCGCCGCGATGCCCGGGTCGGCCACCTGCAGGCGAGCGGTGCGGGTCAGGTCCTGCTGCCGTCCGTCTGCGGCGATGCCCACCACAATCAGCCGCTGCTCGTCCCGCGGGCCGTGCAGCTCGACCGCGGCGGGATAGACGGTCAGTTCCTTGGCGGCAAAGGGAGCGGCGGACGGCGCGGATGTCGTGGGGGTCGCCGCGGCGGGCGTGGCCGGGGCCGGTGCTGGAGGGGCCGCCGGGCCGGTCGCTGGGGTTGGGTTCGGGGAGGTCGCCACGGCGGGCGTCGGAGTCGTCGGTGCGGTCGGCGCGGGCTTATCCGCCGCGAGGCCACCCACTCCCCAGGCCAAAATGCATCCCAGGCTCACGCCGCACGTGACCATCCCGTTTCGTGCTGCCATGGCAGGTTCCTAGCAGATTCCCGATCCGTGAATCACAGGGGCGCGACCGCCTTGGCGGCAATCGCGGGTGGGGGGATACGCATTTCTTATGGTAGGCTATGATTATTGTGCGGGATTTTCTGCGGTCTGTCAAGCAGAAAAAATTTTGACAGTAGCGGACGCGAACTGGGCCGCCCGGACGGGATTGGCCCGACCGTCTGCTGCCTGCGGGCGTATGATGACCATTACGGATCCGGAGCGTCGCCGCGCACAGGTGGGAAGGGGGCAGTTTTGTCACAAGGTATGGATTCCCAATTGGTTGCGTCGACAAAGGGCTGGGAGCGGCGGCTGCTGGCGGCGCTGGTCGTGCTGCTGGGGGCCGCGGCGGGATCGTTTGTGGCCCGCAACTCGGACTTGTGGCTGCACCTGGCGGCGGGCCGGCTGCTGGTGCAGGGGGAGTACCGTTTCGGGGTGGACCCGTTCGCCGCCGGGACAGAGGGGGAGTACTGGGCCAACCACCCCTGGCTGTGGGACGTGCTGGCCTACATGGGCTGGGAGGCGGTGGGCGGGCCAGGTCTGGTAGCGCTAAAGGCGTTGCTGGTGGCGGCGTTGGCGGGACTGCTGCTGGGGCAGGGGTCGCGGGGATCGCCGCTATGGCTGGCCGGGTTGTGCGTACTGCTGGCCGTGGTGGCGATGACGCCGCGGCTGTTGCTGCAGCCGTTGGTGGCCTCGCTATTGCTGTTGGCGGCGGTGCAGGCGTGCTTGCACGGCGGAGGCCGGACCCGCTGGCTGGTGGTGCCGCTGACCGTCGTGTGGGTGAACCTGGACGCCTGGTTTGTGCTGGCGCCGCTGGCGGTGCTGCTGGAGGCAGTCTGGCCGCGGGGGCGGGGCCGGGCAATGCAGGACAGTGCGGCGGAGGGATCCAGCAGGGCGGTACAAGCCCCTGCGACGGAGCGGACCACAGCGACGGGACTAGCCGGTGCGGCGGAGGGATCCAGCAGGGCGGTGCAAGCCCCTGCGACGGAGCGGACCACAGCGACGGGACTAGCCGGTGCGGCGGAGGGATCCAGCAGGGCGGTGCAAGCCCCTGCGACGGAGCGGCCGGGCCGTCCCTGGTGGCTTTTGGCGGCGACCCTACTGGCGACGCTGCTGAACCCGCACCTGTGGCACGCCTGGACGTGGCCGACGGAGCTGTCCCCGGCGGTGTGGCGGAGCGGGCTGGCCTCGGACCCGCGGCTGGCCGGCCTGTTGGCCTCGCCGTGGCCGCAACTGGCGCAGGGGAGCGTCGCGGCGGCGGCGTTTGGGCTGCTGCTGGCGCTGAGCGGGGTGGCTTGGCTGAGCGGCCTGCGGGGCGGGAGCGGTTCGCCGTGGCGGCGGCCGTCGACCGGCCTGTGGCTATTGCTGGCGGCGGGAGCGTGTTGGCAGGCGCGGCTCATCCCGCTGTTCGCGGTCGTCGCCGCACCGTTGTTGGCCCAGGCCATAGCCCACTGGCCGGGGATGGGGGGGGCGGGCCGCTGGCGGTTGCGGCTGGTCGCCGGGCTGGGGCTGGTGTTGCTGGCGGCGTATTTGTGCGGCGTGTGGCCGCGGGACCGCCTGCCCGGTTGGGACGTCTGGCCGCAACCGGGGCTGCAACGCCTGGCCCAGACGATCCAGGAGCAGGTCGCCGCGGCCGAGCCGCTGTTCGCGGTCCACCCCCTGTTCACCGCCCACCCGGATGTCGGCCATTACCTGGCGTGGTTCGCTCCCGGCGTGCGGTCCACGATCGATAGCCGCTTGCAACTGTTTGCCGCCCAGGCGGGGAGCTACCGGGAGTGGTCCCAATGGGCAGGCCTGTTGCCGACGGAAGCGGCAGAGGGGTCGACCGCCGACCTGCCGGGCGGGCCGCCACCGTTTGCCGCGGTGGTGGTGTATGACCCGGACGTGGGACGGATGAACGCGGCCTTGCAGCGGCTGGTACGATCGCCGCGGTGGGAGATCATCGCCGTGGCAGGAGCGGGAGTGGTGGCCCGGCCGCGTCCGACCGGGTCGTCGCCGTCGGCTGCGACGGATCCACCTGCGGCCCCGTCCGCTCCATCGGCTCCGTCGGCTCCATCGGCTCCGTCGGCCCCGTCGGTCCAGGCGGGGCGTATTCCGTCGGAACGCATCTATCGCTGGCTGGCTGAGCTGCCCGCGGCGGAGGAGGGGGTCGCCGAGCTGGCGATGCCGTCGCCGTGGGGATGGGGGTCGTCGCTGCGTCCGGTCTGGCGGCGCCGCGGGCCGGGGGCGTGGACGTCGGAAGCAGCCAGTATCTATTTGCGGCTCGAGGAGCTGGCCGACGCGGAGCGGTCGGTCGCCGCTCGGGCGGCGGACCCGCCGCTGTTGGCCTGGGCCGCCGTGCGGGCCGCCCGGGCCGGGCTGGAACATCAGGCCGCGGATGCCCTGGCTTGGTCGGTCGCCGCCCGGGCGTTGCGGACCCTGCGGGATCACCCCTGGGAAACCGAGGCCGCCTTTCCGCTGCTGGTGCAACTGCGGCAGTGTCAGATCCTGACGGCCCTGACGCAGGCGGCGGTGCATCAGCCGGACAACCTGGCCGCCCGCGAGCTGCTATTGCAGGAGCTGTTGCAGCGGTCGATGTGGGATGCGGCCCGCGAGGTGGCCGTGGAGATCGTCCGTCTGCACCGTCGCCGCGGCCGGTTGCCTGGCGAAAGCCCGGAGCAGTTCGCCGAACGCCTCGGCAACAGCGAGCAGCTCCTGGCGGAAATCGAGCGGCAGATGTTCGACAACCAGAACCGCCTGCGCATCCGCAGTCAAGGGCTGGGGGGCGAGCCGCTGGCCCGGGCCCGCCTCGCCGCGCAGTTGGGGCTACCGGCTGCGGCCATCGACATCTTGCAGACCGCTCCTACCGAGCTGTACGGGCCGGAGGGGATCGTCCTGCTGCTGGAGCTGCTGGTGCAGACGGGCCGGACGGCCGAGGCCCGCCTGCTTTTGGACCGCGAGGAGCTGCGGCGGCGTCCGCTGAGCCTGGGGACGTACACCCTGCGGGCGGCGTCCGCCGGGCCGCTGGTCACCTATCAGTTGCCGGCCTATTACTGGTTCGAGCTATGCACGCAGGCGGCGGCGGGCCGAGCCGGCGCGGTCCGCAAGGTTCTGGCGGCGATCCAGGAATTCTGCGTGCAGGAGCAGCAGGCTGTGCCGGGTGCGGCGTTGCAGCAAGTCTGGGCGCAGGCGGCGGTAAGCGAGGTCGGGCTAGGGGTGCCGCCAGCGTTGCCCGCCCTGCGGCTGGCGGCGGCCTGGAAGACCCAGCGGCTGGGGGAGATGTGGGTCCGTTCCCGCGGGCCGGCCTGGGCCTTGGCCGAGTTCGCCCTCCTCGAGAGCGTCCTGGAGATGGAATGGGGCAACGTCCCGGCGGCCCATGCGGCGGCAACCGCGGCGGTTTCCGCTTATGATAAACTGATGGAGGTGGCCCAGACGCTCCCGGCGGCCCAGTTGGCCCGCCGCTACCAACAACTGCTCGCGGCGATGTCGCCGGGCCGCTCCAATGGCCAATCCTCGCCGTAACTCCAAGCAGGAGTAGCAGTTATGACCTCGCTGATCGGACAGGGACGGATAAGCCGGCTGCTGCGGGGCACCTGGCAGCGGGCGATCCTGTGCGGGGCGTGGCTGGTAGCCGCTGGCTGTTCGGTCCAAGAGCCGTCGTCGGGACCGGAGCCGTCCCCCACGCCGCTACCGGAGCTGGAACAGCAGATCCGGCACTTCTGCGGCGCGGTCTGCCACGTCTATCCGGCGCCGGATACCTTCCCGCGGGAACACTGGCGGATGGAAGTCGAGCGGGCGTACGGCTTTTTTGACCGTTCCGGCCTGGCCATGGTCCCGCCAAAGATGTCGGAAGTCGTTCGGTATTACGAGGAACGGGCGCCGGAACAGTATCCGCCGATCGCCGTCCGCTATGCCGACGGGCCGTTACCGGTGTCGCTGGAGCGGTGGGTCTGTCCGCCGTTGGAGGAGCGGCGGGCGATGATTTCCCATGTGCAGGTCGTGCGTCTGCCGACAGGTCCGGCGACGCACGAACGCCTGGCCCACACGCCGCCGAGCTTGCTGGCCTGCGACATGCAGCACGGGCGGATCCTGGCCCTGACCCCCGCCGCGCCGCAACCGCAATGGCGGGTCCTGGCCACGGTCCAAAACCCCGCCCGGGCGACCGTGGTGGACCTGGACGGCGACGGCCTCCTTGACCTGCTAGTGGCCGACCTGGGCAGTTTCCTCCCCACCGACCGCCGCTGCGGCCGGGTGGTCTGGCTCCGTGGCCGGCCCGACGGCTCGTTCGTTCCCCATACCCTGCTCAGCGACGTCGGCCGCGTCGCCGATGTCCGCGCTGCCCGCTTCTGCGGCACCGACCAGCTCGACCTGGTCGTCGCCGTCTTTGGCCTGCACGAAGTCGGCGAAGTCCTCCTGCTGGAAAACCGCACCACCGACTGGAACCGCCCGCAATTCGTCAAACGCCGACTGGACGCCCGCACCGGCGCCATCCATGTCCCCGTCACCGACCTGGACGGCGACGGCTCCCCCGATTTCGTCGCCCTGTTCGCTCAAGAACACGAAACCGTCGTCGCCTTCCTCAACGATGGCCGCGGCCAGTTCCGCAAAAAGACCCTCTACACCGCCCCCCACCCCGGTTGGGGCAGCAGCGGCATCGAGCTGGTCGACCTCAACGGCGACGGTCGCCTCGATATCCTTTACACCAACGGCGACATCCTGGATGAACCTTACCTCTGGAAGCCCTATCACGGCGTCGGTTGGCTGGAAAACCAGGGGGATTTGCGTTTCCAGTATCACCGCATCGGCGACATGTACGGCACCCATCATGCCGTGGCCGCGCCGATCTGCGGCGGACCGCTGCCGGACGTGCTGGCCGTCAGCTTCCTGCCGGCGGACAAGTTCCCGGACCGCCGCGCCCGCAAGGCCGAGGCCGCCGTCCTGTTCCGCCAGACGGCCCCCGGCCAGTTTGAACGCCACGTCCTGCTGCAAGAGGACTGCGACATCGTCAGTTGCTGCATCGCCGACCTGTGGGGGGACGGCCACCCCGCCCTGATTTTGGGCAACTACAGCCACCCCCACAACCCGCAGCCGCTATGGATCTGGCGCCCGCACCGGCCCTGAACACCAAACAAACTGCAGCTCTCCATGCCCTTCACACAACTGCTTGCCATGTACCATGTTACGTAAAAAAAAACGGAACCGCCCGCAAGGATTGGCGGCCCAGGCGGTTGCAATCGGTTCCAGAACGCAAGTACAGACAGGGAATTGGGGTTAGTGCCCCTTACGGCAGGTTAACCGCTTCGCCACCGGCACGCGTTGCCGGGGAAGGGGTTTATGCGGGTGCCGAGGCGACTCCGCTTACGGCAGGTTAACCGCTTCGCCGCCGGCACGGGTGGCCAATGCACGGTACACATTGATGTCGATTGTTTCCGAAACGAACCGGACGCTTCCGTCGGCCATCGCGAAATTGGCCCCACCGGTGTGCCGGCTGCGGAAGGAATAGACGTTCTGCCAATTCCCTGGACTGTTGAAGCCAGGCTGGCCCGGCCGTAAGGCGTTGTTCAAGGGGATGGCACAGGTTCCAGTAGCATGGTTGGAGTAGGCCCAGCCGTTATGAGTATTGAGTTCGCCAATATCTTCGCCGATCATGAAGGTGTTGCTGGTACCGTCCAAAATCATGGTCATGGTCAAACGACGAATGTGATCACGGCGGAAAAAGATACCATTACCATTATCCAGGCCGTTGGTGCCCACAATCGGGTCGTTAACGGGTGCAAAGCTTCCCCAAGCCCAGTTGCTGCCGCACACGCCTTTGTAGCTCGTTACACCGATGGGTGTGCCGCTGGGGAAGTTGGCCCGGTTGGTCATTACATCTTGGGTGGTATCACTCGGACAGCGGAATACTCGAATGGTGGGAGCCCCTAACCAAGATACGGCACCGCCGAGTGTCGCTTCAGGGCTGTTGCCGAGCCCCATTTGCCGGAAGCGGTTGTCCTGCTCGATTTGCGGCAACATCCGGGCTAACCAGCTCCACATACGGGTACTCAAAGGCGTTGAACTCCAGCCTGTGTTAGTAATGGCTGGGTCGCCGTTGAAGGGGAAGCGGTTCATTTGGTCGTGGTAGTTGTGGACGCCGAGGGCGAGTTGTTTGAGATTGTTCTGGCAGCTCATCCGGGCGGCGGCTTCGCGGACTTTCTGCACCGCCGGCAGCAATAGCCCGATCAGGATGGCAATGATGGCGATGACCACCAGCAGCTCAATGAGCGTGAAGCCACGACGTTGATGGAACATGGAAAAGACCTCCGATCAAGGAAACAACCCCTATCACAAACGTATCATGAGACCAGAAGGGACCATTCAACCCCTTGAGGGCCGTTAGTAATTTGGCATTGCTGAATCTGCCCGTTTATTGGTTATTTCCTTGTGACATTCAGGTCATAGCTGCCGGGTGCGGCGTTAGGCTGCACCTGGATTTTGATCTTGCCTTGGGATTTATCGCTATAGTGTTGCGGGATGAGGGTCACCGGTTCTGAGTACGGATCTTTAGGATTGGTCGGTTTGGTGATGGTGACAGTGACGATGTATTCGCCGGGTGGCAAGCCGGGCTTGCCATTACAAGTGACGGTGTATTCACCGGTTTCTGAGACAGTACCGACGCCGTAGCTGGAGCCGCCGGTCGCGTAGAAGTTGATGGCGACATTGGTATCGGCTTCCGGTTTGAACGGTGTGCCGTCTATCAGTAATCTGCCGCTAACCGGTACATGGTTATCCACACTGCAGCCGCAGCAGGCGATGGCGATAGTTCCAATACCGTGGAGGAGGGGCCTGCTGAGGCGGTGCATAACCAGTTGCTCCGCGAGGTGGGGTGTTCACCTCAGAATATTGAAAGGTTCATAACATGATATTAATGCCGCCTTCACAGTATGTCAAGGAAAAAACGTAACGATTGGGTGCGGCGGAAGGGTTCACGGCGGGTTTGCCGAGTGGTCCTGCGTCGCGGTGGCCAGGCGGCGGTGGTAGGCGGCGCGTTCGGTTAGGCCGCGGCGGGCGTAGAGGTCGGCCAGGACTTGGTGGGAGGGGCGGTGCTGTGGGTCGAGGCTGAGGGCGGTTTTGAGCCAGTTTTCGGCGTAGTGTTCGAGTCCGGCCTGCAACAAAAGTTGGGCCATTTCGTAGTGGAGGTCGGGGTTGAGGGGCTGTTCGGCGAGTTTGCGGCTTTGGAGTTCGCCGAGGCGGTGCTGGCGTTCGCGGAGGGCTTCGACGAGGCGGATCTGCTCTTGGGCCTGTTCGGTTTTCCCCTGCTGCTGGAGGGCCTGGAAGAGGAGCTGCTGGGCGAAGTAGTCGTCAGGGCGGCGGGCGACGGCCTGGCGGAGGGCGGCTTCGGCGGCGGCCGGATCGGGTCCGGCGGGATCGGTCAGGAGCAGTTGGGCGTGGGTGCGCAGGCAGAGGGGGTGGTCGGGGTGGCGGTCGAGGGTGGCGGCCAGGAGCTGGCGGGCGTCGCCGTGTCGGCCGAGCATGTTGTAGCAGCGGGCCAGTGAGGCGGCGATGACCGCGTCGTCGGGCCATTTGCGGCGGAGGACCTCCAGGTGTTCGGCGGCTTCGGCGTAGGCACTGAGGGTGATGAGGGCTTCGACCAGCCGCCAGCGGGTATCATCCCGGTTGGGGTCGAGTTCGAGGGCGCGGCGGTAGTCCTGGGCGCCGCGGCTGACCCCTTGGCCGGTGATGAAGGTCCGGCCGCGCAGCTCCAGGGCACGGACATGGTCGGGGTACTGTTCCAGCCAGTGATTGCAGACGGTCATGGCGTCGAGGGTGCGGTAGGTACGCAAATAGCCGAGGGCGAGGGCTTCCCAGATGAGGGGGGCATCGGCGGGGCGGCGGCTGGCCTGTTGCTGCAGGTAGTCTTCGGTTTCCAGGACGTTGCCGGCGGCGGCTTCGAGCAAGGCCCAGGCGAAGGCGGTATCGTCGTCGGCCTGGCCGCGGCGGCGTTGGGCGTGGTGGAGCTGGGCGCGGGCGGCGTCGAAGTCCTGCATTTGCCAGGCAGCCTGGGCGGCCAACAGATGCACTTGCGGGATGCCGTGCCAGACCCGCAGGCATTGCTCGAGGGCGGCGCGGGCCGACTGCGGCCGCCAGGCGGCCAGCTCCCGTTGGGCCTGCCGCCAGTGGTACCATGCCCATCCATGGGGGCCGGCGATGACCGCTCCCACCAGCACTGCCAACCCCCATGCCACCCATAACCATCGACGCCATCGGGATTTACGCATGACCATTCCTCAGCGGGGCCGCTCCTCCTGCAGCTTCTGGACGATCGCCCGGTGCTTCGCCGCCAACGCTGGCTGGCCTGTCTCCTCGTAATAGACCATCAGCACCCGGTGGGTCGGCAGGTGGTTCGGATCGACATCGAGGGCCAACCGCAGCCAGCGGAGCCCTTCGTTGAGCAGTCCGGCACGCAGAGCGATCATGCCGATTTCGTGGTACACCGCCGGGTCGTTGGGGCGACGTTGCAGGGGTCCTTCGATCAACTGTTTGATCCGTTCGCTGTCGGCTTCGAGCTGGCGGATCTGGTCGCGTTGCCGCTGGGCTTCGGCGGCGTCGCCGGTTTGGGCCAGGAGGGTGGCGTACTGATGCCGCAAGGACAGGTCGCCGGGGTCAGCGGCGATGGCCCGACGGAGCAGCTCCAGGGCCTGGTCGGTCTGGCTGAGCATCTGGGCGATCTTGCCGCGTTCGGCCAGGGCGGCGGGGAACTCCGGCTGCAGGGCCAGCACCGCGTCCAGCTCGGCGGCGGCTTCGTCTAAGCGGTTGATCAGGGTCAAGGCCCGCGCCCACTGGACGCGGACTTCGAGGTTATACGGCAGGCGATCGCGGAGGTAGCGCAGGTGCGGCTCGGCCTCTTCGCCGCGACGGACACGCAGCAGCAACGCCGCCAGCCGCTGCCGGGCGTCGTCGTGCTCCGGGTCCAGCTCCAGCACCTGCTGGTAGCGGCGGATGGCGTCCTCCAGGTCGTCCCGCATCTCTTGCAGGCGGGCCAGCAGCAGCACCGCCCACACCTCTTGCGGCGACCGCTCCAGCCAGGCGGTCAGGTACGCCCCGGCGTCCCCCCAGCGAAAACGGTGCAGTAGCCCGCTGACGAACGCTTCGCGGACCAGCAGGGCGTCCGGCGTGTCGTGTTCCAGGCTTTCCCGCAGCGACGGCGGCAGCGGCTCGCCGCGGGCGACCTTGAGCAGTTGCCGTTCCAACACCAGTTCTGGCGTGTCGCCGTAAAGCTGCCAGTAATGTTCCAGCAGCTCGGTGGCGGACTCCAGATGACCCGTGCGGCGGGCCACGCGAGCGCTCAGCAGCAGTACCCGCGGGTGGTCCGGCCGCGACGATTTGCATCGGTCCAGTGCGGCGATGGCGGCGGCGTTGTGCCCACGGGCCACCTCCTGTTCCGCCCGCGATAGAAGACGGTAAAACCGCCACTCCCGCACGCCCCAGTAACCGCCCCCGCCCAGCAGGAGGCAACCGGCCAGTGCGGCGACCAGCCAATGCGGCCGCCGCCACAGCCACCTGCCCAGGCGGCGGATCCGCCCCGCTCGCTGCTGCCCGGATAACAGTCCGGCGGACATGGGAGCCTCGCACCGCTGGCGGCGGCCGTCACGCCCTTTGGGCTACGCCGCACGGCAACACCGCCGCCCGCTTCACAGGGAAGCTATCCTGTCAATGTATTGTAGCAACGGGGGCGTTCCCGACAGAAAGAAGGCAAAGGCGGCGGGCGGGGATGCGATCGGAGATCCGCCGCATCAGTCGGTCAACTCGATGTTGTAGGTCCGTGTACCACCCGGGAAATCATAGGTCAGGCCGGACTGATTGGGATCCTTATACTTGGCCGGGATTTTGACATAGCGTTTGGCCGGATCATATTCCGCGGAAGGATTTGGAACCGAGTAGCCGAACTTACTGGGATCCACGGGCAGTTTCTGGGTGGGGGGCTCTTTGGCCTCTTTGGGTAACTTGCTAGAAGGGTCAAATTTCATAAACGGAGGCCCTTTCGATTCGCCAGCTATCTTAAGGGCTTCCGTATCGATACCGATGCGGTAGGTGCCGGACACCATTTTGGGGACTTCGTAGCTGCCATCGAGCTTGATGTCCGCGGAGTAGGTTTGCGGCCCCAAGAAAGTGATGAAACCGCCTTTGAGGGGCTCGCCCTTGTAGGTGACTTTGCCGGAGAGTGATCCGCTGCGAGGACCGCAGGAAGTCAGTGCAAGGGCCACCATGGCCAAGGGCAGGGTGAATGCTGTGAATCGCAGGGGTGGTCGTCGGTGCATCGTTTTCCTTCTCCGAGGGGGAGCGGGTAACTGAATAGCTATGCCTAAGCTACGGGTGCGCCGGGCGAGGTTGACTCGCCCGGCGCTAGCGGGTGTGTTGTCGGATGTCGCGTGATTGTTATCAGGTTGAGTTACCAGTCATTACCCAACTGATCGCCAGCGTTGGGGGTCAGGGCGGCCCACCAGGTGAGGCCGGACACCCGTTGCGAGACAAAGCGGACGCTTCCATCCCCCATGGCAGTGTTGATGCCGCCAGTGTGCGGGGAGCTAGCCTTAGCGCCGTTGCATTCACCCCAGCCGCCGGACACGGGCGGTTGGATCTGCGGGGCTGAGGCGGCTCCAGTCGGGGAGCCCGACATATCCATCGACGGATAGAGGATGGGTCCCCAGTCTGGCCAGTAGTTCTCCCGGTATGCCCCGTCCGGCCCCGCCCATTCGACACCCAGGGTGGAATAGCGGCACCGGGCCAGTTTCTCGGTGATGTAAATCGTGTTGGAGGTACCGTCGTTAATGCTGGCGGGGTGGCGGTAGTAGCCTAGGCCCCAGCCGGGGTAGACGTGGCGGAAGATCTGGCCGTTCACGCCGTAGCTGGAGCGAGCCCAGTTATCCTGCGGGTCCGTGTATTCCGAGGGGCAGAGGAGTTTCTTGGTACGGCCCCGGTCCGGCACGTACACCCATTGGGAGTAAGTGATAAAGCTGCCGTTGCGGCCGTCCGGGTCCGGCTGGGAGCGGGTTTGTTCAAACATCGGCTGCTCTTCAATGAACGGAAGGATGTGCAAATAGATGCCGCCGTTCGAGTTTTGGTTGGCTTGGGCATTGCGGGGATACAGACCGATGGAGGGGGGGAGCTTGCCTTCGTGGGTATCCGCCGCATTGATGACGGCCAAGGTGATCTGCTTGAGGCGGTTCTGGCAGTCCGCGCGGGCGGCGGCTTCCCGCACCTTCTGCACCGCCGGCAGCAGCAGGCCAATCAGGATGGCAATAATGGCAATGACGACCAGCAGCTCGATCAGCGTGAATCCACGCCGCCGTGAGGAGAGGAATGATGAATACATGCTCGGCACCTCCTGAAGAGAAACATACTGCGGATCAGACCCATCCGGTCAAAAAACAGGCAGCAATGGTAATGTAGCGAGTCCATCGCTCGATTATTTTCCCATCGTAACCGTTTACGGCATCGGCGTCAAGTAAAAAAGTAAAAGAATTTTGAACTTTCAACTTGCGGCGTGGTTTGGGCCGCGGTCGATGGGTCCAGCACGTGGCTTGGCTTGAGCGCCCGAGCCGTTGCAGAGGTTGTGGTAACGTCGGTGTTCGTGGAGGGTCGGGGCACGTGGCACGGCTTTAACGCCCAAGCCGTTGCAGGGCGGTCTTGGCCTCGCTGACAATTTCGGGCGTGGAGTCGTTTTTGACCAGATAATTGAGCCGGTCCACGATCTTTTGCCGCTGCGTGGTGGTCAGCTCGGCGGGGTTGAGCCGTCCGAGCAAGTCGATGGCCCAGCGGCGATACTCGACCGGGTAGCGGACATCGCGGCCGCCGGTGCGGCTGCGTGGCTTCCAGGCGGAAGTGCACAGCAAAAGCTCAGTCAACACCTCATCCGCCAGTGGATATTCGCGGGTCAGGTAGTTGGTCAGCGGCTGCCGGCAGGTGGGGACTTCCTCGGCAAAGGCGATCATTTCCACCAGGGTCTTGTTCCCCACCCCCTTGGATCGGAGGAGCTGGTAGAGGATCCGTTCCCGGAGCGGGGCAGGCTGGGAGCTATCGGCGAATACGAAGGTAATGGCTTCTCGCCCCTTGGGGCCGAGCGCGGCCAGGGTATCGACCGCCGCTTGCCGCATGGGGGGAGGCTGCTCACTCTGCTTGAGGATCTGTTCGATCACGGGTACGGCTGCTTCGGCCCGCGTCCGCATCGCGGCGATCGCTCCCAAGCTGGCCAAGCGGACCTCGAGCACAGGGTCCTTAAGGCGTTCAACGATCGCCGGCAATGCCTCCGCCGCCAGTCCGCCCATCTGTTGAATCCGCAACAACGAAGCCAGCCGTACATCCCCTTTTGGATGCCGCAACAATGCGGCCAGGATCGGGGTCTGGGCAGCTTCCATCGGAGCGTGGATGGTTACCGATAAGGCCAGCTCATAGCTGACGGCCTCCTCTTGTTCTTCAGTTAGCCGTCGGACCACTGCCTGGTACAGCAGGTTGCCGATCGAGTCGGTTTGGCGGATAGCTTTTGCCGCCATCAAGCGGATCTGACTATCGGGGTCGTTGAGTATCTGCGGCACGTGCTGCTCCACCTGCCGCCAGATTTCCGGGTTGGACGTGCAGGCCCGCGCGGCGATTCGCCGCAACTCCACGTCCTCGTCTTTTAGCAGCGGCACCCACAGGCTGAACGTATCGCTGGGGGTGGCCAATGGAAGCAGTTGGGCCAGTGCAATGCGGCGGATACGAATATCGCTGTGGCGGATTTTGTCGAGCAAAAACGGTTTTTCGGCCGCTTGAGCCGGTCCAAAAGCGGCCAGGGCCTTTTCGGCCTTGGCACGAATACCGGCGTCCTTATCGATCAGTGAATCGAAAACAATTGGCAGGGCGGCGGAGCGGGCCGGCGGACCAACCAGGGCGAAAATCTGCAAGATGTTCGCTCGTTGTGACACTGGACCAGTCTTATACAGTACGACTAGGCGGGGGACCGCCTCGCGGGGCGGCCGCGGCGTGCCGTTGGCAAACATCTGGATGGCGTACCCCTGCACGCCGAGATGGATGGAATTCAAAGCTTCTAGCAGCAGGCCGGTGCTGTCCGCATCCGGCGGGGGAAGTTTATACATGGCCTGCACCAGTTGGCCGCGCAAGTCCTCGGGTGTGATTGGCTGTTCGATAGTGGAGATCAACAGCGGCGGGGCGGGTGCGCCCATATTGACCAGCGCCTGGATGAGCAGATCTCGGATTGGCGGCTGCGGCTCAATCAGAATACGATCGATCGCTCGTTTGCTGTAGACGTTGGACAATCGCGGCGTATTGTTGGCGAACATTCGGGCCGCATAAGTACGGACCACCGCCGATTCGGATAACAGGCAGTCGGCCAGTAGGCGTTCTTCGGAGGCGTCCGGCGGGGGCAGTTGCAGCAAAGCCTTTTCCAATTCCGTGGCCATCTGGGGCATAGTTTCGATCTTTTTGATGAGAATCGGCCGGGCCGGAGCCCCCACCGCCGCGATCGCCAGTAGGGCGTTTTGGCGGATTTCCGGCGAAGAGTCCCCCAAGAGTTGACTGACGGCGTCCAGTCCGGCCAGGGGCAGTTTGGGTGCCCCTTTGGCGAACATCCGCACCGCATACCGCCGCACACGAGGGGATTTCGACTGCACGGCGTTGAGCAACACCGGTTCGCTGTCGGCCGGCGGCGCCCCGATCAGCGCCAAGGCCCCCTCGATTTCTCGCGCCAAACGATCGTCGGCTTGCTCCAACACATTTAAGAAAGCGGGAATGGATATACCAGGGTCGCAGTGAATCAATGCCCGGATAGCATACGCCCTGGCGATTTCTGAGGAAGATTGCAAGGTGTCGATCAATAATTTTTCGATACCCCTTGGTGGTGGGCCAACGTTTGCTAGGGCCCATTCAATCTCTCGTGCCAGGTTCGCGTCCGCTCCCTCTAGCTTGCGAAGCAGGGTAGGGATCGCCGAATTGGCAGCACTGCCCATCTCGCCGATTCGCCGCGCGGCCACCGGCTGATCGTCAGTTTCACCATTTTCTAATACCTGCAAAAGTTTATCCAAATAGTCCGGCGGATATTGAATGGGAATATCTTCACCGGGGGACGGAGTCCACTTGCTACGAAAATTCCTTTCATAATAGCTATTAATAAATTCACGAATCTCACTAATGTCGACATTATAAGTAACTCTACTATCTTCAACGTCCATCATTGATACCATTCCAACCAATTCGGCTCTGCCGTTAACGACCGGACTTCCGCTATCTCCCGGATTTACAGGAGCATCAGTAATTAACGCCATATATTTATAAGCTTCAATATCAAGAATTTTCTTATGATCAGGTGGCAAGCCAAATATCACTTTCCATATGCGATGTCTAACCCAGCCTACTGTTAGTCGCCATAAGGTCAGCTTATTTTCAAATTCAACCTCGTCAGGATTTACGCTAGAGTTGCCGATACTATATACTATGTTGCCCGGTTCTGCGGGCTGTTGGGCAACTGCCACGGAACGAACGTCTTTCGGCAGATCGTCCAATTTGAGAAGTGCTAAATCTTTTAATGGTTTGGAATCAACGATGTGAGCATTATAAAAATTTTTCAAAGATCTTATATTATTAGGAATTTGGTATTGATCGATTATTTTTCCGTTGCTATCTTATGTAGGAAAATGAACTATGATTTTTGAGTCTCGGGTATCGAATTTGTCAACTATATGATTACAGGTCAGAACCAAGCGGCGGTCTGCATCGATCAATACTCCACTGCCAATACCCAATGATTCATTGGATTTATAACAAATGATAAACGCGGAGCTTTTTAACAATCGGCGGTATATTTCTTCGCCGGCCAATTCCGACATTGGCAGAGGGGGAAGTTTTGGCTTCGCTGGAGGACGTGAGATGATCCAATAGCCCGCCAGGCCCACCAAAGATAGGACGGTTACAACGACAGTTGGGGCGACTATCCAAAGGGCAACTACTGTTCGATTCTTGCGGTAATTTGTTACAATCGGCGGTTTGGGAGGGGCGGCTGGTGGGACAGGGTGTCGGGGTGGTGTGGCCGTCGGTGCTGGCGGGTTGCCGGTGGCCGCGGCAGAAGCGGGCGGAACCGGTGCGTTCCGTGTCGCCGCAGGGGGAGGGGGCGGCGGGGTGGGTGGTTTGGCTGCAGTGCCGCTTGCGGCGGAGGCCGGACCTGGGACCGTCGCACCGCGGGGCGGAACAACTAGCGGCACACGGCAACGCGGGCAAATCTTCGCCGCGTGAACGGCGACAGTCCAGACCGTCTGACATTGCGGGCACAACCAATTGTGGACGGTCATTAGGATAGTTTCCTTTGTAGTCGATATCGGTTGGTGCAAGTGTGTTGGTCGTTCCAAAGATCGTCACCATTCTAAACCTCAGATGCGCTCCACGCAAGCGGCGTAACCAATTTTTTTGTCTTAAATTCTAATGCTCACTTGTGTATTGCTCCAAGGTCGGCGAGGAGGCGGACGGCGACGCTCGCGGCGGGGCAGCAGGTGACGTTTGCCATATAACTGCTTGTCAGGAAAGAAGTTGTGCAAAGCGAGGTTCATTGGAGCCCTGCCGGAGCGAACCAGGGCGGCCCGGCGGACGTACCGAGTATAACCGCCTATTATTGAGACTGTGAATAGGCAATCGCAACGGATGGGGTGTCGCCGCGGGGGTGGCGGCCGGGGAGAGGTGCCATGACGCTATCGGACCCGACGATACTGCTGGCCGGGCTGGTGCTGGCCCTCATTCAGTTCCTGGCGGCGGTGCCGTGGCTGTATGTGGTTGACCCGCAAGGGGTTCGGCGAGCCCTGACCAACCCCTCGGCGATGCTGACCGTGGGAGCGGGGCTAGCCGGCGCCGGACTGCTGCTGGCGATCTACATGGGTTACAACACCGATTCGCGCAGCCTGGCCTGGAACGGCCGATATATCTACGGCGGGCTATTGCACCTGCAGTTGCTCATCGATCTGCTGATCCTGTTGCCCTACCTGTTAGTTATTGTGTGGCCAAAAGGAGGGGCGGTGGGGTATGCGGCCTACCGGGAGGCGTGCCGGCAGCCGATGTACTGGCTGATCGCCGTGGGGGCGATGCTGCTGACGTGGATGTCGGTGTGCATTCCGTATTTCACCTTCGGCGACGACTACAAGATGATGAAGCAGATCGGTTTCGACATCGTCATGTTGGCGGCGGTTTTGTTTGGCGTGCTGGCGGCCAGCATGTCGATCAGCGAGGAGATCGAAGGGCGCACCGCCGTAACCCTGATGAGCAAGCCAGTCAACCGCCGGCAATTCCTCATTGGCAAGTATCTGGGGATCGTGCTGGCCTGCCTGGTGATGTCGCAGTTTATGGGTTGGAACCTGACCTACGCCCTGCGGGCGGTGCGGGAGTTCGACCCGATCCACAACGAGCCGGACCCGGTGGACCCTTATGCGCCGCTGACGCGGGACGTGGTCGACCCGATGACGTTCCAGGCGCAGCGGACGGTGGTGCCGATTTTCGAGGCGTTGGTGCCGAGTCTGCCCGGCAAGGCGGTGGCCCGTGGGGCGGGGCTGTGGTTTTCGGACGTCACCGCCCACAGTTGCGGCGTGCTGCTCGGCTTCGGGCAGGTGATGATCCTGGTAGCGATCGCCGCCGCACTGGCCACGCGGCTGAGCTTCGTGGTCAACATCGTGCTGTGCCTGCTCATCTACTTCCTGGGACACATTGCGCCGGTGGTGGTGCGGGTCACCGAGATGGCAGGGGAGGGGGCAGTGGGGGTGGGTCTGGTCGGGTTCCTGGGTAAACTCTTCGACGTGCTCCTGCCGGCCCTAGAGTTTTTCAACACCGGCCCGGCGATCATCCGGGAGGGGCCGCTCGATCTGTGGGACTACGCCGGTTACGTCGTCTCCGTGCTGGGCTATTCGCTGCTGTACACGGCGATCGCCCTGGTCGTCGGACTGTTGCTGTTTGAGGACCGGGACTTGGCGTAAGGTGCGTAAGTCCTTTCCGAACAGCGATTTCCGCGTACATATCTTCGTGGAAGGACGCCGCAAGGGGGGAGGTCCGGCCATGCCGGCCCGGCGGAGGGGGCAGGCGCCGCCCTGGCGGCGAGCTGGCGTTTCCGCAACGCCGTAACTCTGGTATGCTGCCAATGGTCAGGTATTCTGCCGCCCCGGCAGCCGGCCAGCAGGCGGCCCGCGGGGAGTTGAGAGCAGGCCCATGAACGGTCAGGCGTTTGTTCGGATTTGCCGCGACTTTTCGCGTGCGAGGTGGGAGAAATGGGGAGCACAGTTCGGTTCGCTGCTGGCCTCCCTGCTGACGCTGGCGCTGCTGCTGGTGCTGTATCTGTTTGTGGAGGTGCTGGCTAACCGCGGTCGGGTGCCGGCCTTTGTCGCCCTGCCGCCGGCTGAGCAGCGTCTGCTGCCGGAGGAATGGAAGCAGTGGGAGGTGGAGCAGCGGCGCGAGGCGGCAGAGCGTTTCGGACTGGAGGTGGCGGTCGCCGAGCGGGTCGCCGCGGGGGAGTGGGAGAGTCAGCCGCTGACGGGTCGGGAGTGGGAGTCGCTGTGGCGGGCGCATGTGTATCTGGTTTTGCGCCAACGGGTTAGCGATGAGGCGGCGGAGGCGTTCGCGGTGGACGCGGCCGGTCCGTCGCCGCCGCTGGGGATGCTGCCGCTGGTGGTGCGGGAGCGGTCCCACTGGGCGGGTCCCCTGCTGGGGCAGGTGGCCGCTGCCTGCCCGTGGACGTGGCGGGGGACATGGCCGGCACGGGGCGATCCCAGCCTGAGCTACGCCTGTTGGCTGTTTGTGATCGCGTTTGTGCTGGCGGCGTTGCGGGGAGTGGCGGCTAACGGCGTGACTTACCTGGCCGCCGCCGCAACCCTCGAGCTGCTGACCCGCCTGCGGCGAGCGATCTACCTGCACACCTACCGCCTCGGCTCGCTGGCCATCCGCACCGCCGGACCTTCTGAAGCCGTCCAGCTCTTTACCCGCCAGGCCGAAGCGGTCGGTACCGCCTTCCATGCCCGCCTGCTGCTGCCGTGGCGGGCCGTCCCTCTCATCGCCGGGCTGGTCCTGCTCGTCCTGTTGATCCACTTCTGGCTGGCGGTCAGCTTCATGGTCCTGGCCGCGTTGGGCTGGCTGGTCGGGGGGCAGATGGCGGTGTATTTTCGCCGCGACGCTCGCACCGCCACCCGCCAGGTGCAGACCGTCACCGCCCTGTTGTTGGAGAGCCTGTCGCTGGTGCGTCTGGCCAAATGCTACCAGATCGAGCAGTTCAGCCAGCAGCGGGTGGAGCGGCAACTAGGGGAATGGAGCCGTGCGGCGTGGCGGAAGCTACGCGGCGACGCCCTAGCCGGCCCGCTACTGCACAGTGTCGCCCTGCTGGCCGGCATGGCCCTGCTGTTTTTGGGGGCCTGGTCGGTGCTGGTCGGGACGTTTTCCCTGGCCGGGCTGGTCGTGGTCAGCGTCGCGTTGGTGCTGCTGGCCGGGCCGCTGGACGACCTGTTCCGCTACCGCGAGCGGCTGCGGCGGGGGGAGGAAGCGGCCGAGGCGGTCGTCGAGTTTTTGGAGCGGCGGGGGGAAGCGGCCGAGGCGGTCGACGCCGAGTACCTGCCGCCGCTGCAGCAGCGCATCGAGTTCCGCAACGTCTCCGTGCAGGAGCCGGGCAGCAGCCGCCTGCTGCTGGACGGCCTGAGCTTCGCCATCCCGGCGGGGGCCAAGGTCGCCTTCGTCAGCGCCGACCCGCGGCCCGCCCGCACCCTCGCCTATCTGCTGGTCCGCTTCTTTGATCCCAGCAGCGGCGAAATCCGCTTCGACGACAAAAACATCCGCTGGGTCACCCATGAATCCCTCCGCCTCCAGGTCGCCCTGGTCATGGAGGACGACGGGATTTTTACCGACACCGTGGCCAACAACATCGGCTGCGGCGACCCCCAATACCGCCTGCCACAGATCATCGAAGCGGCCAAGCTGGCCCACGCCCACCAGTTCATCGAGCGGCTCTACTACGGCTACGAGACGGTCGTCGGCCCGTACGGGCACAGCCTCACGCCGGGACAGGCCTTCCGGATTGCCCTGGCCCGCGCCCTACTACGCGAACCGGCCGTCCTGGTCGTCGAGGAGCCGGCCACCGCCATCGATGACGATACCTGGATGCTCCTGGACGATACGCTCGCGCGGGTCGCCCCGGGACGAACCCTGATCATCCTGGCCCACCGCCTGACTACCCTGCGGCGGATGGACCGTGTGTTTGTGCTGCGGGAGGGACGGATCGTCGATTCCGGGACGCATCGTGAGCTGTGGCAGCGGAACGAATACTACCGGCGGCTGCAACTGCTAGCCGACGCCGCCATAGCGGGCGCCACGGCCGATTAGGGTCGCCTGCGCCGCGCGGATCGAAACGCCGATGGAAGTGCGCATAAAATGCGGATGGAAATCATGACGGGCGGGATCACGGAGCGTCCTCGGTTTGCCCCGATCGAAGATCCATGTGCCCCCCGCACACCAACAGGCTCTGCCAGGAGCAGCGGCGATGGGAAGCTATGACAAGGAGCTGTCGGTCGCCTTGCGGATCGCCGAGGAGGCGATGGCCTGGATCGGCCACGAGTACGAAAGCTTCGTGGCCATTCCCGACGCCCCGGCGGACATCAGCACGCCGGTGGACCGGGGCGCCCAGGAGCTGATCTTGCGGCGGCTGCACGAGGCGTTCCCCTCGGATGCCCTGTGCGCCGAGGAGACGATCGAGGGGTTCGACGCCGTACCGCAGCGGGGAGTGCGGACCTGGGTAGTGGATCCGATCGACGGTACCCGTGGCTTTGCCCGCAAAAACGGCCAATTTTCGGTGATGATCGGCCTGCTGCACGACGGCCAGCCGGTGGTCGGGGTCGTGGCCGAGCCGGCGACGCGACGGGTGACCTTCGCCCAAAAGGGGGGCGGCTGCTGGACCTACCGGCAGGATGCGACCGCCGTCCGCTGCCAGGTCTCCCCGCGGGACTACGCCGCCGCTGTGCTGGTGCAGAGCTGGTCCCGCCCGGGCAAGCTCAAACCTGCCGCGACGGCCCTGCAACCGGCCCGGATCATCGAAACCTACTCCGGCGGCATCAAGCTCGCCCTGGTCGCCCGCGGCGAAGCCGACCTCTACGCCAACACCTACGAAGCCTTCTACGACTGGGACATCTGCGCCGGCCACATCCTGGTCACCGAGGCCGGCGGGGCGGTGACCGACCTGTACGGCGATCCGATCCGTTATCAGGCGGAGGATTTTGCCCAACGCCGTGGCCTACTGGCCAGCAACGGCCGCTGCCACACCGAGGCGTTACGCCGCCTGCGAGGAATCCTGGGCGTCGCCGGCGGACCGGCCCCGCCGCCGGGCTAGGCCGCTTGCCCCTTTCCTGCCGCTGCATTTGGGGGGCCGGTCAGTCCACCGCCCAGCAGCTCAGTTGCCGTTCGTCCCGCAGGTAGAGTCGGCCCCGGACCAGGGTCGGCGTCGCCCAGTTGTTGTTGCCGCTGAGCACTCCCTGCAGCTTGCCAAGCAGTTGGAACGAATCGGGGGTGGCGGCCACCAGGCACAGGTCGCCGCGTTCGGTCTGGATGAGCAGGTGCTCACCGGCCAAAATCAGCGAACCTTTGTCCACTTCCCGCCCGGCGTCCCAATCCGGCAGGGGCTGGCCGTCGGCGAAGCGGACGCAGCGGAGGAAGGCAGGCTGGTTACCGTCGAAGCCGTAGAGGTAGCCGTTGCGGTAGACGCTGCTGCTGTGGTGGTTTTGCAGGCCGCGGCCGCGGCGGACATACACCGGCACTAGCCGGCCGCCGTCGCCGGAGGCCTCCACCCGTAGCAGGGCGCACCCCTGCCCGTAGTCCGAGGAGATGAACACGTACTGGTCGACCACCAGCGGCGTTGCGGCGTTGACTTCGTACTGCGTGGGCCAGGAAAAGCGGTCGGCAATCGTCCCGTCCGGTTGCAGCAGCAGAAGAGAGCGTCCGGTGAAGGCAAAGATCCAGCGGCGGCCGGCGATGGTGGCGGCGACCGGCGAGCTGTAGCCGGCCGAGTCGTTGCCGGCGGTCCAGAGGGTCGTGCCGCGGTCGCGGTCGAGTGCGGCCACCGCCGCGTTCCGCCCGCCGGGCTGCACGATCACCATGTCCCCCTCGATCAGCGGCGAGCAGGCCCAGCCCCAGCGGGGAATCGACGCCCCGAACTCCTGCAGGTCACGTTCCCAAAGCCGTTGCGGCTGCCCGTCCACCTCCTGCAGGCACAGGACTTTTCCGGCGGCACCGACCGTGTAGATCCGTCCCTGGTGGAGGGTGGGGGTGGCCCGCGGGCCGATGGCGTAAGAGCTGTCGGTGCCGCGGTAGTCAGCGGGATAGCTGTAGCGCCACAGCCGCTGGCCGCTGGCGGCGTCGAAGCAGACGACCCCTTCCTCGCCGTCGGCGTAGTCCTGGGTGTAGAGGCGGTTGCCGACGACGGCGCAGGAGGAGTAGCCGCCGCCGAGCGGGACGCTCCAAAGCCGTTGCGGCGGACGGCCCGTCCAATCGGTGCGCAGCGGCCCGGTGGGGGCGCGGCCGTCCCGATTTGGCCCGCGCCACTGCGGCCAGTCCTCGCCCACGACTGCGTCGCTGGTCGGCGGCGCGGCGGCC
>FWPU01002565.1_pt1 | contig 49678 bp, 50 predicted proteins | sample 2228361 | NCBI WGS metagenome assembly FWPU01 (sample SAMEA103939777, study PRJEB20133) | metagenome | reverse complement strand
GAATTTCATTATAGCAGACCTTTAGAAGATGCCAAACCCCAGCGTGCTTGCGCCCTTCAGCTTCGCTCAGGGCGCAAGCACGTGGCGCAGGCTTGCGCCTTCTCTAAAGGGGTGGGTTGGCAGGCGTCAAAGCCCAAAAACAAAATCGCGCCTGATGGCGCGACTTTGCAAGAAGGAGAATACCCTTCAGTCCCGCAAAACGCGGAATTCGGGGTAACCCCCTCGGGATAAACCCATCGGGAAACTCTATCGGGGTAAACCCTTCGGGGTAAACCTTGCCTCCTGGCGGCTGGCCGTCCAGGGTCTTCCATGTTTCCCGCTGGATAGCCAGACTACCTTCAAAGGCATTATAGCATACTTTACCACGTCTGTTGTAGCATAGCATAGAAATCCCTGAGAATCCTAGAAATCCACCAAACAACCTTAAGCTAGGGTTTTCCTGCCCATCCGCGTCTTTCAGGGGGAAGACCTGGGCGAGAACCCCTGACGGAAAAACCTCGGAGAGAAGCCTCGGGGAGAGCCCCCTCCAGGCAGACTTGGGGGTAAACCCTTCGGCTTCGCTTAGGATAAACCCCTCTGTGGGTAGCCTCGAAGTAAACCCTATGCGCTAAGTCTTTAGGATGAACTCCTCGGGGAGAACCCTGCGGACTGAGAGTTTTTCCCCCAACCGAACCAAACCTATAATAGAGTGGTCTATAATGGTAGCCCTTGGTCCCGCTTTCCGCGGGATTGGCGGTTATCCGTCTCAAAGGCGTATACCGTAGCATACAAGTTGGAATACCAACCTAAGCTGGGAGTGATTGATGATTTATAGGCTTTACGGGCTTTATGTGCGCTCCCGCGTCATTAGTCGGGAAAAGCTGTTACCCGCCCCAAAGGCGAATTGCCCGGTCGGGGCAAACTCCTTCCGCTTCCCTCAGGATAAACCCTTCCGCAGGCTCGGGGTAAATTCCTTGCGGAGAACCCTGGGTGAACCGCCATTAGCCTCGTCTTTACCCGGGATATTGGCTACGCTTTTCCTAGGTCTGACCTGCTTGTCCTTGTTTTCCAACAGGGCGGGGGCGGTTACCGCTGAGCAGGAATCCGCATTCAGGAAGTCCATAGGGGGAAAGAGTGTTGCTCTGGAGGTTTTCGCGGTTGGTTCTCTTCCCTATGCAGGATACATAGTTGACAGCGGTGATCACGGCGAATGGCGCCTTTTGAGGCTTGAAAACGGCAACGTTGCTACCGTTAAGTCGGGGCGGATGAAGAAGGATAATATCCCGCTTTCGCTCATCACTTTTGTGACTGGAGACGCCCACGCGCTAGTGTCCATCGGCGAGCGCAAACGCGAGGATATTTTCGTTGATATGCGCATCTACGATATGACGGAGAACCCTGGGCAGGAACTATTCTTCATAGAGAAGGTGGTAAATCCACGGGTTGAAATCGTCTCTCCTACAAGCCTGCTCCTTTGGCAGAAGGATGACTCCTACTTCAACCGTGTCATCCCGCCTTACAAGTACAACTACTATTTGATAACCTACAACCCCACCACGGGCAACTACACCTTTAGCTTCAGCTTGCGAAAAGTCCCAACTATCCCTGATGACGAGGGGGTTGCCTTGAATAACCGCGCGGTCCAGCTATTCCTACAGGGAGACTTAATCGGCGCAAAGGAAAAGCTTGAAGAGGCGGGGCTTCTTGCCCAAACCTTCAGAAACGTGATAAGCGAGAATTTCAGGTATCTGAACGCTGAGATTCAGGCCTTGGAGGAAGTCCTACGGACTCCAAGCGCGGGTTCGGGGGGGACCGTTGGGAATCCGAGCGCATCAGGAGACGAAATAAGCAACCCAATTGAATATCCCATTGACAGGTCAAAGCTATACTTTCTGATGGGAGATTATGACACAGCCCTGATGCAACTCGACACCGGCACCAGTCGCTACACGCCCGACTCCCTTGCCCTTCTTGGTATCATCTACGGGAGAAAAAAAGACTACGCGAATATGCAAAAGGTTACTCGGATACTAACGGAGAAGAAGTATCCGGCACTCTTAGAGTACTACGAAGAAGTTTGTCAAACCCTCTTCAACAACCGGGATATGGGGGTCCTAAAGGCTTACCTCAAAGTGCTTGAGAAGGTTGACCCACTTTCCCCAATCCTCAACTACCTGAAGGCTGGAGTCCTTGTTGAGGGTGGAAGACTCGCCTTCGCAAAGGAAATGCTCCGAAGCTATCTCCTAAAGGCAGATGACGGGAATAGGGATCTCTCCCTTGTCAAAGAGTACCTCTATGAGTTAGCCCGCCTCACAGGCGACGCAGAGCTTGCGGATAGAATGTACAGGGAAGTGGTTAAGGGCGAGAAGTACAACCTAAGGGCCCTCGCCTACCTTGCCACTTTTGACGGCACTCCCCATTCGCAGATTGTCAAGGTCCCAAGTGGCACAGGAACGAGGTTTGAGGGCGAATTCGAACCCCTTGAACTTTTCGCTCCTGTGACTCCCGAAACTCCACCCACGGAAGACAAAGAACAGTAATATTCAAAACATAATGTCAAGATTGGAGGGAAACTAATTGGAGATTCTTCTTTCCGGAAAGCCTGCGAGCGAGAAGGTGCTTGATGAGGTAAGAAACGTCCTCCCGCAAATCGCCGAAACTGGCGCACGTGCTCCACACCTGGCGATTGTTCAGGTAGGCGACGACCCATCATCAACGGTGTACGTTAGGAACAAGTTAAAGACCTCAAAGAAGCTAGGTATAGATAGCACGCTTCATCATTTGGACGCGGGAACGAGCCAAGAAACACTATTAAAGCTTATTGTCAAGCTCAACGGGGACGATGGAGTGCACGGCATTCTGGTTCAGCTTCCCCTGCCTTCCCAAATTGACCCCGACCTGGTAATGCGGTCCATCAACCCGATTAAGGACGTGGATTGCCTCCATCCTGAGAACGTCGGTCGCCTCTGGCTTGGGAAGCCATTTGTCAAGCCCTGCACTCCTCAAGGCATTATGGACCTTCTGTGTTTTTATGGGATTGGAATGCAGGGCAAGCGAGTGGTTATCGCGGGAAGGAGTAATATCGTGGGAAAACCCCTTGCTGGACTAATGCTACTTGCAAACGCCACTGTTACCATCTGCCATTCCAAGACGAAGGACCTTCCCGAGGTTTGCGCGGAGGCGGATGTTCTCGTCGCGGCGGTGGGGAAGGCAAGGCTCATTACTACCGAACACGTGAAAGAGGGCGCGGTAGTTATTGACGTGGGAGTGAACCGTATTGTCACGGAAACTGGAGAAGAGAAGCTCGTAGGGGATGTGGATTTTGAGCGCGTAAAGGAGAAGGTTTACGCCATCTCGCCCGTCCCCGGTGGAGTTGGACCTATGACGATAGCGGAGCTTATGGGGAACGTGCTAACCTGCTGGAAAGCGCAGAGAAACCACACTGAATAGGCACAGTATTCAAAAATTCACATTGAAGACCTCTAACTCCCAAAGCCTCAATTTAATTGACGTAAAACGTCCACGCGACATTACCTACATACGTTACAATGCTCCCGGTTGTTCCACCGATGCACTTCCATACTTGAGTCCAATACCTCTTGTTACAGTCCCAGTAGCAGAACCACGCACGGCCCAACCCGTAGTGAGCAACTTGTAAGGCACCAAGGGAGACGAAGAGGATACGCGGATACGTGGCAAAGTGGGCACGCACCAGAGCAACCTGGTGGGAGTAGGGAACATCAACATCCTTTGGGCTACGTCACTTGGATTTAGAGACTATGGCATAGTAAACTTGACGTGTAAGTCTGAAAATTGCGATGATCAGGAGAGGTAAGCTCAGTAGCACTACGCTTATCCCGGGAGCCCAATCTGGTACTGTGGCCACCCTTTGATACAGGACGAAGACAACAACTATTGCTAGTGAAACTGCTGAGTGTGCGACAAGAAACGGAGCGAAATAACTGTGTTGCCTAACTTCTGTAGACGCTCCTAGGCAAGAAAGACTCAAAGCCACCCCTAGACATCCCATTATCCAGAAGCCGGCCGCTGTCCGATAGACCTCAAAGGGAAAGGAAGTCATCACCAAGACAGCGGTAACAGCGCTGAGCCCCGTCCAAGCGAGGAATAAAAAACGAATCAGGTTCACACGTCTTCTAGAAAATCCGGATGGCCCAGATAAGTGAACTAACTGCCTGAATTGCGAAAGACACGTATACACATATCCAGAGAGAAGAAATGCCAGAAGCAAGACTTGATAGATTTCCTTGGAGTTCACAGGACTTTCACCATTATAGCCTTCGTGAACGTAGCGTATAAGCGCAAAGCATTGGCATCAGGGACCCGCGATACAGTTGTATAAACAAACATATTGCTCCTTGACGTACAAGAGTATGCATATTACCGCAACACCAACAACTATGACTGCACCAGCAATAACGATAATCTTACCAATCACAACTACTCCACCTGCCCATAGACCAGCACCTATCGCTCCTATGACAGTGCCTACAAAGGTTACAATGCTCCCGGTTGTTCCGTCGATGCACTTCCATACTTGAGTCCAATACTTCTTTCCACAATCCCAGTAGCAGTGCCAGGCCTTCCCAAGCCATTGCCAGATACTTCGCAATGCATTATACTTCGTTGTACCCGCCGCGTAACCGTATAGGTCTAACGCGAAAAGCCCAAGTGACTCTATGGAAATTCTGACCTCATCGGTGGTAGCGGAGCCATCATCATATGCCCAGGCTATTCCGCCTGCTACCATTGACGCTTCTAACGTGGGCTGGTTGAAGCTAGTGCCATACTGGTTCTCGTCAAAGGCTAGAACCTGTGAATACACCCGCACAAATTGGTCGGATGCCTGAGCCTGCTCGGACTGTGCAGCCATCTTCAGCGCCATAGCGTCAATCTCATCGTAATCTACAGGCTCCGCGAACGCAACTCGTGTAAGCCCAAGAAGACTAAACAAAAACGCAAAAACAAAGATGTGTTTCTTATTCATTCTCTTTCCCTCCATTAACGAACCTCTATAGTTCTGCTCGCAAAGATGCTTGCAGGGACAAAGACATCTGATGCGGGGTCAGTCGGCGCAATAACCACGAGGGAATACTGCCCACGTTGAGCCAGGAACCCCTGGTCGTTCCTGCCATCCCAGGTGTAGTTGTGGTTGCCTGCTCCGAGTGAACCAAGATTGACGGTGCGAACAATTGTTCCCTCTGTAGTATCGTCCGGTGGGTCGTAGACCGCGTAGAAGCGAACGTCAGGCTCACTTGCGTCAAGACTGAAGTCTAGCCTAACTTCTTCGCCTTCGGCCGGGATGAAATAGTTACGTGGGGGTTGAACGGGGATGCCATCCCGAAGAACGGTTGTCCCCAGCGCTTCTATCTGGGTTAGCCAAACCGTCCACGTGATGTTGTAGGGATTCATCGTCCCAGCAGGGGTTATTTGGAAGTTGAGCGTGTGGTAGCCGGGACTGTACGGCAGAACCTGCGAGCGGAAGATACCGTTTGCCTCGTTGTTGGCTAGGGAAACATCCTGACTATCAAAGGTAACGCTAACAACGTCACCCGGATTAACGAGTCCGGCTCCAACGAATTCGTCCGTACTCTTCAGCCACTCGTGCGTGTTAGGATCCCTAAACTTATCAGCATTTTGGGCTGAGATGCCAGCCTTGGGCTTGTACAGTATTAAGTCGCACTGCCCAGAGCCTATGACCTGACCACCCGCGTCCTTAGCGACCGCGTCAATGAGATAAATGGAATAACGGGCTTGCTCATTGTTTGAGTTGGTGCCGTTCCAGGTAGTATGGAACGCTCCCGTACTCGCAGAACCCGAATAAAGAACCTTTACTTCCTGACTAAGCGAGTTGAGAATTCTAACAGTCAGGTTATCCGCATCCTGCGACAAGTTAATCGTAATCTGAGAAAGCTCAGTCCGCGCAGGGTCAAAGGAGGGAGGGTTTCTCAGAACTCCGGTAATTATTCCCTCAGCCCAGCAAATTGGTGGAATTTCCTCATCCAAGCTTTCTCCTGACAACCCATACTGCGGACATCCAGGGCAGTCCCAAGCATAATCTCACGTAACAACTGCGGCAGATTTGCTGGAGGCCACCCTTGTGCCTTGACCCTCACAAGAGGCGGAATAGGCAACGAGAACTAGCGCGCAGATAACCAGGAGAGCGGTCTTAGTACGTCTGCCCCCGTAAAAATACGCCACGAAAAAATACTTCAGCATATTTTCCTCCCTGTTTTCCCTTAATCGGTAAAGAATCATATCCCATACGCTGGCGTCTGTCAAGTCGTAAATTTCGTAATTGTTTGTAAGAAAAATTCGTAGACATCCTTAAGAAATTCTCGCGTACGGATGTAGGAGATTTCTACGCCTGCCACGCCCACCTTTTGATGGTGAGTCTGCAGTACTCCGAACAGGTTAAGCGACCGGGTTGTGAATCCTCCTTAGGCTTTCTGGGCTCAGGGGTCTGGTATACTTCAAGCCGTGGACAGCGCCATTTGGAACAGAAGTATCTGGCTGGTTTTCCTGGTAGCGTCCCTCTCCCTCGCCCACCTTCTTATTTACTGGCATTCCGCCTGGCTTCCCCTCGGACCTGGGGCGATCTATCTCGTCGTTGCTCTCGGAATACTCTTCTTCATATCCGCGACCCTATGGTTTCTCTTTGACAGCGGTAGGGGCGGAGTGATTCTCGTGAGCCTAGCAATCATCGGAATTGAGGTGGGTGCGCTTATTACCGCGCGGGGACTTGACCTTTCAAAACTCTCCTACGTTGACGGCTTCAACGTGGAGATGGCACTTGTGTTCATTCCAGTGGTTAGCTACTTCATTGGAAGGGCGCTTACCCTGAACAGCCTCAAGAGAGTCGTTAGGGCGCAGAAGTCCCTACAAAAGTCGCTAGAACCTGCTCAATATGAGGCGGAACCTGAACAACGTGAGAGTTGATCCTCGCTAGTTCCGGATGCTCGTCAATGAATGCGAACACCCTCTTTAGAGGTATTATTGATCTACCGTCGTAAAGCTCATCGTAGATAGCGGTGAAAAGCCTGTGGTCCTCTTCGGTATCCAATGTCAAGCGAAGTTCCGGACGCTGATACTCACCGGGCGCTTCCAGAAACTTAACGTTAAAAGGCTCCGGTCGCTCCACAAGGTAGTAGGTTACGTGCTCCCGGTGTAAGGTCTGCCTGGCGAGGTAGTCTAGCTTTTCCAGCGTCTTCCTAGAAAAGGTCTCTGTGGATACTCCAATAGGCATCCTGCGGGTGAAAACGTATTCCACATCGGGATTGCCTTTCAAGTATAGGATTTGCTGGTCAATAACGGACGGTTCAACGAGGGGATTATCCGCGGTCGCGCGAATGACAATGTCCGCATTGGTCTCGTAAGTGGCGATGATGTACCTTGAGAGAACGTCGTGGTCAGGACCGCCGATCACCTTCACTTCGGCGGATTCTATCATCTCTGAAAGCTGGCTATTCATCTCCGCTTCGGGAACCGCAACCACTATTTCATCCGCCTCTCTAACCGCCTTCAACCTATCGAGGATATGAAGGATGCAAGCTTTGCCGGCAAGCGGGAGGAGTACTTTTCTCGGTAGGCGGGATGAATCTAACCTCGCTTGAAGAATGATTACGCTTTTCATAATTACCCTCCAATGAATTGATGCGCGCTTCTCCGCCACGAGAAGCGGTGGGAAGTGCAAAAGAATAAGGGGTCGCCTTTTCAGCGGGAGGTCTATGCTCAAGGGTGACCCCGTTCATAGCTGAAGTTGAATATTAGCAGAGTTTCAACCGATATGCAAGAACTTTTAGGAGATTAAATGAAATTTTACCTTAACCATCTAGCCCTCAGTAGCCTGGCTCAGTCAAATACCTGGAAACATCCCGCCAGGACGCCCCTTGAATATCTGCCACCAGTTTGCAATCCCTTGAAAGCCTTTTGTAGCGGGGTTCAGAAACGGGCATTCATTATAATCTATTCCAGTGCGGGTTGCGCGAAAAAGACTTCTCCTAAAGAAGGGCGTTTACGAGCTCCTTCTCTCTGATGGTCAAAAGCTCTGGGCGGACCAGAAAGACGGTGAAATAGAAGAGGATGAAGAGATAAACGAGCAACGTCTAGCGGAATTAAAGGAGAGAAGTAACCATCTGAGGGCAAGAGACGCTGGCTTACGATTCCTGGCTGCAAGCGAACTTTTCAGGGGAGAGCTGAGAAGAAAACTCATTTCCAAAGGATTTTCTTCTAACGTTATTGAAAGTGTGCTTCAAGAACTTTCAAGGAGCAAGTACCAGGATGACGAACGCGCGGCAAGGAGTCTGGTGAACTCCAGGCTCTCACGGGGAGGGATAGGAAAGGCAAGGCTTGCCGCACTCCTTAAAGAACGCGGTTACCCGAAGGAAAAGGCGGATACGCTCCTTGCGGAGATGGTACCGAGATGCTACGAGAAAGATGAGTTGGACAAGTTCGCGAAAAGAAAACGTGCGACCTTTAGAAAGGAACTAGAAAAGGAATTAGCAAGAGAGTTAAAAAAGGATGAACCAGCTGAAATGGTGGATGCAACCGAGGGCGAACGCCAGAGTTCTACTAGGCGTAGTAGGTCGGCAATTTGGGTTAGGGTAAGAAGAAAAGTTAGGGACAAGATTATACGTAGACTCGTCTCCGCCGGTTTCTCGTTTGACGACGCGCGTGAAACCGCCAATAGGATAACATCTGACTATGACCCTGATTCCTACGAGGCGAGTGAAGTTGAATGAGACTTCTCTTCCGCCAATCCTCCGCCTGGTGAAACTTCTTCAGCGACGTTCACGCAAACGTTCCAATTTCCATCCGCTTGGAAACTTTTGCCAGTTCCATCCCAAATTCAAAGGCGGAAATGTTTTCCTTTAAGAATCTCTTCGGCACTCGCTCCTCTATCACCTGCCTAACCGTCTGGGGCTTGAGAAATCCGGTTTTCCCCGTGAAGAATCCAACAGCAACAATATTCGCGTAAACTGACTTTCCAAAGCGCACCGCAGACTCCTTGGAAAGAGCAATATGATAGATCTCCTTAGCAAAAGTGCTTGGAATTTCTTCCACCCACGTAGAATCGAGGAGGACAGTTCCGTTCGGAGCGGTCTCGGGGACGAACTTATTCGCGGATTCCTGAGTTAGGGCAATTAGGAAATTTGGGCTTTCGACTGCGGGGTAATCAATTACCTTGCTTGATATTATTACGTCGGATTGGCTTGCCCCGCCCCGACTTTCGGGCCCATAACTCGCTGTATGCACTGCGTTAAGAGACTGTCGCATCGCTGAGTCCGCAATAACTAAACCGCCAAGAATAATGCCCTGTCCCCCCGAGCCTGCGAAGAGAACCTCGTAGCGTTCAATTTCCGTAATTCCCTTATCCATCAAGCGCCAACTACCTCCTTGGATTTAAGTTCAGCTCTCAGGCGACTGAGTATTTCTCCGTAGTCAAGTTTCGTCTCATCCCTGTGAAGTTCACCAACAAAGAACTGACCTGGCAGGAGTTCTTTCTCCTTCCCTGGGACATACTTTACCGCGCGCTCCTTGAAATCAAGGATCATATCCGTTGGATCGGGAATCTTGTTAAAGCGACCAAAGTAAACGGGACATTGAAACAGTATTTCCACAAAGGCAAATCCCTTATGCTTGAGTGCATTGGCGAAAAGTTTCTCCGCTTGGGGATAGTGATAAGTCGTAGTGCGAGCTATGTAAGTTGCGCCCGCGCTCTTCAACATTCCAACGAGGTCAAAGGAATGCTCAATATTGCCATAAGGGGCGGTGGAAGCGTAGGCGTTGTGCGGGGTCATCGGGGACACCTGCCCACTGGTCATTCCGTAGCAGGAATTGTTAAGAAGAATAACGTTAAGGTCCATGTTTCTTCTAGCCGCGTGGATGAGATGGTTACCGCCTATCGCCGCACCGTCTCCATCCCCGGTTATAACGATTACGGTGAGGGAAGGATTGGCAAGCTTTATGCCAGTCGCAACCGGCAAGGCTCTTCCGTGTGTCGTATGGACAGTGTCGCAGTTGATGTATGCGGTCATACGGGAGCTACAGCCGATTCCAGAAACGAGGACGGTCCTCTTTGGGTCAACTGAAAGCTCCTCCATCGCCCTTATGAGAACGCGCATGCAGGTTCCAAGTCCGCATCCAGAACACCAGATCGTTGGCAAATTCCTCAAACGAGTGTAAGGTTTCATAAAGGTTTCAATTGGCATCTAGTAAATCACCTCCCAGATTGCGGACTTCAGCCTTGAAAGTTCAAGCATATTCCCATCAACCTTGTTTATGCCCAGAATGCGCTTTTCCCTACCGAATATCCGCTCAACTTCCCTACGCATCTGCCCATAGTTCAACTCCGCTACCAGAATCGTATCCGCTTTATCTGCAACCTGCTCCAGCTCCTTGGCAGGAAAGGGCCAAACAATCCTTGGTCTGAAGAATCCCACCTTCCTACCCTCTTTCCTGAAATCAGAAGCCACACGCCTGCACGCCCTTGAAGTAACTCCGAAGGACACCAAAACGACCTCCGCATCTTCACAAAGTTCGCATTCGTAATCCACCAGTAGATCAGCAAAGTTACCAAGCTTCTTGGCGAGGTAGCGGGTAAACTCCTCTACCTTATAGGGGTTGGAGCTGAAAAACCCTTCCTCCGTATGAACAAGGCTGGTGTAATGAACCTGGTAGCCCTCGCCAAGGACCGGCGGTCTCGCTATCCCGTCTCCGACCCTGGAGAAGAAGGCGTGACTATCAAATTCACGTTTAATTCGGTCAATTACAGGATACTCACCGGAAGCGGGAACGTAAACAGGTTCACGAATGTGAGCAACCACCGCTTCAGGGATTAATACCACGGGCACTCGGACTTGCTCTGAGATGTTAAACGCCTTTACGGTTAGCTCAAACATTTCATTCGCGCTTGCGGGCGCAAGGGCAACTATAGGGTAGTCTCCGTGGCTTCCATACCTCGTCTGCATAAAATCGCCCTGACCCGTGCCCGTAGGCATACCTGTTGATGGGGAAGTCCGCATCACGTTTGCGATAACCACCGGTGTCTCGGTTATCGCTGAATACCCGATGTTCTCCTGCATTAGGGAAAAGCCCGGACCGCTCGTGGCGGTCATTGATTTGACGCCAGCCATTGACGCCCCAATACAAGCGGCGATACTGGCTATCTCGTCCTCCATTTGGATGAAAGTTCCATCCACCAGAGGGAGTTTGCGCGCAAGGTACTCCGCTATCTCACTGCTGGGGGTAATCGGGTACCCCGCGTAAAATCTGCACCCCGCATATAGAGCGCCTTCCGCGCAAGCTTCATTCCCGCTCATCAGTCTGTATCTATCCACCATACCTCCCTCCTTCCACCGTGGTCAATCTGGACGTGCGCCTGCTCCTTCTGTGGCTCAGGAAACTCCTTACCCGCATCATCAATTATGATTGAGAAGTCAGGACAGCGATGAACGCATATCATGCATAGAGTGCAAAGCTCAGGTCTGCTGACCACAGGCTGACCCAGCGCGGAAAAGTCAAACACGTCCTTCGGACAGAACTTCACGCAAATTGAGCAGGCTTTGCACCAGGTGTAGTTGACGTAAAGGGACTTTCCGTCCTTGGGAACCTCAAATTCCTTAAACCCATCCTCCTTAACTTCAAGTTGTTCAGCCAAGACTCTTCACCCCTTTCAAGTTCCAGGGGCTCCCCAGAGGGCGCTCCTCAGCCGGAAGTTTGTAGCCCGAGCCTGATTGGCGGAGTGGGTCGTATACCTTCTTGAGTTTCTTATCCGTTTCCGTTTTTACGCTCCTTGAGCCAACTCTGGCTGGCTCATACGCACCTTATATGTTACCGCCAAAGCTAAGAAAATTATGTAACTAAGGTCACAAAAAGCTTGGGAATTTTTAATCCAAGAAAACCGGCGGAATGCGAGCTCCACCCAGGCAGAGAAAGAATTCCTTCAATCTCACATTGGCATACCTAAGCCAACCGTGCGCTTTGGAGGAGATGGTAAGTTATACTTGTCAAAAGATGGAGTTTGCACCGGAGAAACTGCCTAAACTGGCTAAAGCCCGCTTTCCGTGGCTTTCCATCCTCGCGCTCTTCCTTTCGCTATTCCTTTTCTACCTAGGCGCGCTTTACATTCAAGTGCAGGAGAATAAGAAAGAGAAAGCTCTCGGCGGACTTTCCTTCTCCCACGGGCTAGAACTTGGCGCGGATTTCTCGGGTCCCCACGCCGTTGAGGAGCGGATTAAAGACGCAGGCTTCTCCTACCTGCGGGAAATAGAACCGGGTAACTACGAGTTCACCGATAACTTCCAAACCATACTCCTCAGAGTTAAGGGTAAGGAGGACCTTGGCATGACCGCGATCTATATGTACGTCCCGGAGGAGAAGTACGAGGCGTTCCTTCGGACTCACGGTTCACTGGACTACCTCGGAGCAAATGAAGAAAGCATACGGAGGGAGTTCGGACGCCCGAACGCGATTGAGAGACGAATACGCCAGGTCTTCAAGAGAGGCGAGCCAAGAAACCCGTCATGGGCTTACGAAACGTGGTATTACGAAGGAAGGAACGTATCCTTCGCAGTCTCGTTCAATCGAGAGGGTAAGGTGGTAGAAACCGCCCTCCAAATCCCTATAAGGTAATGAGAAGACAACCGATTTCCCACCCCACCTTGGCGAGGGAGAGGTAAGCCACTTCATTCCAGCCCATCCCTCCGCCAAGGGAGGCTTACCAGGCCTCCCGCGTGGCAAGGCCTAAGTCCGTAGTTAAAGTTTAGTCGCCTAAGGCGACCCCATTCCATTCACGTGCTGGTAAGAAGTCCTATTCCCCGCCTTATCGTAGGCGAAAGAAAATCCTCCCCTCAGGGCGGGTAAACTTCCCGGCATTGGTCACACGGGGTGAACCCTCTGCGGAATCCTCACTTCCCTCCAAAACCTACTCCGCTTCTGTCTGCATAATGAAAGTAATGGCGACGTACCTCCGCGTCAGTTTCGCCTGGGGTTCCTCTTCAAATTTCGTCTTTTTCTTTTTCTTCTCCTCTGTGTAGTACTTCATCTCCAGGTTGGCGGTAAGACCTGGATACTTAAGCTCCATAAACCTGAAGTTCCAACTTCCGGGGAAGAAGCTAAGGGTGGTGTAATCAACAATCGGCGGACGCTCAATTCCGAAGACGGTTCCTTTTTCGTAGTCAAAGAAGTATCTCGCCGCCAGGGTAAACGAACCAGCAGCCTCGTACTTGACGGTCTTATCCAACAGGTCCTCCTCCCAGTATTGGTGAAATTCCTCCACACCGTCAACATCAATAATCGCAATCTGTCTTGGCCCAACGCGGGTAAAACCGATCAGGCGGTAAATCATCTTCATTGGGATGGGCTCCCTGAGCCCGGGAACGCTAACGGGAACTGTCGCAAACCACATATCCTCGCGCCACACGGGATAGTCCGGGAGTCTCAGCAGGTGCGTCCACTCAAATAGGTGACCGATGTCCAGCTTAATCTCACCGGGCTCATCCTCTTCCACATAGGTGGCGTGCCTGGAGTACTCCCGCAGTAGCTTAAGTGCTTCGCTTTGAATGTCCAGGATGTCGCCGTTCTTGCTTTCAACGTATTCCAGGCTCGTTACAAGGATGTCATCAATACTGAAGGTCTTTGAAGCGCCGGCTGGCGGACCGCTAGGGGCACCACCACCGCCGCCGCCTCCCCCTCCCGGCGGACCCGCTTGAAGCGGGGCACCTTCAGAGCCTGGTAGGGGTAGACCGCCAAGGGGACCTTCCCACCGGGAATCCTGCGGAGGCGATGCGGAGCTTGGACCTCCACCACCGCCGCCTGGACCTCCGCCACCGGGACCGCCCCATCCTCCTCCTCTTCCCTGCTCACGGCGCCTCTCAGCTAGTATCTGGAGAATGTCAAAGTCGTAGAACGTTAGCAGATGCCGATTCATCCCGCTAAGAACGCTTTCCACGCTGTCGCGGTATACCGCCCTTAACCTGTAAACGCCGGGGATTCCTATGGCAAGGTATGTCGGGATTCCAATCGCAAGCTCCTTTTCCGGCTCAATGATGTATCCGCCAAGGGTAATGACGGTCATATATCTCTCATAGGTTCCTTCTTCAGGATTGAAGGAGAGTGTTATGGGCCTTTCTACCTTGGCTATCGCTGAAGCCCCAAGGATCAGCACAAACAAAGTCTGAAAAAAAAGATTTCTCAAAACTCTTTTAAGCATTTCGCCACTCCATTTCCTTAAAATTTGACCAAAGCAAATTTGCCCATTAGACCTTTCAAACCGCTAGTTTGTTGCGTCTACAAAGTGGAGCAGAGGGGATTCGAACCCCTGACCTTATCCACGCCAAGGATACGCGCTACCAACTGCGCCACTGCCCCATCTACAAATGGATCTCCCGTCCTTCCGTCCAGAGCTCCTCAAGCCGATAGAACTTTCGGAGCTCAGGAATCAACACGTGGACTACCAGGACTCCAAAGTCCAACAGGACCCAGCCTCCATCCCTGTAGCCTTGGAGACTATCAGGGATTATACCATAAGTCTTGAGCTTCTGGGCAACGGCATCCGTGATTGCCCTGTTATGAACCCTGGTGTGGCCGGTAGCTAGGCAAATTACGTCCACGTAATCAACCACACCGGTCAAGTCTAGGAATAGGATATCCTCCCCCTTCTTGTCGCAGATTGCCTCCTTAACGATAGAGAGGACCTCCTGAAAGGACAGGTCGTTCCCTCCGTTGGGGGCGTGGACATCTTCGTTAGCTTCCGGTTTCGCTTTTTCTCTTATTTTTCCCTATCTACCTCCTTAGGAACGTTTCATCCCAAGTATTTTAATACACTTCATCCTGGAGAATCTCTTTTGCCCTGTGGTAAGCCCCGAGTATGGAAGCTTTTCTTAACATCCTTGATACCACAATCCTCGGTCGTATTGGTAGCCCTGAAATGAGGTTTTGCTTCATACTAACTCCCGCGCTTTCAAGGAAAGCGAGCCTTGCTCGGCTCAGCCCACCACCGAGAACTATTGCTTCCGGGTCAAATACATTAGCTAGGCTGGAAAGCCCAACGCCAAGGTAGTGCCCGAAACGCGAGAACGCGGTTATCGCTTCCTTCTCCCCCTTCTTGAACCTGACGTAAAGCTGCTTAGCGGTCTTGCCCATGACATTCCCGCCGACCTCCCTATAGTATCTTAAAAGTGCTCCTTCATTGGCGTACGCCTCAAAACACCCCTTCTTTCCGCATGCGCACTTTCTCCCATCCGCAACTACAGTCATATGACCAATTTCCGGCGAGATACCTCCGTAGTTCTTAAAGAGCCCCTTATTCCCGATTAGCGCGCCTCCCAACCCAGTACCAAGAGTAATCCCGCACAGACTTGCAAATCTGTCCCTAAATTCGTAGTGGAATACACCTAACGCAAACGCGTCAGCGTCGTTAACCACCGCTACTGGAACTTGGAACTTTTGAGTTAGCGCATCTTCCAGCGGGAGGGTCTTCCAAGTGGTGTTTGGGGAATAAAGAATGACTCCTTCCCTAATAATACCGCACGTTCCAACGCCAATGGCTTCAAGTTCCTCATCTAGCACCGCGCACTTTTGGATCGTGCGGAACAAGAAATCAAGGAAACTCTTGGGAACAGGGTCCTTGGGAGTAGGGACGTTGAAGCTACCCAGGAGGATACCTGAGCTTGAAAATCCCCCGACGGTTAAATTGGTCGCCCCAATGTCAAGCGCTATTATCATCCTGCACCTCCAATGGGGATTGAAGGTTCTAGGCTTTCTTGCCCACTTAGAGTGAACGTGAACTCCCCCGCAGTGAACTTCACGACCTGATAAGGAGCGGTCCTTTCAACGTAATACTCTTCACTGAAGAGTTCTGAGGTAAGTTTAATCACTTCGCAAGTGTGCTTTTCCGCGTCCGCACCATAAACCACCCTCGTCCCAAGCCTCTCCACCAAGGTTATGTAGGTTCTGCCCTCGTAGGGTGAAGTTAGATACCATACCGCTCTTGCGGGAAGCTCTTGGACGGCGAAGGCGAACAGCATTGCGGGAACAGCATCAATATCGTAGCCAGGAAGGAGTCTCCTGAAGCTAAAGACGCTTTCCGCGCCTTGATCCACCATTTTCAGTGTCACCATATCATAGTAGTAGTAAGCTTCTCTGCTAAACTCCCTCGGCGACGTTCTAACATCTGAACCGCCTTCACCAGATTTATCGCCCTTACCCGATAACCGTCCGAATTCTTCTTCCGCGTCACGACCACCGGTACTTGCCTCACTTGACGACCCAAGTGTGGATCTAAGCGGGGTAAAGTCTTCCGCGTCAACAAGAAGCGTAACGTCAAGCAAAGGCGCAAAATCGTAGGTTTTCGTAATCCTCATTAGATTCTTCCCACCCTCTATGAACGGTTCCACCGTAAGTGTGAGCTTCCCAACCACCTGCTTTGTTTCATCCTGGACGATGTACCTGGCTATAAGTGGCTCAAAACCAATCGCCGGATACTTAAAATCCTCACGAAGGTACTTCGCGCTTACCTTGAAAAGCTCAATGCCCTTGTTCTCTTTCAATATCTCAACTATTCGGGCGCCAGGGTCAACGTCCTGCCCAACACGCTCACCCTGCCCACGAACAGCGCGAACAGGTAATGCAGTGATCAAGACTGTCGGGATGAGTCCGCCGAGAAGGATATAAAGGATTATTCTATTCACAACCATCTTCTCAGGTGCACGCTCGGAAGGCAATAATTACTAGAACTCCCAGAGCGACAATGGAACCATATTCCATCACTTTGCGTATGAACACTTCGCCGGATAGGTAGACTTTGGCTCTATCCCTGGTTCCCCGAAAGTCGAATCGCAGAACCTCGCGTTCACCCTCCTGAGAAATTGACCAAGGGTACACCCTCTCTAAGTCAAAAGGAGGTTCCACGGATGAAGGCTCGGGCTCACCAGTAGCTTCTGAATCGCTAACCCCTCCTAACGCTTTTCCATACTCAACAACACTTTCGCCCAAAGTATCATCCCTCCTCTTAAAGTCACGAAAGAGCTTGTCCACGCTTCTCATTCCCTTCTCAGTCTCCACCTGAACGTCCACCGCCCCACTTTTCACCGTTCGCCAGTACTCCGGCATAAGTTTCTTTAGCCTGTCCTCAATCCTTAATCTTTCATCCTCCCCTAGCTCCTCGTCCTTAACCCACTTTAACCTGCCGGCATGGTAAACTTGTTCCAGGGTCATTCCAGATATTCTCTCCCTCAGCCTTTCCTCCCGCCACTTGATAAACTCTCTTATGCCCGGGTTAAGCACTTTGGACAGGTCAATTTGCGTTGATTCCTGCAATGCGAGGACAACCAATCCATCCCTTTCCAGGGCAATGGAGTACAGAAATCCAGCAATCGCGCATAAATACGGATTCTTCACGTCGGCGGAAACCGCTTCCATTTTGAGCATAATGGCGGATTCGTGGTGCTTCCCCAGCTCAAGTAAGCATATGCCGTTCAAGATGTTCACGGTAGAGTCCAGCTGGTCGTTGCTCTTAATCTCTTCCCGCTTCAAAACCTCAAGGGCGGTCTCATAGTCTCCGGAGGCGATGTATGTCTCCGCCATTACTACCCTTAACTCGTCCCTTGGCTTAAACAGCTTAACCAGCTCGTCATAAACGTTTCTCATCTCCTCTATCCTTCCGAGCCTGCCGAGCGCTACCAACAGTAGTAAACTAGCGCCGTAGTAATCGGGATAGACCTGAAAGAAGTGAAACCTGCTAACCCGCGCCATCAACCTGAGCGAAGGCAGGAACCTTCTGATAAGACCACCACATCGCTCCGCATCCTCTCTAGCTTTCGTAAGATGCTCAACGGCGGTGTGATATGCCCCTTCTTCTACATCCAAGACCCCTAGAAGAAAATGGGCGTCACCTTGAGCCCCTTCAGCCTTGAGGGCGGAAGTGAGTAGCCCCCGCGCCTTTTCACGGTCGTAGCCCTGCAATGCTTCCGCTGATTCAAATAACGCCTTTTCACCATTCCTGGAAATTAGAAGAGCCAACCTGGAAACGCCAGAATCAATTATTGCGTCTGCAATTAGGGCGGGATACGTGCAGGGTATTACCGTGTAAGGCAAGCTGTTGAGGCTAAAGTTAACCGATGGATAATCCACCACTTAAATAATACAACAGGAGACCTTCAGAATCACAGAACCTACTCTGTTAAACCAGCAAGGCTAAGCTCGCGACTGCTGTCCCATTTCTCCCCCTAGGTTATAATGTGAAAATGTCGGGTATTTTGATAATGAATTTCAACTCGCAAATGGTAACAAATACGGCTATTGAAGAGGTGAACCAATGACATACGTTATTTGCGAGCCTTGCATTGGCGTTAAGGATAAAGCCTGCGTGGAAGTCTGCCCTGTGGACTGCATCCACGAGGATGACCTTATGCTATATATTGATCCAGTAACCTGCATAGACTGCGGTGTTTGCGTACCCGCCTGCCCGGTGGAAGCAATTTTCCCTGAAGATGAAGTTCCCGATAAGTGGAAGGATTACATTCAGATAAACGTAGACTTCTTCGCAAAGAAAGAGCCCGCCAATGCTCCGTAAATATCCTGGAGATAATCACGTTTTATTAATTTCAAGGTTGAACCACCAACCCTTGAGAAGCTTTCAAGCCAACCAGATGCTTCCTACTTCAGTTTAGTTCAAAAACGATTCTGACGCTGAAGCTCCTACTTTCTCCGCTGACGAGCTCCGGAAATGGAGGAAACGGACTTGCCTTCTTGACCGCGGAGAGCGCGGAATCGTCAAGCTCCGAATAGCCGGATGACTCGTCAATCCGCGCGGAAATTAGGTTTCCACTTCTTGCTAAATTGAAAGAGACCGTGACTTTACCCTCATGTCCAAGCCTTCTTCCCACCGAGGGATACTCTTTATTCTTTTCTATTAACGCGTAAAGGAGCGCGCGATAATCGGATAATGCTTTCTGAATCTCTTCCTGGCTTGGTGGAGGCGAATTTTGCTCCGCAGGTGCGGCTAGCACCTGCCCTTCTCGGGCTTCACCGCTACCGGATAAGCCTTCCCCCTCCCCACTCCAACCTTCCTCAAGACCTTGTTCGTTAGGGGTTCCCGCACCTAGAATCCCTTGAATTTCTTCCTTAGCCCTTGCGGGGGCGGTCGGTGTCTGCGTTACTTCAGGCTTCTTCTTAACAACTGGGCTTCGCTTTGGAACCTCTCTCCGCTTAGGCTTTTCAGGTTCTTTTTCCAGTTCCCTGCCCATCACTCTAGTTTGCGCAAGACGTACCGTTACCCTTTGGTCTTTCCGCGCAATCATAGGCTTGACGCCGACCAGGGATAGAGCGGTAACGTTTATGCCCACGCTTACGATGAGGAAGAGAAGTCTTGGAAGAACTTGCTTCAGTCCTGCCTCACCTCCAGTTCAACGTTTTTCACCGGTGATACCCTTACCATATCAATCACGTTTACAATCGTCTCAATGGGCACGCTCCTGTCCGACCTAACGCGCACTCCAATCACCTTACTAGGGTTGAGACCTTGGAGTTCGTCTTGAAGTTCGCTGGCAGTCACTCGTCTACCTTCAAAGTAGAACGCGCCTTCTCTCGTAATAGTAACCGCAACCGCCTTCCTCTCAGACCGCGTCGCGGACTGGCTCTTTGGAAGCTCAATTTTTATGCTCGGCGTAATGTAGGTGCTTACGAGCATAAAGAAAATCAGGAGCGTGAAGATCAGGTCAACTAAGGGAGCAATCATTATTGACGGCGAACCGTTCCGAAACCTTCTTGAAGCGATGTTATTCATCCTAAACTAGATTACCTCAATCCCTTCCTTCCTAAATTCATCCACGAGCCTGCTTATGGCAATGAATAGATCACGTTCATAATGGGTAAGGCGAGATGAAAAGTAGTTATGCGCAATTAGGACCGGGATGCCGACAACAAGCCCAGCTACCGTAGTGAGCAGAGCTTCCCAGATACCGCCCGCCAAATCCGCTGGCGTAACCTGCCCGCCTAGGCTCTCAATGGTCGTGAAAACGCGCACCAAGCCCGTTATAGTTCCAAGAAGCCCAAATAGTGGAGCGGTCTGCGCTATAACTGAGAGAGTCGTCAAACCTCGCTCCGCGTCCTGCAAATCCCTCTCCGCGGTTAGCTGGATTAGCCCAGCGTTTATTCTTCGGTCGTTGTAGGCGGACTTAAGCGCTTCAATGGTCCGATTAGAGTAGCGGACGTTCAGCAAATCCTCCCCGCTTTTCATCCGATTCATCCCGCTTCTGCATCGCCTCAAGAAGAAGTAGAAATAGACGGTCCGCTCCAGTACGAAATAAACGCCGACAACGGACTCAAAGAGTATCACCCAAATGAAGAATCCGCCTTTCTCTAAGATTTCAAACATTGAGCCAAAACAAGTTTACAGGTTTGCCTCGTAGCTAATGAAGAATTCCCTACCGGGCTTTGGAGCATACCTTCGGTTGACGCGGTCGGTCAGGTTCCTAACGTTAAACATCCATTTTCCCCTACCCGTCTTTTTAACGAGATTTAAATCAAGGGTAGTGTATCCTGGTGCCAACCTAGTATTCTCTATGGACGTGTACTGCGGCGAGACCAACGTATTCACAAGCTCTAGTTCGTAGGTTGGCGAGAATTTCCAAAGAACCGAGAGAATTCCCCGGTAGCGAGGATTCTGTGGAAGCAGGTTCCCAGTATCTTCGTCCTTAGCGACCGTATACGTTTGGTCTAGGCTGAAAGTTACCACCTCAGATGGCTTGTATGAAACGGTAAGCGTCGCCCCCTTGCTTTTCGCGTTCGCTACGTTAATCTCCTTGAAAACCAGAGGACTGTCTGATACCTCCGTAGGAATAATCATCCCGTTAACATCCGCGTAAAACAAACTCAAATCCGCGAAGAATTTGCGCCCCCGCGTGTACGAACCAGCCGCATAAAAGCTATCCACAGTCTCCGGAGTTAGAAGTGGATTTCCTCTCACCGTGTAACCGAATGGCGAGTTAAACTCAAAGTACAGTTCCTTCAAACTAGGAGCGCGAAACCCTCTACCGTAGCCGATTCTCATGTCAAAATCGCCACTTCTTCGCCAATAAGAAACCTTAGGTGAAAATTCGCTCCCGAAGCTCTGATGCTCGTCCAGTCGGATACCCAGCGACAAAGACGTGTCCGAGCTAATGAAATTCTCGTAGTTCACGAAAAACGAATTGAGCCAGTAAGACGCCCGGGTTACGAGGATTCTCGGAGAATTTATGTGCTCCTTGCTCCTCACCGCCCCAATCTGGAGAAAGAATTCCTCCCCGTAGGTCTTGTAGGCTAGCTCTGTATCGCTTATTTCATCCCTGAATCTATCCTCAGTTAGGTTGTTCGGATCAATGTTGACCAGGAATGTCCTGACGCTATGTCCATAACTGCTTACACCGTGGGTGAATGTGAGTTCGGATCTTGAAGAAAGCTTGCGATTTATCGCTAAAGACGCGTCAAGCCTCTCAGTATCAAACTCGCCCCTGCGGGAAAGTCCGCCAAAAGTGGTCTGGACGTTGTGATTGCTTTCGTCAAAAAAGCCCCCGTTGAGGGAAATCTCGCTATTACCAGAAACCCTCGCCAGGAGCCTTGCCTTGAAGTAATGGTTCAGATATGCATCCCCATCCGTCTCCGCGTTGAGATTATTGAGGTCAAAGCTGGAGCGCTGAGCACGCCTGTACGCAAAGAAATAGTCAAACGACTTGGCTTTCCCTCCAAGCTCAAGGGTTTGAGAATTGAATCCGTTGCTCCCGCCGCGTGAGATTTGGCTAAGTTCCAGCTTATTCTTAGGTTTCCTCGTAATGATATTGACGACACCCGCAACCGCGCCGGTCCCGTAAAGCGTAGCCAGAGGTCCTCTAATAACCTCAATTCTCTCAACGCCCAGAAGCGGGATTTGGCTTGCATCTATCTTCTCGTCAATCCTTCCCGCCACCCGCCGACCGTCAATGAGAATCAGCGTGAACTTCGGGTTTAATCCGAGAAGCGAGAGTGCGTTTCCTCCGAAGAACTCTTGAATGTTGAACGTGCTCTTGCGGGAAAGTCCTGTCAAATCCTCCAAAGCGGAACGTTCAAGCTCCTCCGGCTTGATAATAACCTTTGGAGTCGGCTCCGGCGAATACACACCTGCAAGCTCCTCCTCTTCAACCTTTATCTCACCTATTTCAGTGTCGCCCTCAACCTTCGCCTTTTTTGCCTCATCTGAATCTCCTTCATTCTGGGGGTCCTGTTCTTCGGTTTCCACTTCTGAATCCTGACTTCCCCCGCTGTCTTCATCATCCTTCCCTTGCTGAGCGTCGTTATCGGATACATCCTGCTTTCCAGACGCATCGTTGGAGGAAACTGACGCGGGCGGAGGAAGGCTTCCCACCTCCGCCCACGAAACGGTCATTACAGCGAATGTCGCTGTTAAGAGGAACAAAATCAACAAGAAACCACGCATCAACCGAAGTGGTTAACGGTTACTCCAGTTCTGACGTATCCCCCACGAAATCAACGCCAGTTGCACTGGGCGTCACTTCGTTAATTACCACCGCTCCATCGTAACCGCCGAAGTAATCAGCCTCGTGAGTAGCGAAGTCGTAAGTGAAAATCGTTACAATGTAGCTTCCGTAAGGAACGTTAGGAATAGTGTAGGGAATCTCCCCGCCCACTACGTCTTCCGCGGTTACTTCAACCTGAGCCTTCGGGGGTCCAGGACTTGTCGCGTCTATCGCGGCAATCCAGACACTTTTATCCGCTGGGAAATCCCCAATCAGCGTCACCGTGCCCGAGATGGATCCGGCGGGAGCTGGCGGAGCGGGCCATTCAATCGTGAAATCGTACTGTTTCGCGGGTTCATCCTGCGTAAGTGTTATTGAAGTTGGAGCGAGCAAACGAATAGGTGCCTGGGCTTCCGGGTCTTCCGGGTCAGGATTAAAGCTAACGGAAACGCCGAGCTGGTAGGTTCCAAAGTCTAGCCCAGTAAATTCAAAGGCGTGAAAACCTCTATCTATGTCCGACTGGGGGATGGAGTAGAACTGATAGGCGGAACCTCCCCCTGGTGGAAATATTGCCATAAACGCTTCAGCACCTGCGGTCAGCTCGCCAGTAAACTGAACCGTTCCCCGCACAAGCGCCTTAAGCGTCGGAAGAGGAGTCGGCCCGCGCCCACCACTCCCACCGCACGCACTGGAGATAAGTATTACACCCGCTACCAAGGGCAATAATGCTCTTTTCATCATAAAGTATTTCCTCCTTTGGTTTACAGATTCTAAGGATACCAACAGGCGATACCGCCTTCTCATGGTGAAGAATATCACAAGTTCCAAGAAACGTCAATACTTATACTCAGAACAAGTTTCATTGGCGGTTGCCTGTAGAAGTAGCAGAGAGAGTATATTGGGGAGACTTCTCCGTTATTGTAATATGATTTTGAGTGCGTCCAAGGAGAACAGCGGGCGGAAAAGAATTTCGGAAGAAACGCTTTCGTGACCTACGAAAGGGCAAAAGGTATATCACTCCGATTCTCGTAGTCATTTCCATTCTGATTGCCATATTCCTCATCCGCTTAATGGCCTACGCGCTAGGTGTGGGAACGACAATTGATACAGTCCTCACCAATTCCGCTTCACTCGGAGTTGAAGGGGCGGAGCGTGGAGCGCGCGGATTGGTAAGCATACTTGAAATCTTCAGGCTTCCCAGTCACTTGAAAAGGGAAAGTAAGCTTGAAGGCGAAGTAGCCCTGCTTAATTCAATAGTGGAGGAACTGGAAGAAGTGAGGGTGGAGAACGCAGAGTTGAGGGAACTTAATTCCCTTAAGTCCGCACCTCAATTCAACAGAGTTTTTGCCGAGGTTGTGGGGAGAAGCCCGGATCTATGGTTTGACGCAATCGTAATCAATCGCGGTAGCTCTTCTGGAATTGGGGTAAAAGATTTGGTCGTCAACAGCAATGGGCTAGTCGGCGAGATAATGGAAGTTGGTGGAAGTTACTCCAAGGTTAGGCTGCTTACTAACATTGATTTCGCTATCTCCGCGGTTACTAAACTATCTAGAACTCAGGGAATAGTCAGAGGGCAAGGTCCCGGCACGCTTAAACTTGACTACATCCCGGCTGAGGCTGAGATACATCTTCAAGAGAAGGTCCTTACCCTCGGCATTGGACAAAGCGACGAAGACGCACGTCCCGCGGGAATCCTACTGGGCTACGTTTCTAAGATCAGAAAAGTGCCGGGGCTAACCACGCTGGAGGTCACCGTTGAACCTGCCATCGGAGCAAGAGGTTTTAGAAGCGTCCTCGTATTAACCAGGAAATAGGAGAAATATTTGAAGGCTCGTGATGCGATAAACGCGCTGGGGTTCTTGGGAGCTGTATTCCTACAGCTACTGATGCTTGTATACTACCCATACTTTGCCAGAAGTTTTGATGTGGTCTTGATTTTCCTGGTCCTGCTGGGCGTCATGGGCAAAACGGAAGCCTGCCTCGCCTTCGCGTTATTTTCAGGACTGCTCTTTGATCTTTATTCTCCGCTGACGTTTCTAAATTCCTTTATTTACCTTAGCGTCGCCCTTGTCGTATGCTACTTGATCCCTCGCAACTTTCTCGCCTACGGAACAATCATCTTCCTGGTATTCGTATCTGCGCTCATTTTCAGGGTGGTTTCCAGTTACTTGTTAGTTTCAATCACTTTTATTCGCCTCCCGGCGAGTTTCTTGTTAGAGTTAAGTCTGGTAGGAGTTCTCACCTACGTAACAGTGTCGTTTCTGATTTCACTCAGAATGGATCGGATCCTTGGAGAGAAGAACATTGCTAAATAGAACGCTTAAAGACGCCACCCTAAGGTATACGAGGGAACAGGTTTTTCTGGTATGCGTACTGGTGCTGTTTGCTCTCCTCGTCTTCAGACTAGCCCAGCTTCAACTCGTCTCTCACAGAAAGTACTTGGCGCGCGCGGTTGGCAATAAAGTTCAGGTTGTGCGCATACCTCCTCCCCGTGGCGAGATTTTTGACAGAAGCGGGGCTCCCCTCGCTCTGAACAAGCCTTCATTCGCACTCAAGTACTTTTTTACAGGGGAACCTTCCTCATATAGCAACCGAAACGTGGAGGACAAGAGTCATTCGGGCATACCCACGGATGATGAACGGGTAATCTCCACCGTCGCGAAAACGCTTGGCGTTTCTGAAACGGAGCTACTCAAGGACGCAGAAAAACAAAGAAAGCTTCTCTACTCCTACCAGCCCGCAACCTTAGAGGAAGGGCTGGAGATCAAGGAACTTGCCTATATAGAAGAAAACCGCGAAAAGTTTCCAGGAATCTTCATTGAAGCAAACAACTACATCCGTAGGTACCCTTTGGGAGAAGCGGGGGCGCACCTCATTGGTTACGTAGGAAAGCCGACCAAGGAGGAAATTGAGAGAAGCGCAATTGGTCTCTCCGCGGAGGATCTAATAGGAAAGGAAGGAATTGAAAGAACTTTCAACGACGTGCTGAGGGGAACGCCAGGCGAGCGCTTGATTGAAGTTGATAAGAACAGGCGTTTCCGCGGTGAGCTCAGACTAAACCCCCCGGTCAAAGGCAAAGACATCTATTTGACTATTGACTCCAATATTCAAAAAAAAGCAAGTGAGCTTATAGGTGAACGACCTGGTGCCATTATCGTAATGAAACCAGATACAGGAGAGGTACTCGCCCTCGTCAGTTCACCGTCCTATGATCCAAATCGGTTCCGGGAAAAAGGAGGCTCCGCCTACCTAGAATCTATACTCTCCGCGAAGCAATATCCACCTATGCTTAACCGCGCTCTCGGCAACGCCTACGCACCCGGTTCGGTGGTGAAACCCGCCATCCTGTTGCGGGCACTTGAAGTAGGAAAGGTTTCAGAAGGAACAACGTTCTTCTGCACGGGCAAACTGGAAGTAGGAAACAGGACATTCTACTGCTGGCTAAGGAGCGGACACGGCGCGGTCAACCTAATTGATGCCCTCGGAAAGTCCTGCGACGTCGCTTTTTACCAAATAGGTCTTAAGCTCGGTCCCATTCAACTAGAAAGCGCACTCAGGGAATTGGGCTTTGGCAGAACTACCGGCGTCTCTTTACCCGGGGAGGCGGAAGGTATCGTTCCTAATCCTACCTGGAAGAGAAAGCACTACTCGGGCGAGCCATACGAGGAGGTGGACAGGATTTGGTACGATGGGGATACCGCCAACCTTGCCATTGGGCAGGGCTTCCTCCTTGCAACTCCACTACAAGTGCTGGAAATGGTTAACGTCATCGCAAACGACGGCAAATGGATATCACCCGTCCTCATAAAGGGAATTAGGGAGGGAGACAAAATCCTTTCAATTGCACAGCCAAGACGAACAAACCTAAACCCCAGTTCAAAGTACTTAGAGATAGTCAAGGGTGGGCTTAGAAGAACCTCCCAGTTGGGGGGAACTGCGGAAAAGATTCCCGCGAATCTCAAGTTAGCCGGCAAAACAGGGACTGCGGAGACTTGGAAGGGCGAGCCCCACAGCTGGTTCGCAGGTTATATGCCCTTTGATGACCCCAGTGTCTCCTTCGTTATTTTCCTAGAAAACGGAGGTTCATCCCTTGAAAACGCGGTTCCCGTAGCTAAGGAACTGGCAAAATTCTTGAATGACTACCTCGGAGGATAAGTAGTAGGTAGAAACTCCAGCAAAGGGGATTTGGTAGCATAAGTGCGAGAGTATTCGTTTATCCTATAGAATACTTAGGAGTAATGGCTCTGCGAATATTCAATACCCTGACGAGAAAACTGGAGGAATTCTCTCCCCTCAAGCACAACTACGTCAGAATCTACGTCTGCGGGCTAACCGTTTACGACTTTATGCATATTGGGCATGCCAGAACGTACCTGTTCTGGGACGTTCTTAGGCGCTATCTGGATTTACTAGGCTATGACTTATGCATAGTGATCAATAACACGGACATTGAAGATAAGATAATAACCAGGAGCAACGAGCTTGGCACTTCATTTAGGGAACTCGCGGAGTTCTTCACGAATGCGTTTTACGAAGACCTAAGAACTCTGGGCGCCCTACCCTACACCATCACCTGCAATGCCACTGATTTCATCCCTCAAATGATTGAAACAATTCGGCGAATTATTGAAAACGGCTACGGTTACGTGATTGACGGGGACGTTTTTTACTCGGTGGAGAGATTCCCAAGCTACGGAAAGCTCTCCGGGTTCACACTGGATGACCTAATTGCTGGCGCCCGAGTTGAAGTTGACGCGCGTAAGCGCCATCCTGCGGATTTTGCCCTCTGGAAATCCGCAAAACCTGGAGAGCCTTACTGGGAAAGCCCGTGGGGAAACGGAAGACCGGGCTGGCATATTGAGTGCTCAACGATGGCGTATCACTTCTTTGAAGGAACTTACGACATAAAGGGAGGGGGCGTAGACAACTTGTTCCCTCACCACGAGAACGAAATTGCCCAGACCTACTCAGCTTACCACATTGACCTAGCGAGATTCTTTATGCATCCCGAGCACCTTCTAGTTGAAGGCACAAAAATGAGCAAGTCACTTGGGAATTTCATTACCGTACGCGAGGTACTGAAGGATTGGAAGCCGGCGGAAGTAAGGCTATACTTCCTAGGTACACACTACCGGTCGCAAATGAATTTCACCCGCGAAGGAATCTCCGCGGCTAAAGAAGGACTTTCCAGAATTAACCAGTTCAGGATGATTGCACGGCGATCTTTGGGAGAGCAGGTTAGAGCCAACGAAGACGTCTTAGAGTTCTCTCAAATGAGAAAGGATTCAGCCTTTGCAAATCTTGCGAGGAAGCTTGAGGATGGATTCATCCAGGCTATGGATGACGACCTAAACACACCCAAAGCCTTGGGCGAGCTCCACATGTTCATAAGCGATTCTTATAAGCAAGGGCTAGAGGCAACGGAGGATAAGCTGGGGCTGAAGTACGCCTATTTGAAATTTGAAACGATCGCTGGCGTTCTTGGGATCGGTTACGACCTCTGCTTGACAACGACCGCCAAAACTTGGGAAAATAGTAGGGTAGCGAACCTCGTGGAAAGAATCATCGCTAGGAGGGAAAGGGCTCGGGCGGACAGGGACTTCAAGACCGCCGATGAACTGCGGGAGGAACTCAAGGAGGCGGGGATTGAATTGGAGGATACTCCAAACGGAACGAGGTGGCGCTTTCGAAATGATTAGAGGCGAAACTGGGATCTCCTAAAGAGGCGTTAGATGATTAACTACTATAAGACAAAAGGAGTGTTTGTCCTTGAGCTCTCGGATGAAGTCACCCTGACCACTCTTGCCAGCATAAGAAGCCTAATTGACGGTTTGAACATACGCCAGTACCAGAAGGTCGTAATTGACCTAAGCAAGGTCTCATTTTTTGATAGTTCGGGGATGGGCTACTTGGTTATACTAATCAAGGATGTTAAGCAAGCCCAAGGCAGAGTAGCTCTATCAGGTCCAAAATCAATTGTCAAGAAGCTTCTCACATCCATCAAGGTGGACAAGTTCGTGGACATATACGAAACGACCGACATCGCGGTGGAAGCGCTGGAAAAGGATTAGCGGGTAACCGCTATGACTACCTCCCTTCCTATCCCAGTTGGGCGCTACTATCTATCCCAATAAGGGTCTGTCAACAGAGGCTTCCCACACCCCCTATTATTGAATGTGTGTATAGGTTCCGCAAAATCCCCACAGGCGTCTCAGAATTGGTGGTTTGCCTTGACACCATCTTAGTAGCCCCACTGGATGTGATTAACAGAAGTTCTCCCGTTGCAGTTGCAGGGGAAAATTGTAATTCCGCGACGCCACGGACGCGTTTCTTGCTTCTCACTTCGTATGCGGAAGTAGAACAGCTATTAACACAGGCGGATTCATCAGCAATGAAGAAAGGAGGAAACCCCGTAGCGAAATTATACGGGGATGTCGCACCACCCGTCTCACGCAAAACTAGGTTTGCCCTCAAATGCTCTCGCCTATTCTCAGTTCTTCCCTAACGTGCTCTTCCCTAAACTCAATTGCCAAAACGTCAATGCCAGTTTCCGCCAAATAGTTCATCACGGGTTCAATGCTGTCTTTGAGTTCAAGGACAAGGGCATTTTCCAGCACCGCCTTCAATTGAAAGTAGGGATTATCTGCCTCAATTCGGGAGTGCCGATAGAAGTACTCCCCACACCGCACAACTACAATTCTTGCCCTCTTCTCTGGTTCTGCTCCCAGTTCCTCTGATGCCTGTTCCAACCGCTTTACCTTGTTTTCATCTTCCCCGATTGCTTTGCCTAAGGTTTCAATCTTCCCGTCCTTTAGGAGAAAGACTTCGGAAAATCTATCCATATAGCCAAAGAAGCGGGAGGACGATACTAGAGTGAAAGACTCGCCACTTATAAGGCGGGTTTCAAGATTCTGTAACGCTCGTCGGACGGAGGTAAAACTGAAAGTCCTGAAAACATCATCAATGAACAGGTAATTGGGTTCCCCCATTAACGCGAGGGCAAGCTCCAGCTCAAGTAGCTCCGAGGTTGACAGTTGGTCAGGCGACCGGTGGGCAAGCTCGCTGAATTCTAGAGGAAGACTATAACCTTGACAAAAAGCCTTGAAGCTTTTCTTCACGCCGAGAGCCTCCGCCCGGATTTTATAGATAGTTCCTATTGGTAAGTTAATGTCCCTTGTAAAGGAATCCCTCACGATTTCGAGGCTTGGCAGGTCCCTGCCGAAAAGCTTGTAGAGTTGGCAGTCACCTAGAAACACTTTCCCCCGCTTGGGCTTTAACCTTCCACTAAGGACGCCGAAGAGTGTGCTCTTACCGCTCGCGTTAGGTCCTAAGATCAGGTAAATGCCGGGCTTTTCCAGGGTAAGTGAGAGGTCCTCAAAGATAATTTGGCGTCCGAAGGCGACCGTGACACCTTCAATTCTGAGCATAGCGGAATTATAGCATTGGCGCGGTTAGCGAAGATTTGGTCGAGGCACGTGACCACCCTCAACGCAGGTATACTGGCAACTTGTCCCTTTCGATCAGCCGAAACTCCATACCTCCGATGCTGAATCTCAAGTAGCTTCTAACCTCGTAAAGCTCCGGTTCAAAATACGCTTCCCCAATCAAACGCCCGCTGTCTCCGTCAAAGTACATTGCGTAGCCTTGATATCGAAATAGAAGCGTGTAATAGTCATCCCTCGTAACGTAGTAAAGTTCGTAGGGATAGGGAGTAACGCCTAGAATCTGGTTAAGGTAAGTTGCTAAGGTCCCCATGCGGTAATCGGAAAAAACGAAAATCTTAGACACCACCGCGGTCAGGGGCAGATTCCCCTCGAATCGCTGCTTGCCGAACTTCCTACTTCGCCTGAATTCAACGTAGATGTTATGCCTATCGGGCAAGGGGTCGTGCCAATCGTTTAGTTCGTAGTAGAAATAGCGATTATTGACGATGTACTTCGGATAACCGTATCTTTCCAGAATCTCCTCTAGGGTCGTGGTACCGGGCTCCATACCATCAAACACCTTGACGAGATTCTTATTGTAGTAAGGCGGAAACGGGTTGTAAAAATAGGGGTAGTAGGGGGACTCCCTAACTCTTCCGTAGCTGTCAACGGGAAGGAGGAAGGCGGAACTAACCCCAACTAAGCAGGCTAGGAACAGAATTTTTAGCTTAGCTTTCACAGTAAAATTATACCCGCAACCTGAAGTTTTCCGACGCGTTTCAGACGTCGCCCACTCCTTCTCACAGTTACCGCTCATCCCTTATTCCCTTGTGCAAGGTGGGTATTAGCAAATGCTAAAATGCGGTTAAATGCGAATAGGGCTTGATGGACAAGCGCTCGTCGGGGGAATCCCCACAGGTTTCGGCGTGTATGCTCATCTGCTCTTGAACGCCCTTGAAAGTCTTCATCGGGAGGGGAATCTGGATTACGTTACATTCAAGCCTGTCCCCGAGGACCGTCCCCTGGGAAGAGTGATGGATAGACTGCTTTGGGAGCGCCTACATCTGCCGAGAATGATTCAAAAGGAGTTAGCTACGGGCGGGCTAGACCTGTTCCATTCGCCATGCCTCGGCGCCCCACATCCGCTTGGAGCGCCACTAATCGTTACAATCCACGACCTCATCCTTGTTAAGCGTCCACCTTTAGGAGCGTTCGCCCGCTACTACTTCACCCGCTTAATACCGGCTGGATGGAAAAGGGCGCTTCGCATACTCACCGACTCAGATACCTCCAAGACGGAGGTGGTGGAATACTTAGGCGTTTCTTCTGATAGTGTCAGCGTAATTCCCCTTTACTCGCGCTTCTCTGAAACTGAGGACGGTGAAGCGGAGGGGTTTCCTCAGACCCGGGCGAGAAGTGCGCAAGCTCCACCTTTTACTCTGCTTGTCGTTGGATCCTTTGAGCCGAGGAAGAACCACGAACTTATTCTCAGAGCCTTCAGTTATCTCAAGAAGGACGTAGCGGATTCGTGCAGACTCTCATTAATTGGGTTAAGCAGTAGCGGTAAAGAAAAGCTTTTCACGCTCGCCAGGGAGCTTGGGATCACCAACAAGGTTGAGTTAACCGGTTATGTTGAAAGCCTCAAGTTAAGGAATGCCTACAAGAATGCGTTCCTTCTCATTTCCGCAAGCAAAGAAGAGGGCTTTGACCTACCGCCACTGGAAGCTATGAGCTTGGGATGCCCCGCACTCCTTTCCAACATTCCCGTCCACGAGGAGATCTACAGAGCGCCCGTTTCAGCGCAGGTTGACCAAGACCCGGAAGGAGGTGGAAAGAACGCCGGTTTCTTCTCCCCCGATTCTTCTGAAGAATTGGCGAATCTCTTGGAGCGCGCAGTGGAGGATGAAAGTTTCTATAAAAGCCTTAGCCAGCGTGCGAAAGCGCTCTCCTTGGTCTACTCCAAGACCGCCTTCATGGAGAAGCTTCTCAGGGTTTACCGTGATAGCCTCAGGGGCGAATGAGAAGGTTTACAGGTTGGTGGTAGTTCCTCCAGTTGAACCTTACTCGGTTATGGAAACTCCGGTTACCTCTGCTATCGCCTTAAGTCCTGACATTAATTGGCTGATATTCTCCTTATCCGCGGGCCGTGTCAACCGAACCTCAATCAAGGTTCTTCCGTCCATCTGGCGCTCGGTGGTGATTTCTCCGAGGTCAAAGTCATAGCCAAGAACTTCCCTGATTACCCTTGAAGTTACTTCCCCGCCTCCAATATGCCTGATCTCAATAGTGGACGCCCTACGGATGCCGAGGACCTTGTCCATATTAACGAAGAAAAGCACAAGAACAATCGCCACCGCAACAATTGAAGCGAAGTAAAAGCCTGCGCCAATCGCCAAGCCAACCCCAGCCACGAACCAGAGACTAGCCGCGGTTGTCAGCCCACGAACGATGCTTCCCTGCCTAATTATCGTTCCCGCGCCAAGAAATCCCATACCGGAGATAACCTGCGCTGCAATTCTCGCCGGGTCAAACCACTGCCCCGCGTAGATGCCTGAAATGTGGATTGAAAGTAGCATCATCAATGCGGAAGCCACGCAAACTATCATATGAGTTCTCAATCCGGCGGGTTTTTCCGCACGTTCACGTTCGTAACCGAGAACTCCACCAAGCACCGCCGACGCGATTATCCTCACAACAATCTCCCAAATACTTATCTCCACAAGTCTATTGTATAACAGCTAGGTTTTCCCTTGAGCCGAGGTGGAAAGCCCTTGAGCTCACGACCGCGGGCTGACTCCCAAATAAATAGGCTATTTGCGTCAAAAGCTGAATACGGTGGTAAAATAATGTATTCACAGACTTGGGAGTGAAGTTATGCGCGGTTCACGAGGAATTATCATTTTGCTTATTGGCGTTCTCTTATCCGCATCCTGCGCGGGGAACGAGAAGCTTGCCTCCCCCAGACCAATTGATTTGAGCGAGAAGTTTACTTCGCTCGGCGGATTCTACAGTGTCGTTTCAGACGAAGGTAGCATCAAGGATTCGCCGGGGAATGGATTTGTGACCAGGGACAGCGTTGACCCGGCAACCGGTCGCGTAAAGGTTACAGTCTTCGCGGAAGATGCCAACAATCTGAAGGTTGCTCTTATTAAGCTTACCTTCCCCGCCGAATCCTACCACTTTGTAGAAGCGGTTTATCTCGGCGGACTCGGAGGTGAAAGTGAAGCCATCTCACTTGCGGTTCAATATGAGGACGCGGTTTACATGGGTGCGGCAATCATCCACTTTGACGAAAAGGAGGGGAAAAACGGGGCTGTTTACCTCTTTGAGGTGACCTTCGCCCCCGGTGCCCAAAGAACCGTCTCCTACAGCTCTGGCGACTCGCGAGCGGCGCCGACCGGCGCGTTTAACGCGGTCACCATAACTGGGAATATAGATGAAAACAACATAGTTCACCTTAGCTGGTACGAAAGGAACTCCGGTGATGGAAACAACGACAGCAACGTGAACATCAGCGATATTACGCCAATCGCTCAATTCTTCTTCTCTACCGGCTTTGACCCCAACTCACCGAACGGGTTGGCGGACTATAACGGCGATGGCATTATCAATATTCAGGAGATTGCAAGGCTCGCGGAGACCTTCTTCACGAATCTTTCAGGGTATGATGTTGAGTTCTCCACTGACGGCGGGCAGAATTGGCAGAAAATCCCCCATCCAGGTGATACGCAACCTACTCTTGTGCGTAGCGAATTATTCGGAACCCCATCAAGCACTCTGGGTAGGCTAGAGTGGACTTACGATTCTGAGCCAGTTGAGGGAACTTATACTTATAGAGTTGTTCCCCGGGCGAACAACGGCGATGAGGGAGTCCCCTCAGAGAATACGTTGGAGTTTACCGGCATTGTTCAGTTTGAGGAGGTACAGATAGAACTGCCGGATGGGCATCCGGGTTATCTCCTTATAACGGAGGAGGCGATTGATGAAGTCGTTGGAAATGAGCAGGAGTTCGTCCTGGCAAGCGTCCAGCTCTCCGCAATGGGCAAGCCAGTAGGAGGCACTGAGTTCGTGGACGGTACAGAGCGGGTCAACTGGATGATAACAGCTTCGCCCAACTCAGCTCAAATCGCCAACACAAGCCCCGGGAAAGGGCTACTGACCGCGAAGGACATTGGCGTTGTGACCGTTTTCGCGTTTGATCCGGACGATATACTAGCGAGTGACGCCTTGGAGGTTCCGATTTACGCCATAAGCGCAATTGAGCTTAAAGAACAGAGTCAGACTGAACCAGCGAACGTAACAGTTCCAAAAGGCGGAGTAGTTGATTTTATCGCAACGGGAATATTTGATGATAACGATTCCGACGCAGAAGACACGCTCAGGGTTGACTTAACGCCCTACGTGGGTTGGATAGTTCAGCGACCCGTCACTGGCTACGATGGCAATAATAATCCCATATATGAGACGGGGACGTTTTACGTGGATACGGTAAACGGAAGGATATTCACGCAGGCGGGTGACGCTGAAATACAAAGCGGATTCCGCGCGTTCGTCTCAACCGTCTTTCCACCGTTGGAGGAGCAGGTAACGATTGGTGACGGTCACCGCCCGGTCAGCAACACAATTACCATTACTATTCAGTAGCTCGTTATAACCCAACTCAACTTGCAATGGGACATTGGAACCTGAATGAAGAGCGTTCGCCCCTCTCCGCCTATAGTGCTCACCGGATGGAAGATACCTAAACTATTCCCAACGTTGTCTCCGCTATTTCGGTTCAAGACGAAACCTTCTTCACGCGATATAATCACAGAGGACGCGAAAAAGTCTTTGCAGGTCGTTGGAATGAACCTTGATTAACTTCTTCTACAACAAACCGCTTTTGAGGCTCGTGGAGTTCCTGCTCTTCGTCTGCCTCGCGGTCGCAGGCTACCTATACCTCAACGCTTCCTTCAGCAAACTAGGAACGCAAGGACTCCTGGACGCAATAGCCATCTACTCCTTTATCGTCGCTGGGTTCTTATTCATTCTCATTTCAGAGGTTGCGGATAGCTACTACTTCCGCGCCCTTTCGTCCCTCGTAACTTTGGTTGGAATGTTCATCGCCTTCTACTTTATCTTCACGATTGACGCTCCCCATCTTGACCCAGGCTTTATGAGCGTCTCCTTAATCGCCTTTATCCTTGGTATGGCGTTTGCCCTGGCATTCCTTATAATCGTTTTGGGAAGGCTCGTTGCGGAGAAGATAAGAACGTCATTGGTTGCGAGGATCGTAGAAACGGAGGCTAAACCCCCTATAAGCATGCCCGCTGAACCTGCCAAAGTGAGGGCAGAGGCAGAATCTCTAGATTCGGTATTTGGAGCTGAGGAGCCTGCACCGGTTTCAACCCTCTCGCCAGCGAAAGAGCTTGGTATCGGCTCAATTCTCACCTGCGTCGGTGGCCCGCACCTGGGCGAGGATTATCGACTGAAGGACGGGGAGAATACTATCGGTAGAACCGAAGGGGATATCCTACTGGCAAAGGACCCGCAGGTTTCCCGCAGGCACGCGATTATTACACTCTTCCAAGGCAGGATAACCGTTACAGACTTGGGAAGCACCAACGGCACCTGGGTGAACGGCGTGCGGGTGACGGAGTCACCCTTTAAGCCCGGGGATGTCCTTTCGCTTGGCCAATCCCGCTTCACCGTGAAGCAGGAAAAGTTCCAGAACTAGATTCCCGAGACGACAGCTTCAAAGCGCGGGGCTATGTTTGGACGCTATAACATTTAGAAGCTCGTCTTTGCTGACGGTCGCAAGACCGAGCTTGCCGACTACGATGCCAGCGCAGATATTTGCGAGCTTGGCGGACGTAATTAAGTCTGCCCCGGCGGAGAGGGCGAGAGCAAGGGTCGCGCATACGGTGTCACCCGCTCCCACCACATCGTAGACTTCAACGCGTTCCGCCGGAACTACTAAACCAGAGTCATTCTCCAGCAGGAAGATTCCGTCCGCGCCCGCAGTTATCATCACCGCCCCCACTGAAAGCTGCTCCCTTATCCATCTGGCGGATCTTTCAAGAGAATCGGACTCAACGCGGTTGATCCCGGCACTTCTCAAGGCTTCGTCCCGGTTAGGCGTGATAAGGTCAATGCCCTTGAAGAGCGGAAGGTTAGCTGGCTTGGGGTCGCAGATTACCTTCTTACTAACCTGCTTGAAGAGGTCAATTGCCTTGCGCGTCAGGGACGGGGTAAGCACGCCCTTTGCATAGTCGGAAATTACTAGAATGTCACAGATGGAAGATGCCCGCTCCAAGGCACTCGCGATTGTACCCTCAAATCTATCCTCTATTGGATCTGTTATCTCGCTATCTATCCTCAATAGGTGCTGACTAGCGGACATTACACGCGTTTTAAGAGTAGTAATCCTTGAGTCATCAATGAAAACCCCAGATGTATCCGCTCCTAAGCGTTGAAGTTCACTAATGAGGAAGTCGCCGTAGGCATCCTTCCCGACCACCCCGAAAGTTGAAACTCGTCCCCCTAAGGTTAGGACGTTGTGCGCTACGTTCCCAGCCCCTCCCACCTTCAGTCCCTCAGAGCGGACGCGGACAACCGGAACCGGCGCCTCGGGCGATATCCGTTCAACGTCACCGTAAACGAAGCGGTCGCAAATGAGGTCTCCGAGCACCGCCACCCTCGCGTTTGAGAAGGCGTGAACGAGTTCCTGTAGTTCGCCGGTGGATTGCATACCGAGGCTAGGTTGCATAAGAGGTCGCAACTGGTTGACGCTTAACCCGAGCTAAGTAAGCATCCGCAATTTCTTTCACAGCTTCAGGGAGAATCGTTTCCATACAGCAGGGCTTCTTTTTGCATTCCTTCATAAACAGGCTCTGGCATTTAATCTCTCCCGTGACAACGGTGGCGTTTGCTCCAGGGATGGGCCCGCACCTTTCAGGCGGTGTCGGACCAAAGAGGGCGATAACGGGCGTTGAGAGCGCTTGGGCGATATGAATTACGGATGTGTCTGGGCTCAAAACTAAGTCAGCCCTCTTAATTAGGCAGAACAGCTCCCGAAGCGTAGTCTTGCCAACCAGGTTGATTAGGTTGTTGTTCACCGAGTAGATGTGAGACGCGTATTCCTCTTCCCCCGGAGCGCCAACAAGAACAAACGTTACGGAATGAACCGGAAACAGGTCAACGAAACGGTTGATGTGCGAAATGGGCCAGCTTTTTGACTTCCATCCTCCATGGGGGCAGATGATAATCATTGGTGTATCCCGACCATTTAGTAGAGAAGGCAGGAACTGACTGAAGAGATGCTCTGAAAAACTGAAATCAGGAAATACTTCCAGTTTGACAGTACTGGAGGGTATGCCAAATTCCTTAAGAAGTCTAAGGTTTTCATAAACGATATGCTCTTGATTCGTAGAGAGGTCAACCGCGTGCGTCAAAAGACCCTGTCTGAGCTCGCTCTTGTAGCCAACGCGGATTGGAATGCGCGCCAGCATTGCGAGAAGGGCTGAGCCATAGGACTTGTGGAATAGGAACGCGCAGTCAAAGCGATTCCGCCTAATCTGCTTGACCACTTTCATAAAGCCTCTAACGCCCCTATCCATCCCTCGCTTATCGTAAAGGATGAAGTCATCAACTAGCCCAACCTTGAAAATCTCCCGCGCGAAAGGTTGAGCCAGGAGGGTAAGCTTGCATCGCGGATAGGCATCTTTTAGCGCTCGCAGAGACGGCGAAAGCATCACTAAGTCGCCAATCATTGAAAGGTCCACCGCCAAGATACTGCGGAAATCTCGCCCTACCAGAGGTTGATGGGAACCTGCCATAAGCTGAAGGCATATTTTACCAGAAAAACGCTAACCCCACCGATTACCGCGATGCCGTTTACTAGCTCCCTATTCTGAGTAAGGCTTCCAAAGGAGAACCCACGCAAACTAAACGCATTAAGAAAGCTAATTGGGGTGGGGAAAAGCCGAGGGGAACGCTTGAGGTAGCTCCTGAAATCCTCACCAAACCGACGCAAGAGCCACCGCTCCTCCTCCAGGATTACTCTAACGTAGAGGAAGCAAAAAAAGACGAAGCCAATCAACGTGAGAATATAGCTTCCGGACAGGAACCCGAAACCAACCTGGATAAGAATCGTTCCCAGGTAGAGGGGATTCCTGCAAAGCGAGTAAGGACCGGAAGTGGTTAGCGCGATCCCCTTTGAAATGAAGGCGGACGAGTAAAGCCTGAGTAGATAGCCAATAAGAATCAGCGTCAAACCTACGGAGAATTGCGCGGGGCGGAAATTGCCTAAGAAGAGGCAGAGAAGGGGATAGACAAACCCTGCACGAAGACGTAGGCGGGTAAGCGTTAGGTAAAGCCCCGATTTCAACGAATCAAGAGTCAAGTCGGACGCGCCATTCTTAGGAGGTTCCACAGACTGGGTCACTTCCATTCCTCATTCATAAGGATATCAAGGGCATGAAAAAAGCTTGAATATCAGACGCTTTAGCCTCAATAAGAACTAGAAACAATTTCACAAGTCAGTAGCGAATACGACCTAACAGTTTATCTAGGAAGTGGACGAAACTCCAAATTTAGACATTCCGAGAACCTCCAAGAGGTTGGAAACAACTTCATCTAAGCCAAGTTCCGCTCGGACTTCCTTTGCTGACCTTTTCTTGAATGCGGACGCCACTTCAATTATGGAGCGCTCAAGCTGGACGTTTTCGCAAAACCTCGCCAAGCCATTATCCCGAACGTAACCCGCAAAGTATTCAAACTTACTCCTGCGCCTTTTCTTTGGCAGTTGAACGACTACGGGGGTATGACCGGCGAGAATCGCCTCAGAGATCATTGAAATTGAATCCTCGGTTACTATCACCACCTTGGAAAGTTCAAGGAAACCGGGAACGGGATTAAACAGGTCGCTTCTACCCCAAACAACGGTTTCAATCAGGTGGACATTGTCTCGGATTTCTGCCTTTAGCACCTCCTCAACGGCGAGTGGAGTGCGCCTTGAGGTCGTAAGCAGAAGCCTGGCGTCGATCTTCTGCAAGGTTGAAAGCGCCACCCGGAAGGCCTCGAGAATAAGATCAGGCTCCATACTGAAATAAGAGTTCTCCCCGCCAATCAGCATGGAAACGAAGTTTTTACCCTGAAGGTTATCCCACGATTTTCCGCTTCTGAGCTCCAGATTATTGATGCACCGCTTTAGCTCGCCTTCATCAGTGGACGATATCGCGAGAGGAAAGGTAATCAGGTTCCGCGGAACACGCCTTCTCGCTCGGACATCGTGGGAAGGAACGAGTAGCGCCCCAAACCTGGAACAGGGCACGAGTGAGTGACCTAGAAGGTGGACGTGAGGAGCGTTCAACCTATTGGAAATGAGCATTCCGGGAATGGAAGTCAGCGTCCCCGCGGAGATCACGAGTAGGGTTGCCCTGGGGTCGGCGGGTTTTGACGCTGACTGAAGAACCCTCTCCAACTCTGGACGGGGAAAGTAAAGATGAAGAAGCAAGCTCCTCAATGGGAGGGGAATAACGGAGGGTGGAAAGGGATAGAGAACCAGGCGAATAATACTCTCCGTTGGCTGATGAATTCCGGAGACGTTTAGGGTAAGCGAATCCGCCCCAAGAAAATGGGCAAGAGCGCGGGACTGGTTCTCGTGCCCTCGCTTGCCATCAGTAACGATGATAGCCAACATTCGTTGCAGAATAGCTTACATCTCATCACTTTGCTACGCAAGATGGATAATCCTAATGCCTGTGGCAACAACCAGCGTAAATAGCAAACCCAGAACGTTGCCTGAACAGCCAGGCACGGATGCGTGACGGATTATTCTCCGGAGAAAGGTGATTTCTGCGCTGTGATAAACTGAAATGGCGTTATGCCCCCTAGGAGAACTCTCATACGTAACTGGCCTGGCTTTAAGCGCATTGAAGGCGCTCGAGTCGCGCTTACGGTTGGCATCTTTGACGGTTTTCACCGAGGGCACTTCGCGCTGTTCAACGTCGTTCGGGAGGTGGCTGCGGACTTCTCCGGACTCCCCCTCATATTCACCTTTGAAAACCATCCGCTGACGGTCCTTGAGCCTGGAAGGCAGGTATCTTACCTGACCCTGGCAAATGAGAAAACCCATCTCCTACACAGGTTTGGTTTTGAGCACGTGGCATGCTACAGGTTTACGAAGGAATTCTCCCTAATGACCGCGGAGGATTTCTTATCTAGGATCAAGGAGAACTGCGATTTGCGGGCGCTGGTGGTAGGTTACGATGCTAGAATTGGACACGACAGGGTGAATAGTGACGCGGAGTTTCAGGCGTTGGCAAGAAAGGTCGGATTTGAGTTCATCCGAATTGAGGAGGTAAAAGCGGAAGGCAAACCCGTGTCATCCAGGAGAATTCGGGAGGCGGTGAAGGCGGGAGACCTCGCAACCGCCAATGAAGTTCTAGTATATCCCTTCTTCGTGCGAGGAAGGATTCAAGCCGGAAGGGGCGTGGGAGAAAAGCTCTTAAGAATTCCGACTGCAAATCTACTCGTCCCACCCGAGAAGATTCTTCCACCGGAGGGAGTGTATGCGGGAAGTTTCAGGCGCGAGGGAAAACACACACCCTGTGCGCTATTTATATCAAGGGCAAGCTGGCGACCGAAGTTCCTTGAGAAGGCTGAAGACGTAAGCGAAAGGGAGTCCTCTGCCTCTCTGGTAGAGAATTCCTACAGGGTTGTGGAAGGACACGTGATTGGCAGACGCGTTAATCTCAAGGGAACAACCGCAGAATTCATTCTCCTTGAAAGGATACGTAAACTGATGGAATTTGATGATCCGGAAGACCTGAGAAAGGTTATGCTTAACGACATTCAGGACTGCGTGCGGATATTTGACAAGCAGAGGCTCAGGCTCCAGTTCCTGCCGTAAAGAAGTAGGTAACTTGGCAACCAAGTCTGGAGGCTACCCCCCCTCCCCAATGGGCGGACTAAGGACCACCGGTCCGTTGGAAGTAGTTTAGGATGCCACTCGCGACGCCATCCGCTATTAGTTCTTGATATGTAGCATCCTTAAGTTTGCTTTCCTCGTAGGCGTTGGTCATAAAGCCAACTTCAACGAGTACTGCGGGAACAGCGGTTTCCCGAAGAATGTAGAAGTTAGCGGTTCTCGTTCCCCTGTCAATTGCCCCTGTCCCTAAGACCAGACTCCGCTGAATGAAATTTGCGATTAGGTTACCCTCAATTGAATCATTGAAATGGAAGCTCATCACGCCCGAGAACCCGGGGTCTTCAATGGAATTCGCGTGGATTGACACAAAAATCGCTGGGAGCAGAGAGTTCGCCAAGTCCGCTCTCTCGCCAAGGGACACAAAGCGGTCGTCAGTCCGCGTCATAAACACGGTAAATCCCATCGCGCGTAGTTTGCGCTCAAGCTTCTTGGTAATGGCGAGTGTGAGGTCCTTTTCATAGACTCGGGTGACGCCAATGGCCCCCGTGTCGCTTCCCCCGTGACCCGCGTCAAGCATCACCGCGCTTCCCCTGATCTCTCTACGCAGGAACTGAACGTAATAGACTCTGCCCTGATCCTTTCTAAGCACGCGATAGTTGAGCCTGCGCTTCAGTTCAACCACGACCCGAACAACGTTCGGGCGTTCCTGAAACTGCGCGACCCTAATCTCTTTCACTCCGCCAACGTCCACCCGCACCTTTTTAGTTGCATCCACGTATACGCTATCTGGAAAATCAAGCACAAGCCTATCAGGAGCGGTTATGTAGCTGGGCTTCACCTCAGTGCCCTTTGAAAACCGTACTTCCAATGCGATTTCACCCGAGGACCCTTTCTCGTAGGAGATGAGCTGAAAGTGATTCCTGAATTCAAGGCGAAAGTAGTTAGAAGGTTCATCCTCCGCAAAAAGCCTAAAGCCAGTCTCTTTATCTTGCGTGATTTCAATTACCGCTTTCCCAGCGATGCGGTTGGCTATGACCGCGCCTTTTGCAACTTCCATAGGAAGGGAGAGCTTGGATTCCCCTTCAACGAAGCTTCCCTCAATTTCAACCCTTACCCTTCCATCTCCTACCCTTTCAACATAACCGATTGAAGGGACGAGAGTTCTAACTATTAGAGATATGTGCTCCTTGTCGTAGCGTGCTGAAAGGACCTCACCAAGCAGGCGGAAGTTGGATGTCTCTGGAGAGTAGATGAGGGATAGCCCCAGGGCTTTAAGGACAGATTCCGGAAGGTAGAGAATGCGGTCCGGAGTAAGGTGTAGTTGGGACAGCCTTTCGCCCGCCTGGTCAAGAAGGTAGATTCTATTCGCCTCCGCCTCAAGTCTGAATTTCCTGTTTCCGAGTGTAAATGAGGTCGGCAGTCCGACCCTCCGCACCGAAAATCCTTCTGAAGGCGGTGCTGGCACTACTTCTATGCTTTCAGGAACCTCTGAATTTACCTCGCCATCTGCACCCTCAGTCCTTACTGACTGCACGCTCGCGGATTCAACTAACCTAGCGACGGAAGAACTAGAGATTCTCTGTTCGTCGCCAGTTCCCTTGCGATTGTCTATCCTTTCTGTTGCAGTAGAATTACCAAGACTATCATCCTTTTCCACAGGTCCAAACTCCAGCTTCTCCTCCACATAGGTTCCATATGGGGCAAGCTTTCTCAGCACTTCCAGTGAAAGGTAAGTCTTCCCGTCAATGTTAATGAGCGGTGGATGGTCAAATGTCTCGGATTTCGCGCCGATATCAAGAATGAACTTGAGTTCGCCTGTGGTAGGGCCAAAACTCAAGAGGTAAAGCAGAAGTGTTGCGGTGACCGCTATCACCAAAGCCCTGCTCACGCTACGCTCTCCAGAAGTTGAATGAGGTCTGATGCAATGACCCCAGCACCATCCGCCGGGATGCGGTCGTAACCCTTCCTCATCTCCTCCGCGCGTCCACCTAAGACAAATTCCCTCAGTAGGGGAACGAATGTATCGGGCATAAACTTGGCTTCCTCAACCATCATAGCGCACCCAACATTGAGCAGAGCCTTCGCATTCTTGAACTGGTGCCTGTCCGCGTGGTGTGGATAGGGAATGAGTAACGCCGGTAGCTTAGCTCCAGCCAAGTCGCAGATGGCTGAAGCTCCTGCCCTACCAACGAACAACTTGGCATCCTTGAACAGCGCGGGAAGATAAGGATCAAAGGAGATCGCTCGGTAGTGCTTTAGGGTGACGAAACGGGCGTATTCGCGCTCCTCCGGAACCCTCCCCCACTGATGAACAATCGCAACCGCATCCCCAAACTCGCTCAAGAAATCAGGGTCTTCCGCCACGCGAAGCATCACGCGGTTGATATGTTCCGCACCCATACTCCCCCCCGAAACGATAACGAGAGGGACATCTTTAGGCACCCTAAAGTACTCGCGAGCATCAAAGCTATCAAAGGACCGGGCGGGATAGCCAACCACGCGAACGCTTCCCGGACGCGCTAAGTTTGCCAGTTGTTCAGCGGATTCCTCCGTGGAACAGTAGATACGGCTGGCGGAACTGGCAAACATCCTGTTTGCCCGTCCGGGAACGGAATTTACCTCCAGCAGAGCGTAGGGAACAGCCTTTATCACGGCGGAGGAAAGGCCAGGCACGCTGACGTAACCTCCGCTTGCGAGAATCAGGTCTGGCTGAAAGGTTTCAATCAGATTGAGTGCGCACCTAATGGGATACCCGGTAAGCCACATTGGAAGCGTGCGCAGATAGTACCCAAAGCTGGAAACGCTCATCTTCCTGTAGCTGAACGTGAAGGGAATAAAGGTCCCACCAATATCAGCCTCAGGGACAACTTGCCATTCCAACCGTCTGCTTCCGAACCAGTGAAACGAACTGGAAGGCTTACGCTTTCTCAGCTCCTGAATCACCGCAAGAAGCGGGAAAACATGCCCGCCAGTGCCTCCACCGGTTACGAGGATTCTCACGTGAAAAAGTCTATCACAGCGCTATGTAGGGCACATTAAACCTGGGCGATTTGGCGGTCGTCCGCCCGCAGGACATTTCTTCAAGACTTTCTAGAATGAGGGCGGTTAGGCAGAGCTTGGGCTGAAGTTATTTATCAGCTATAATATATAAAATATCAGCCTGTGGTATTATGAGAAGGAATGCCCTTTAAGGCGTTTAGCGTCGGATTAGACGAGCGCGGGCTCATAGACGCTTGGCAAGCGAACTTAACAATTACGACCTAACTTGAGCGTGCCCGCCTAATATGGAAATTGACGAAAAGGAAATCATTTGCCCCGAATGCGGGACGAAAAACCCAGCGGACAAGATTCTCTGCGGTAACTGCGGATTCAACCTTGAACTCATCAAGAACAACTTTCAGCTTGAGCAGGCAAGAGAAATAGAGGCTGAACTGAAGGCTAAGAAGGATGCGGAGATCCTTAATCACGTTAACGACTGGGAGAGGACACGCCTTGTTAAACTGCTCCTCGGGATAAACGTATACATCGCAATAGTGCTGACCGTCAGCACGCTCATTATTACTGGATTCGTCTTGCGTTTTCTTAGCAATTGGCCCTACGAAAGTAGGTTTCACAAAGATACGGAGAGGTTAGTGGATACCGCCCTTAAGGTAAAAGCTGGAATTGAAATGGACGTCAACAAGGAAGAGTTTGAACGACTCGTGCGAGAACTGATGGCAGAATCCGCGCGGTACATCGGCAAGTACGAGGAAAGCAATTATCGCTCAAGCGAGCTTTACACCGCTCTGCGGTCATCCTCCAACTTCTACGCTATGAGCAATGAAGCCTGGGAAAACGAGATGAAGGCGACCTACGGGCGAACGATACCCACCGCACCTTCAAGCACAGCCTCAGAAAACGTGAGAAAACTTTGGCATAACGCTGAAGCTAGTCTAGCGCGAGCCTTGAAGAAACTATGATCAGTAGAGCGGAATGATGCACCCGCGCAACCACTTCTCCTCTGCCAGGAATAAAGGCAGAGACCACGTCAGTCCCTTTCGCCTCACCTAGTCCGTCCGCTAGAGATTCTAGGCAGAATTCGAACTAGGGCAAAATCTCCAAAGCAACGTCCTGATAGGACGCGTCGCTCATATATCTGAGGGGCGGCGGATCTTGGGGGTTTTCAACAAAGGTTATGTAGGCGGTTCCATTGACGTAGGGGCCTCCGGGCGAGTACGAGTACTGTTTGTAAATACGGAAGTAAGCTGTACCTGAGTTTTCCGCTCTTAGCTTCAAGTTGAGAACCGCACCATCAATACCAGGCGGGGTCGTGTACACTGGGTTATCATCGTCCAGAGGAGCCATCTTTAGAGTCCACACTCCCCAGCGACCGAAAGGACGAACGTCGTTAACGTACCATATCACTTCATCACCGTCTGTTGCAGTAATGTTGGCGAGGTCGTCATTGTCAATGTTAAGCGCGGGCACCCGAGTAGAAGTGTTAACCCAAATTCCATCCGGTTCTCCATTCACCATATCTATGATCTCGCCAATGTTTAAGCTACCCTCAACCAGGCTTAAGTTCTTGGTAAAGTCAAAGGTGACGCCATAGGGAAGCTGGTAAAACTCGTACTGGAGGTCGTAGACGTAAATCAGAACTGAGATCTCGTCACCTACTTTCGGGGAGTTATTGCTAAATGCTACGTTTACAGAGTTGGGAGGACCCGTCAGTCCATCAAGTGAGAATGGCTTGAAATCGTTAGCGGTTAGGGATGTCTCATCAGTCACGGTAACATTCAGCTGTCCGCTGTTGTCCTTAAGAGAAAGGTTCTTCAGGGTCATCACTTGAGTGTACTGGTTAGTTGGAGGTATGCTTGCTGAGGGGTTCACAAACACTGTAGCGGCGACCGTTACAGGACTTATCGCAAAGTCAAAGCTGAGCTTGTCAAAGTCGGGGTCGGACGCGACAGCGGTGGCGGTGCTCCCGTTGATGGTGAGGGTTACCGTTGGCGGATTGTTCCCGCTCGTTACCGTAATCGTGAAGTTCTCCGTATCTTCAGCCGGTATATCGTTTCTTACGGTAAGCGAGGCTTGATATTCACCCTCAGTATTCGGTAAGGTGACTCTTGGATTCTCCGCGAGTGATGTGCGCGGAAGGAAGCCCTCAGGAAAGGACCACTCGTAGGTAATGGGCTCGTCGCCCGAGACGTCCGCGTAGAAATCAACCTGCCTACCCTTCGCGCCTCCAGGGGGACCAATGCTGTTTATAACTGGAGGGTTGCCTGAAACAGTTATCTCAAAGGAGAAATCAAATTCATCGCTGCCGTAGGCATTGTCCACTGAAACAGAACCGGAGTAAGTCCCAGCACCGCCCGTTAGTGTAACCGTTGGATTCCGCTCGGTTGATGTTGCGGGGCTTGCCCATTCCCCAAGTGTTGAATCAATGAAGCTCCACTGCCAGTTAAAGAACGGCTGGTTGCCAGTAACGGTTGGGGTAAACGTTATGTCGCTCCCGGAAAGGCCGGTCGTCGGAATAACGCCGGTTAAATCGGGCGGATTCGTCGTGACCCTAACCAGCGGAGAACTTATGGCTCCCAGGTTGTGATCCGAATCCGCGGGACGAACGCGAAACCAGCGATTCTCTCCGATCTCAAACGGGTCGGTGGTGAAGGTCGCGCGACCCACCTCCTTTCCCTGTGCCGAAGCAAATTGAACCACGAGAACATCCTCAAAATTACCGTCGCTAGTAGGAGCACCCTGAACGTGGTACATCGCACACTGAGCGAAGAAATTCTGGGCAAGGGGCGTGATGTCCTGAATGCTGATGGTACCGTCCTTGCTACCGTCAATTATCCCGTCAAACGGGTCATCACCGACCTGATGGAAGAAGTGCTCCGCCAACGGGGTAATGTCCTGAATGCTCACCACGCCATCTTGGTTATAGTCGCCCACGTTGCGGTAGGACCACGTAAGCGAGATTTGGGTGCCGTCCTGACTGGCAATTTCCAAGTCATCAACGACGTTATCATCGCCTGTAGGTGGAGTGGAAGCAAATTTTGAAGCGGAGCGGGATGAAAGCGCTTGCGCAAGCTCGCTCTTCAACGTTTCAAAGATGTCCGCATCCACCTGAGGAGGCGGTTGGAGGTCGTTAAGCTCTGAGATAACGTCCGCAAGTTCACCGCTTAACCGCTCAACTACCGGGGCGGTTGACGCGGGACCCTTACCACCCCCACTGCCTCCACAGCTCGCGGAAAATGCGATAATCACCATAGCGACAACAATCGCAAATACTCTTGGACTGATTAATGAGTTCATAGATAATGCATCTCCTTAAAAAATGATTTCCAAAAATCTAAACGACTAGCTGTAACCGATTTGCAGTCTGGCTGCCCCACAGATATTCTACCCCAAATCTTGAAAGTTAGGAAGAACCTTTGGAAATTTTAAGGTGAATGGCTTTAGACTAAGGTTCAGCGATTCTATCTGCGAAAAGCGCCAATACCTAATGGAGGCTGGCTAAGGGGAGTGGGCAAGAAGGCTCGGATGAATTAGGTGGAACGCAAAGAAGATGGAAGCGCCGAGCCACATCAGGCTAGCGTGGATTGACATAGACGTCCTATGTGGTAAATTTATAGGGAAGAGCTCAGTTTAGCAAGCTCTTTCAACCGCTAATCGCGGAAGTGGTGGAATTGGCAGACACGCAAGGTTGAGGGCCTTGTGCGGGTAACTCCGCGTGGGAGTTCGAGTCTCCCCTTCCGCAAAGGCATCTTCCCACGCCTGTAGCTCCGAGAGGCGGTGCGCTGGCTATTCGCAAGATTGGTTTACGTGTCGTATCCCTTACTCTTGAGGGACGAAGAACATCTCGTTTCCGTTCTTATCGTAAAGCGCGAAACCCGGCGACCCATCAGGAAGAACAACAAGCACCGCTCTAAGAAGTCCCGTGTAATCGTTAATGGCTAGGGAAGTTCCTTCCGGGACAAGCGCTATACCAGCGCGGACGCCACCCTTCTCGTCGTAAAGCCAGAAGCCAGAGCTCTGGTCGTCAGTAACGGCTGCGGAGTAACGCGTGTTCCCGCCTGAGAAGAAATGTAGAATAATGACTGATGACGCTTCGCATCATTACCGGAAGTCTTAAGGGGCGGGAGATTTGGACAGCCAAGGGAGTGAAGTTTCGTCCGTCAACGCAGTTTCTACGGGAAAGGCTCTTCTCAATCCTTGGATTTGACGCACTCAGAGATTCCACTTTCTTGGACGTTTTTGCGGGAAGCGGTATCGTCGGATTTGAGGCAATCTCCCGCGGAGCGAGAAAAGCAATATTCCTTGAGCTAAATTACAAGAATGTTGAGATGATAAAGGCGAACGCGGAACGCTTATCCGTCACCGAAAGAGTGGTCGTTCTGAGGATGGACGCCACGCGGGACTTGAGAAGGCTCTCAAACGCCCTTGAGCCTTCGGAACTCGTGAACATCGTCTTCATTGACCCACCCTTTGATAAGCCGGTAGAAGTTCCGTTTCTTGAAGGCGTTCTTAGGCACCCTGAGTTCTTCTCCGCCGAATGCGCCTTTTACCTTGAAACGCGATCCGCCCCTTCCCTCGTCCCGAAAGGATTCTCAGTGTTTGATCAACGCAGGACAAGTAGTAGCGTACTCACAGGGCTAAGGTTCACTCAGGTCCTTTGAACAGCTACCCGTTCAAACCTAGAGGAATCTTGAGCTCCTCAGCCTCGACATTTCAAATTAGCGGAGTGGTATAATTACATCGATGGCTTTATCGCCGGTTACGCTATACGATTTAAGGTACGACCAGAATAATAAGAGTCCTATACTCTTCTTGAAGGACATGAGGAGCGAGCGCTATCTGCCTGTGTGGATTGGAGAGGCGGAGGCGCTATCAATTGAATTCGCATTCAGGGGCGAGGCGCCCCCACGCCCGCTAACGCACGACCTGCTAAAGAACGTTCTTAATGAAAGCGGGCTGAGGGTAGTATCCGTGGTGATTGACCGCCTGGTAGGCTCAACCTACTACGCCAATCTTGTAGTCCAGCTCACGGATAGAACGGTTGAGATTGACTGCAGACCGAGTGACGGCATCGCCATTGCTCTGCGGGAAGGCGCGCCAATCTACGTGGCGGACGACCTTATGTACCACATTAAATTCGTGGAGATGGAGCCTGGTCAGGCAGAGGTATTGATGCAGGAGGTGGAAGACGCTCAATCAACCCTTACTACATCCGAATTCCGAGAGCTTCTGAGCAGGCTAAAGCCCATTGACTTTGAAAGAGGCTAGCTTAGCTACGCGAGCAGGGCGGTCCGCTTACTTTGAGCGGGTAGACCTTCAAGCTTCTCAGCATAGCGTCGTAATCGCGCTGCCACTGGTTCGCCAGCGGGTCCTTCTCCGTGGTGCGCGAGCCGTTCGCGTCGTAACCGTATTCCACGATGATGTCGTTGGCGGACTGACCATCCACCTTATTCGTCACCTTTATCGTCCACCCGTTCTTGTTGTATTCAAAGACGGTTATGAGCGAGTCGGGATTGGTTAACTGCGTGGTGCGGTTGTTCTTGTCGTAAACGTACTGCGTGGTGAAACTGCCGGGAGTCGTCACTTGCGTAACGAGCCCGAGGTCGTTGTAGGTATAAGTCGTCGTCTGCCCTGTGGGATGGGTGATGGTGGTGGGCTTGTGGATCTTGTTATATACGTAAGTCGTGGTGAGCCAGACCGCGGACGGCGTATCGGTGAAAAGCACCTCCGTCTTCGTCCTGCGGTTAATCTCATCGTAGGTATATTTCGTCTGTCCGCCGTCGGGGTAGTCTATCTGGGTGACGTTGCCGCCCGCATCGTAGGTGTAATCGGTATCGTCCGTGGTGGAATCGTGCTCA